>SDBT01007607.1_pt1 | contig 17805 bp, 12 predicted proteins | sample 2277101 | NCBI WGS metagenome assembly SDBT01 (sample SAMN10404973, study PRJNA504765) | marine sediment metagenome | isolation source: marine sediment core GS10_PC15, 103 cmbsf | place: Arctic Ocean: Southern Knipovich Ridge | collected 2010 | reverse complement strand
ATCATCAATCTTTTTACTTTCGGGAACAAAGTAGGCTGGACGAGCCAATTTTTGTATATTTATGGTTTTACCCGAATATCCTAAAACCGAAATTAAATCTTTGACATGAACTATCCCTTTTATATGATCAATTTGGTTTTCATAAACCGGAATACGAGAGTGACCTTTATCGCGAATAATTCTGATTAAATCGTCCGGTGAAGAATTTATTTCCATACAAACCATATCAATTCTGGGAATCATGATTTCCCGAACCGCTGTTTCACCAAATTCAAAAATCGAGTCGATCATTTCTTTTTCTTCGACGTGAATTGCCCCTTGTTCTTCGCCCAACTCTATCAGGGTTTTTATTTCTTGTTCAGACATAAAATTCTTGTCGCCTTTTAACTTAAAAAATTTGGCAAAAATATTTGTGAATTTCTCCAGTGCAGTTGAGATTGGATAAAACAAAATATAGATTGTTTCGATTAAAAATGAAACTCGAACGGCAAAAACCTGTGAATTACGAACAGCGATCATTTTAGGTAATATTTCGCTAAAAATGAGGATAACAAGAGTTACTATAACCACCTCAAAAAAGACAGCAAGGGTCTCACTAAAATTAAAATCAGAACTGAGTTTTAGAACAAAAATGGCAGCAACGGTTGCGGCACAAATATTAACTAAAGTATTACAAATCAGAATTGTGATCAATAAACGACGAGAATCTGACATTAATTTTACAATACGAGTTGAATTTTTACTGTTTATTTTTTTAAATTTAGCTAAATCAACCTGTGTAAGTGAAAAAAAAGCAGTCTCGGTTCCGGAGAAAAATCCGGATGCGATGGTGAATACAAAAAATGTAACAATATAAAACAGATAACTGATTTCCAATTAATCCTTTTCCTTTTCAAATAATTTAATTTTTTTTAAATAAAAATTCACTTTTTTAGTCATCAATTCCCTCTGTTTTTCATTTTTATCATCAAATCCTAAAAAATGTAATAATCCATGTATAATTAATCGCCATATTTCCTCATTTAGTGAAACTTTATAGGATTTTGCGTTTTCAAATGCTTTGTTTAAGCTAATATAAATTTCACCCTCTAAAAAGTTTTGTTGCTCTTCAATCGGAAATGAAATTACATCCGTAGGATAATCATGATTCAAATATTCTTTATTTAATGAATGAATTTTAGAATTATCTACAAAAATGATTTTAATTTCACCATCAAGAATCGGGTTTTCCAATTTAATCAGCTTTTCTGAAAAATGTATTATTAGATTTTTATCGAGGGGCACACCATCAACTGTTTCAAAACAGCCGATTTTCATTTAGTACCTTTACTTTCTGTTATCTTTTCCAATGGACTTTTAAGCAAATTTTTCTGGCCCGGATATTCAAGCCTGCCATGATGAATCCCGATTAAAACATTTGAAAAAGTATCTATGATAAAACCGAGATCTTTCATAGTTAAAGGGCAATCATCCAATTCACCTTCTCTAATTTTACTATCCACTACATTACGAATAACATTACGAATTTTGCCTAATGTTGGCTCCTTTACTGATCTAACCGTCGCTTCTACCGAATCTGCCAGCATTAAAATTCCGGTTTCTTTTGATTGTGGCTTTGTCCCCGGGTAGCGAAAGTCAGTTTCAAGGATTGTTTCGTCTCCGGCTTTTTCCTTTGCTTTTTCGTAAAAAAACTGCATTAAACTGCTGCCATGATGTTCAGTGATAAATTTACATACGATTGTAGGTATCTTATTCTCCCGTGCAAATTCATAACCTTTTCGGACATGATTAATTAATATCAAACTGCTTAATCTAGGGGTCAGCCGATCATGAGGATTTTTTCCTCCTTTCTGATTTTCAACAAAATATTCCGGCATGTACATCTTGCCGATATCATGATAGTAAGCGCCAACTTTTGTTAGCAGTGCATTTGCACTTATCGCCTCAGCGGCAGCTTCTGAAATATTACTTACCTGAAGACTATGGTGATAGGATCCCGGAGAACGAATAGAAAACATTTTTAACAAAGGGTTGTTCAAATCACTCAGTTCAATCAACTTAAATTCCGAGGCAATATCGAAGACCGCATCAAAGAGTAAGATAAAACTGTAGGCAATCATTGGCGCAAAGATACTGGCCCCGATTGTGAAAACCCAGGCGGTAGCAACCTCCCTGAAACTCTGGTAATGGACAATCCCAAGAATAGTAATTGCACCAAAATAGGTAAGAAATATGAAAAAAGTAGAATATGCCAGTCTCATTCTGTATTTTGAAAAACCTAACGCAAAAATGGCTGACACTGTTACCAGTAAACCAACTAATGTTATTTCGAAATCATTACCATTTTGAGCGCCAAGCAGTAAACTCATGCTGAGTCCGACAAAAAATCCGGTTCGGGTATCCTGAAATGAAGTGATGATAATAGGAACTGCAGCAATTGGAATCAGATATTTTGAAAAATTATAATTAAGAACAAAAGCCGATATAATTAATATAAATAGCATTGATGACATTATCATAAACATTATTCTGCGATCATCCCAAACCCTTTTTCGCTGGTAAAAAAGAAAAACTATCAATGGTATTAATGTCAGAATAATTAACAGTATTTTACCGATCCAGACTAAAAGCCGAGAAAACATCCCCGCCTGGGCTTCACGTTTGGCAATCTCGTCAGATAAAGATTGAAAAATCTCTTTATGTCCCGCCTCAACCCGTTCATGACTGTCAATAATTCGTTCCCCTTTAAGAATTCTTCGCTTCACCAAAGGAACATTAGATCTGGCTGTTTCAATACGGGACACAGTCTCTGTTTCATTATATAATAAATTCGGGCTGATAAGTTTTTCAAGGAGTTCATAACCGACTCTAACTGAATCGCTTTTTTCGCCAAATTGATTTCTTAGCTTGTCGAGTAATTTTTGCTCCCTGGCGGTCTTAACCTCATAAACAAGCTCTATAGCTTTCTGAACTTCCGTTTGTTCCGATTCAACAACGATAATTGAATTTGATCCGGGTATGTCCTGTTTTCTAATATCTATGATGCCATAAATAAAAATATCAACAATGATCTTTTGAAGTTGTTCAAAATAGTCAACCAACTGGTCAATATTGGCAGATTGTTCCCCGGCTCGGATTTCCACTTCTGTCAAAAGACCAAAAAAAGGAAAATCTGTTTTGCCTAAAATTATCTTCTTCTGATTAATAAAAGTTTCAAATTGAATATATTTTTCTGATTCTGATGCAGGTGAGACTAGGATTGAAGCCAGTTTATCACGAATATTATTTAAGCTGTCTATTGCTGCTGTCATCACAGATTCGGATTGAAAAAACATTGCTAAAACACTTTGTTCGGCAAGCCTTCTTTCACCATCTAATTCATTGTCACTCTTTCTAACTAAAAATGTAAAAGGTGCAATTATTTCTTCATCGGTTATACTGCCCTCTTTAATTTCTGAAAATCTGTTGTCTACTGTGCGGGGAAAAAGTAAAAATGTAAATAAGACAAAACTGCCAAATAAAAACATTAGATAACTTCGGTTACTACGATACCAGGGCACACCAACATCAGCAGAGATGTTGTGGTTGTTATTTTCTTTTTTTCCATTTTTAAAAAAGTTCGCCATCTTTATTCCAGGGTGTTCTTTTCCTTGTTATTGTTCGTTTCAGAGGATAATTGTCTCTTTTTTTGGTTATCATACATATCATAAGCAAGGATAATATCGCGCACTAATTTATGTCGAACTACATCCTTTTCGGTCAAATAGACAAATTTAATACCATCAATCTTTTGTAAAACCTGCTGAATTTGAACCAATCCGGACCGATTTTTTTCAGGTAAATCGATCTGGGTGATATCACCGGTAATAATTGCTTTTGAATTTACTCCTAGACGAGTTAGAAACATTTTCATCTGATTGTCGGAGCTGTTTTGCGCCTCATCCAAAATTACAAAGGCATTATTTAAAGTTCGTCCTCTCATATATGCTAAAGGTACAATTTCGATTTCACTTTTTTCCACCATTTTTCGCAATTTATCCGCTGGCAGCATATCATATAAGGCATCATAAAGAGGCCGCAAATAAGGATCGACTTTCTCCCGTAAATCACCGGGCAGATACCCCAGACTCTCCCCCGCTTCAACTGCAGGTCGGGCAAGAAATATTCGATCTACTTCGTGGGCCTTTAGATGAGCCACCGCAATTGCAACAGCTATATAAGTTTTACCGGTACCGGCCGGACCTATTGCAAAAACGATATCATTTTCAAAAATCGATTGATAATACTCCTGTTGACCTCTTGTTTTCGGTCTGATAAAATCTTTTTTGCCATTAACAATAATTTTGTCCAATTCAATGGATTTTTTCTTAGGATCTTCGGATTTCAAAAGGCTGATAAGAGTTTCAATATCTGATTTTGTGATACCACCATTTCGATTAATAAGCAGGATCAATTCTGAAAACAGGTTTTCGATGGTCCGAATCTCACGGGAATCTCCATCTAAAACCAGAGTATTACCCCTGATAGTAATTTTTGTGCCAAAATTTTTTTGAATCAATCTTAAGTTGGCATCTTGTGAGCCTAACAGCAGCAGTTGATTTATACCTTTAAGGGTGATTTTTTTTAGATTCGAAATTCTACTTTTCTCCATAAAAAAAGGCTCTAGATTCGAGCTAAGCCCAAAAATCTAGAGCCGAAACATACTTATATTATCAAATTATCTTTAATAATCTAAAATATTGTATGAGCTTTCCCTATAAACTGTATACTCTTGAGAAAACAAATCCATGAAGAGATAGCTGATCATAAGCTACCTCTTTCATGGATAATAACAACAGATAAATTAATTTTTAGGGACAACAAAAATTTGATAAGGATAAATCAAATTAGGATCAGAAATCATTCCTTTATTGGCTTCATAAATTCTGGTCCAACCAGTTGGATCACCAAAAACATCCGGATTCGCAGCGATCCTCCTCAAGAAATCTCCTTTGACAACCATATACTCATTTGGTCCAATTTGCCTGGGGATCTTTAAAATCCAGCTCGGGTAAATCAGATCAGGATTTTTAATCAAATCACGATTATAAGTATAAATTTTCATCCACTGCATGGGATCACTATAAATATCCGGTTTTTTAGAAATTCTCCATAAGTAATCTCCACGTTCAACGGTATAATCATCGTAGATAGATTTCGGTAATTTGTTCTTTACACCCATAAGTTTACCTTCTATCACGGCAACCTTATCTTGCATTTCGGATAACAGATAAATTTTACTTTGTTTCATTTCTGCTAATTTTTCTTCAACAGCTTTTATTTCTTCCCGGCGTTGAAAAAGTTCCTCAGAAGATAAAGAGCTCAATCCATCTACTTGTGTTTCCAGATCATTTAAAGCATTCCGGTAGGCATCGACGTCAGCTTCACTGACACCAAGCAGAGAATAAATCTCATCCCATACACCGGTAACTGTACTTTCTGTATCAGTGATCTGTTTTTTCAGCTCGTCAATCTCATTTTGCAATTGGTCAATTTTTGCTTTTGCATCTGACTCCCGCTTTTGCCAATCAGCCAATTGGATTTGATAATTTTCCAATTTTAGTTTTGTGGCTTCCTGGGCCAGGGAGAAGCTGGTCAGCAAAGTTACAGCTAAAAATGAAAAAATCAACATTGATAAAATAGTTTTCGCTTTCATTTTTATCAATTCACCTCCTTACATTTGTATACTTTAATTCGTTTCCAGTTTCGACAGGCGGTCTTTTACGGTCTCTTTTTCTTTGTTAGCTTTGTCAAGCTCTGCTTTTTTTGCTTGGAGTTCCCGTTCCAGATCTGCCTTTTCTGATTCCAATTCGCCTATTTTCTTCTCTGCAGCTAAAGCTGCTGCTTCCGTATCATTTAATAATTTGAGTTGGTCATCATTGGCATATTTGGTACAACCGGTTAAGGTTAGAGACCCTAGCATAAAAGCCAATAAAACTACAAAAGATATAGCTTTCATGATTTTTGACATTGAAAAAACACCTCCTTTTTTTGTAAAAACCAAACAGGAATTTCCAGTTTGAATTCATAGTAACTAAAATATATTAAATTGTCAAGGAAAAAATTTATAAATATAAGATTTTCAATAAATCAGGACTGGTTTTTCGTATAAAAAAAATATTAACCAGCGGGCAAAAACAAAACTTTTCTTATTAAGTATTGATGCGAAAAGAATCAAACCCTATATTTTATTTTCATGGTCAGCGGAAAATTGTCAAATGTGAAACCCGGGGGGAAGCCCAAAAATAGGATGAGTTAGTGAATGGATTGCCGGATTGAGAAATAGAACTGCCGGAACTTCCTAGCAAATAACCAGAAATTAATTAAACAAGGATTTATTGGTGAACATAAAAAGGTTGTTTTCAAAAGAAGAAAGAAAATTTCCAATTACTATTTTAATCATTGTTATTATTTCTTTTATAGTCATAAATCAAGTCACAAAATTTAGACCGGATCACGCATTTTTAGCCCTTTTAATTATTACACTTTCACTTGGTAAAGAACGGTCACGGCGATTTTTAGTTGACTGGGCACCCTTGATTTTATATTGGTTTGCCTATGACATGATGAGAGGGGTAGCGGACAGTGTACGTGGAGTGATCAATATAGATACTCCTTTTCAATGGGAACATATTTTGTTCTCCCGGTTCTTTGGTGGAGAAATACCGCCTTTTTGGTTTCAGGATTTTCAGGCCTGGTTAGGAAACAATATTATACGCCAAATTTTCGACCTGTTGGGAGCGAATGTTTACACACTGCATTTTGCTATTCCGTTGGTTGTCGGTTGGATCTTCTGGCATACCACTAACGACAGGAAAACATTTTACCGTTATTTTTATACTTTAACTGTCCTTAATATCATGGCACTGTTTACATTTATGGTTTACCCGGTCGCACCTCCCTGGTATGTTTATAATTATGGTTTTAATCAACCGATCCATAATTCTTTTTTTGGGTTGAGTGCCGGTTCATTAATAAATGTGGATAAAATGCTCGGAACCAACTTTTTTTCAACGGTCTGGGATTCTTTCAATTCAAATCATTTCGCTGCTATTCCTTCTTTACATGGCGCTTACCCAATAGTAACAGCAATCTTTCTGTACCAGAAGTTTAAGCGATATAAAAAATCACTTGTTCTTTATTGTATTGCCGTCTGGTTCAGTGCCGTTTATCTTAATCAACATTATATTGTGGATTTGATTATCGGTGGGATTTATATAATAATAGCCTACTACACTGTAGAAAAATACCTATACCCCATGATCTTTCGTAAATTTATCGAGAAAAAGCCGAAACATGCAAAGGAGTGATTTTTTGTAATTATTCGCCACTAAGACTCCTTGTCTGCTGAGGCAGGAAAGTCTCCAAGTTTAATAAACAAAGATAAACGATAGACGATGGACGATGAAACTCGCCAACCTTTCAATATTCCATCACTCCATTACTACAATCTTCCACAAAACTAATCCAAAAAACTATTTTTACCTTTTGAGTCTTACCTGCCCGGTCGACTGCTGACGGGGAGACTTCGAGGCTGAATCTTTTCTATTTTTATTACTTCCAAAACTCTCTGGTTAACAAAACCAGAACCGTATATATTTCCAATCGTCCCGCCAACATACAAAAAGAAAGCAGCCATTTTCCCAAAAAAGGAATTTGAGAATAGTCGTTAGTTGGACCAACATCACCAAGACCGGGGCCAATATTACCCAGAGTGGCAGCAACTGACGCAAATGCGCTCAGAAGATCTAATCCTAAAATAGTCATAAAAATTGTCACAATTATTAATATTGACAAATATAGAATCATAAAACCCAATACGTTGACGATTGTGTTTGGCGCAACAACATTTCCGTTTAAACGTATCGGAATTACCGCTTTAGGATGGAGTAATTTTTTCAGCTCGGATCGTCCTAATTTAAGAAAAATCATTACACGTAATATTTTAACGCTACCCCCTGTTGAGCCGGCACTGCCGCCAATAAACATTAAAAATAAGAGAATAAACTGCGCTGAAGAGGACCATTTTTCAAAATCTGCTGTTACATAACCGGTAGTAGTAGTTATTGCCACTGCTTGAAAAACTGAATAACGAATTGAATCCAAAAAATCAGGAAATATTGTAAACAGATTATCAAAGGTTAAAAATATAGTAAAAAACAAAATGATGGCGATGTAAAATCTGAATTCTTCACTTTTCCAATAATGAGACATTTTCCCCCGCAAACCAAAATAATGTAAAGAAAAATTGGTTCCTGCAATCAGCATAAATATTACAATCACATAATCCAGATAAGCACTGTTGAAGTGGGCAATGCTTGTGTTTTTAGTTGAAAAACCACCGGTCGCCATAGTTCCGAAAGTATGACAGAGAGCGTCAAACAGATCCATACCGCCAAACATTAGAAGAACAGTTTCAACAAACGAAATCAGGACATATACTCCCCATAATAATTTTGCTGTTTGTTGAATACGGGGGGTCAATTTATCTGGTATCGGTCCGGGTATTTCAGCCTTGTAGAGCTGCATACCTCCAATACCTAACATAGGTAAAATAGCCAAAGAAAGCACAATAATTCCCATCCCGCCAAGCCAATGTGTCAGGCTGCGCCAAAACAAAAGACCGTGGGGCAAGGCCTCAATATCAGTTAAAATACTCGCTCCGGTTGTGGTAAAACCGGACATAGTTTCAAAAAAAGCATCTGTGAACGAAGGAATATGACCGGAGAGATAAAAAGGTAAAGCCCCAAAAAGAGAAGCAAAAATCCATCCCAGTGTAACAATTGCAAAACTCTCACGAATACTAATTTCTTTCTTAAAGCGAAGGGAAAATACCAGAACCAAACCAACCCCTATTGTAATGGCTGAAGAGATTAATATTATAGTTAAATCACCTTCACCATAATACCATGCAAACAGTGCGGCGAATTGCATGAAAATCCCGATAAATATGAGTAATAATCCCTGGACAAAAAAGACCGCTTTAAGATTCATAGCTTACCTTACTGGAGGAAAAACTTCTCCACTTCATGGATCGCTTGTGGCAATGAGAAGATCACCACCCGGTCACCGGGCTGGAACTGAGTATTACCAACCGGGATAAGAACGTCTTCACCACGGGTAATACTACCCAAGATTGCACCCTTGGGGAAACTTGTTTTGCTCAAAGGTTTTTTGGTTATTTTCGCATTTTGTGAAACACGGTATTCAACAATTTCAGCATCGATTCCGGGTAATGATGCAACGGAAACCACATCACCCCGCCTGATTAAACGCAAAACTGAATTTGAAGTGATTATGTTGGTGTTTACCGCCGCATTAACACCTATTGAAGCCATAATAGGGATATATTCATCACGATTAACCAAAGCGATGGTTTTACTGACACCTAAATGTTTAGCAAGCAGGCTGGTTAAAATATTAGTTTCTTCATCGTCGGTCAAGCTAACGAATGCATCCGTATCTAAAATCCCCTCAGTTGCCAAAAGGTCAAAATCCCTGCCGTCACCCTGAATAACAAGGGTTCGCTTCAATTCATCGGCAAGCATTATTGATTTTTCCGGATTTGATTCAATCAGTTTGATTTTCAGATTTTTAATTTTTTCTAAAATATGAGCTGTATCACGGCCGATTCTACCGCCACCCAAAATCATAATCTCCTGAAGTTTTTCATCGGACTTACCCATCAATTGTACAATTTTAGAGATTTCATCAGATTTTGCGGTGAAATATATTTGATCTCTTTTTAAATACACATCCTTGCCGGAGGGGATGATGGTACGATTATTTCTCAAAATTGCCACAGCCCGAAAAGTGTGATCCTGGTATTTGTTACTTACTTCCTGCATAGTCTGGTTTAAAACAGGACAATTAGCATCAAGTCGAATACCAACCAATTGCATAGTACCACCGGCAAATTCAAGAACATCAGTAGCAGCACTGCGTTTTATTAACAGCACAATTTCTTTTGCTGTTTCCAATTCCGGCTGAATTGCTACATCTACACTCCAATCGGACAGAGTAAAATTTTCTGCATTTTCAAAAAATTCAATGTTTCGAATTCTGGCAATTTTTTGATGAACTCCATATTTTGCTGCCATCTGGCAGGTCAAAATATTCTGCTCATCAAATCCAGTAAATGCTACAACCATATCGGCGTTTTTAATACCGGCTGATTCCAACATTCTATAATCAGTGCCATAACCATTCAAAACTTGAACATCAAGATTTTCCTGGGCCTGTCGACAGAGCGTACTGTTTGATTCAATAATAGAAACATTATGATTTTCGGAGGCAAGAACCTTGGTCAGATGGGTGCCGACCTGTCCCAGTCCAACAATGATAATATTGAGTCCCATTACTTTATCTTCTTATTTTTTTTACCGTAACAAGTCTGCCTCGAAGGCTCCTTGCCTGCTGAGGCAGGAAAGACTCCAAGTTTAAATTATGAATCTTTTTTGTGTACTCTTGATCATTGTTTATTGTTCATTTTTTTAACCATTCCAGCCATCAATCTTCCAAAAACTACCAAGAAAATATATATTCTTAATCCTTCTCTTTCATCTGGAATATATTTGTCATAATTTTCCTTTTGAGGCTTAGAGACTTCGAGGCGGAATAGCTATAAAAATCGCATTTCTTACCAATACTTTTTAAAACAATCAATCACAGTATCAATGTCATTATCGGTTATATGAAAATGGGTAACCATTCTGACCCTGTCTTCACCAAACGGGAACATAAGGATACCTTCTTGTTTCATCTTTTTGCACCATTCTCCCGGTGAATGTCTGGAGACTTCCATTTTTAAAATAACCAGATTGGTTTCAACTTCTTCCGGATCAATAATAATACCCGGCAGCCTGTTCAATTCTACGGCTAATTCTTTAGCCCGCCGGTGGTCATCATGTAAGCGTTCAAAATGATTTTCAATTGCATAAATCCCGGCTGCTGCAATAATGCCGGCCTGCCGCATTCCACCGCCAAAAATTTTACGATAACGGTGTACTTTATCAATAAAATCCTCACTTCCGGCAACAACTGATCCGACAGGAGCACCTAAACCTTTTGACAAACAAACAGTCACCGAATCACAATACCGGCTATATTCCTGTAGAGAAATCCCGGTAGCAATTGCTGCATGCCAGAGGCGAGCACCATCCAAATGAACTTTCAAGTTGTTTTTTTGTGCTAATTTATAGATGGCTTTCATCTCCTCAATTGGAAAAACAGAGCCTCCTCCCCGATTATGAGTGTTTTCCAAAGTAATAAGCTGAGAATGGGGATAATGATGGTCAGGAGGGCGTATCACTGCTTCGATCCTGGAAGCCGAAATAATTCCTCTTTTTCCCATTAGCGGATGAAGTTGAACACCTGAGAGAGTTGCAGGTGCTCCACCTTCGTAATTAAATATATGAGAATTGTATTCACAAATCACTTCCCCTCCGGGAATGGTGTGTGCACTTATACAGGTTTGGTTCCCCATGGTACCACTGACTACAAACAAAGCCGCCTCTTTTCCCAAAATTTTTGCAACCATTGCCTGCAGTTTATTTACAGTCGGATCTTCACCAAATACATCATCCCCGACTTCAGCATTTGCTATTACCTCCCGCATTTTTTCAGTAGGACAAGTTAATGTATCGCTTCTTATATCAATTGTCTTTTTCATGCCTTTTGAACCTTTTTACTTTCGGCAAAAATATGCCGTCAAATACAAATGAAATTTAATTATTAATGGGAAAGATGCAAGTTAAAATCAAGAGATAAAGAAGGTGATCACTTAAATTGATTTTTACTGTTTAAAGTAAAATAATGCCGGAGACAAAGAAAACCCGGAACTTTTTTTAACTTAAACCTTGAACCGGAAACTTTTTTACCCTGAACCTGATCAGTCAAGAACAAATGATTTCTACCCGATTTTTATTTCACCTGTTGGAAAGTTTTGTATTTCTGGTAAAACATCTATTTTTTAAGCTGAGTGCTGAGAGCTGATCGCTACTTTTAGCTATTATAAATAATCCTTATAATCTTTTGCGTGATCCGGATCGATTTTTACCAGTGTTACAAATATGTCGCGATAGTCTTCTGCGTCCTTAAATATATTGATTATCTCCGTTCTACGACCATCGATAAATTGTTTTGGTAATTCATAACTGGAATCTTTCTGTATCAGTCCCGCGAGTAATAAAATGGCCTTTTTACAATATTTGCGAGTGGCATCAAAATCATCGTTTGAGTAAGATATTCCAAGAAAATAGGAATCAAGAGCTTCACGATACGGTTCGTTGTTTTTGCTTAATATTTTTTCGATAAGGATTTTACGTTCATCCCACCCCTGGATAAACTTGGAAAAACGGGCCTGTTCATTAATATTCACAGATTTATTATAATAGGGTGTTCCGCCAAATTTTCCGTACTTGTCAAATTCAATAGCTAAAACAATATACATATAAAATTCCAGGACTGAAGTTAAAGGATGAAATAAATTCTCGTCCGGAATCAGAGATTCATAGGAATCATAATTGAATCGCCACCGTTTATCAAAAAACTGTACGTCTGTGCTGTTTGCGATAAGAAGATTTCCACTATAACGGTCTTCAAAACTAACACTGGCATCCTGTAGATAAATTTGTATTCGTATGGGAAGTACAGTTTGATATTGGTCCTCACACCACTCATACTCATTAATATAATTCGTAAGTTTTTGTTCAAAATCAGCCATTTTTTCACGTTTTTCAAGAGGAAGTTTTTCCAATATAACAGTGACTTCGGCTACAATTTTTTGTGCGGATCCCGAGACAGGCAAATAAAATAAAATTAAAAAAGAAATTAATAAAAATATCAATGATTTTCTATATCTCATCTTTTTCCTCCGCTGGTCGGGTAATTAATGTCAAAAATTTTTAATGATTCAAAAAATAGTTCAATATATAATAACTTATACTTCACTAAAACGGAAAATGATCATTTTTTATTAATATAGATCTGTTCAGGTTGAAAGGTTCATCGTTCAGGATTCCCGGTTAGAAACCTTTCTCATCATACTTTTTCAACTAAACCTTGAACCGGGAACTTTTGAACCCTGAACCTGAATAATTTAATATATCCATATTATTTCAAAATAAAAATGTTTTTTTGAAACTATTTCCCAAACCTCCGGGCCAGCCAAACTGTTATATACTTTTCTAAATCAAAACGTGTCTCGAGAATGTCGGTTGCATGTTTTATCCGAGAGAAAGAGGTCAAGGAAACTGCTCTGCAATTTTCTGCAGCGATCAGCTCTTACTGATCCTGCCAGAAACCGGGGAAACTGATCTCCAAAATCTTTTTTCTTGATTCTCCTTAGTAAAGAATGTACATTTATAGCTGTGATGTGATGATGTGACGGGATACAAACAGACTATTCCCCTTTCTAACTTTTTGTATCTTATTATTATTAATCGATTTATTATCAGGGATTACCTGTTAAATGAAACATCGGGTGATAGTTTTCTGTGCTTTTATTTTGTTTTTTTTCTTTATAATAGGGACAAAAACCGCACTGTCGGATGATTGGCCGCTGAGTATTCGTCAATTAAGTTTGGGATTTACGGCTATGGCTGAAAAGGCCGATCCATTATTAATTTTTCCAAATCCCTCAGCCCCTGGAGTCATACAGAAATGGAGTGTGTCCAGTTCATACTCCAGGCCCTACGGAATGAAAGAACTTGACATTGCAGCTCTAGGTTTAGCTAAACGATGGCGAAAAATTGTAATTGCCGCCGGGATTTCTAATTTCGGATTTGAACTGTTTAAAGAGCAAAAATTTATATTCGGTCTTGTTATCCCCATAATTAAAAATCTTCCTTTTGGCATCGCATTTCGTTATCAACGAATCGATATAAAAAATTACGGACATACTACCGCCTATACAATAGATATGGGCTGGCAGTACAAAATACTTCCGGGTTTGGATATTATGGGAGCTGTTCAAAACGTCCGGAGAGCGACTATCGGGCAGGACCGGCAACCATTGCCTCAAATTCTGCGAATGGGTATGTTATTTAAGCCGGTTAGCCAAATTTCAATGTTCTCGGAAGTTTACAAAGATATCTCCTTCGGACCGGAAGCCAGATTCGGGATTGATGCCGAAGTTGTTAAAAAATTATTCTTACGGCTCGGCTTTACCCGCAATCCGGCACGTTTTACGGGTGGATTTGGTCTGAATGTTTTCGGTTTTAATATGGACTACGGATTCAGCTATCATCAGGTGTTAGGTTATACTCACGCAATGGGTTTGGTGATTTCAGCTGATTTTTGAGGTATGATGGGAATCTTTTATTTGCGCCTCATAGATGTTTTTTATGTTTTTATCCTGGTAGGAATAATTTGTGTTGATAATTTAAAGGCTCAAACAATACACCCGGATTGGGAAAAATATCTCGAACAATATGAAGATAGCTCGGATCAATCCCAATTATTAGATCAGTTAGAAGATCTGTTAAAAAATCCGCTGAATTTAAACACCGCCTCTTTACAGGATATGCTCATGATCCCCGGATTTCCGGAACAATTGGCAAACAGAATGATAGAATTCAGAAAAAAAGGGAGCGGATTTCTTGGGACAAGTCAGGTTAAAGAGATATTAAATATCGATGAAGAACTCTGGTTGTGGATTTCCCGCTTTATAACAGTCAGAGTTGAAAAAAAACCGATACAATGGCAAGCGGATAGCCGAATCCGGTTTTCACATCCAATAGACAGAACTCGGGGTTATATCGAAAAAAAATTTGCCGGAACTCCGGTAAAAATTTACCAGCGTTATCGAGCCGGTATTCCGGGGAGATTCCAAATTTCAACATTGTTTAAAAAGGACGGCGGTGAATCAAACATCAGCGATCATCGTGTCTACAATATAGAATACGAATGGCAATATCTGCGATCGCGAATAATTGCCGGCACTTACACAATAAACCTGGGGATGGGATTGATGCTTTGGTCCCCGTTCGCGGTGAGAAAAGGCAGCGCTCCGTTTTATTCCGTTCGCCGCAGCGACCGGATTATTCGACCTTACACATCATCATTTGAATCTAACTACTTTCGAGGATTTGCTTTTCATTCAAAACCGGGCAATTGGGAATTTGCCGGCTGGTATTCTACAATAAACCATGATGCCGGACTAACCGAAAACGGACAAATCTCAAACTTTTATGAAAATGGCTTACACCGAACAGACACTGAAAGGCAAAAGCAGAATCAGGCACATGTAGTATCCCTTGGTGGTTCTTTAGGAACAACTATTCTAAATAGAGTGTTTGTTCAATTATCAACTATGAAGTTAAACTTTAATCCCCCGATAGCCTGGTCTGACTCCGAACCACAAGATTGGTCTTTATCCGGTAAACAAACCCAGGTTTCCGGGATTAATATTTTTGGAGAACTTGGTCTGATAACCATATTTGGTGAAGCAGTCTGGCAGCAGTCTTCCGGGACAGCTTTTCTGATCGGCGGAAAACGTGGATGGAAAAAAACAAAATTACTTTTGCTTTACCGCAACTATTCACCAAAATATGACAATCCATATGCACAGGGATTTGGTGAATGGTCAAGGACAAATAATGAAACCGGCTGGTATACCGCATGGCAATTTTCACCACATAAAACAACAAAAATTACTCTGGCGGCCGACCAATTCCGGACAACCTGGCGCACTTTCGGAAGCAGCCTGCCCCTCCACGGATCAGACATCTATCTACAACTGGAACAGCGCATTAATCGTTCGTTGCGTTTTTATATACGATACACCAACGACAACAAAGGCAATACAATTTCCAGACAAACTGTTCCCCTTCAGTTAAGAGAGTTAATTATCCCGGAGCAACGGGATCGTCTACGCCTCCATTTTCGTATAACCTTACCGATAAAATCCGAAATCAACGGCCGTTTAGAAACAAGTCAATTTTTTATTCAGCCTGAAAGTAATTACAATCTTATCACAAAAAAAGACAAAGGCTGGCTGTTTTATTGGGATTTCAGGACAAAATATTTCAGCGAAACTAATATAGTATCCAGGATATCATTTTTTGACACTCCAAATTATGATACCCGTATTTACCAATTTGAATCCGATCTTCCCGGCGTGCTCAGCAGTAAATTACTTTACGGCCGGGGCCAGCGTTTTTATCTTCTAATAAACTGGCAGCTGAAACGTCAACTCCGGTTAACTGCCAAATACGCCAGCACCCGTTACGAAAACCGGGAATCCATCGGCTCAGGTTGGAACCTGTTGAACTCTCCCGTAGACCATTCTTTTGCTATCCAGATAGATTTAGAATTTTAACCCGGTATCAATTTATGATTGTAATTGATCCTCTTTTTCACTAAGTTTTTTTATCATGCAAAATGATAGTCCCAAAAAAAATTTTCCCTACTGCGAAGTGGTTTTTCCCATTCCGGTGAAACAGACATTCACTTATGAAACTCCCGATTTTCTAAGACCGATTATCGCTCCCGGATATCGTGTATTGGCACCATTTGGTAATCGCAAGCTTACCGGTTTTGTTGTAGCAATGAAGGACAAAACGGAATTCCCTGAGCTTAAAAAGATCGAAGATATCTTAGATGAAAAACCGCTTTTATCGTCAGAAATGCTTAAATTAACTAAATGGATTGCGGAGTATTATATGGCGTCATGGGGCGAAGTTATTGAGGCTGCCCTGCCAAGCGGAATTAATAAGGAAATCAGGCGCAAGGTGATCCTGTCCGGGGATTTAAACCGAAAAAAAATATTAGAGATAGACAATATCAGTCAAAACCAGAGGGATTTACTTTTGTGGTTAGATCGTAAGGGGGTTCAGCTGGTGAGTCAATTAGAAAAGAATCTTGGCAAAAAAAACTTAAATTACAATATAATAATATTAGAGAAAAAACGGTTTTTGACAATTTTGCGGAAAATGATTGAACCTAAAGTCCGGATAAAATATCAAAATCACGTAAAACTTGCACCCGAGTTTAGGGACACATCGATACTGGAAGCGGAAATTTCACGACTTTTGAAAAAACATTCACGTCAAGCCGAAATTTTGAAGGAAATGGCTAACCATCCCAATGGTCTTGCCCAAACCGAACTTTTACAACGAACCGAAACCAGCGCTTCAACCCTGAATACAGCGCAAAAAAATGGTTTGGTGGTTATAAATAAGCGAGAAGTTTTTCGTGATTACTACAGTAATTTCGAAGTCCCGGGTATAGAAGCGATCAGGTTAAATCCTGATCAAAAAAACGCGGTGGAGAAATTAAATTCATACATACATGAAGAAAAATTCAAAGCTGTATTGCTTTACGGGGTAACCGGCAGTGGTAAAACTCAGGTTTATATTGAAACTTTGATTGAAGTTCGTAAACGGGGTCGTAATGCCATCGTTTTAGTTCCGGAAATTGCGCTTACTCCACAAACAGTAAGCCGATTTAAGGCACATTTTGGTGATGATATAGCAGTATTACATAGCCGCATGTCAAATGGCGAGAGATATGACTCATGGCGCAAAATTCAGGATGGAAAAGTTCACATAGTTATAGGCCCCCGGTCAGCTATCTTTGCTCCGCTAAAAAACATCGGATTAATAGTAGTGGATGAGGAGCAGGAATCATCTTACAAACAAAAGGATCAAAACCCGCGATATCATGCTCGTGATGTCGCTTTAGTTCGGGGAAAGATGAATAATACAATCGTGATACTAGGTTCCGCAACACCCGGTCTCGGTTCATTTTACAACGCCAGTATTC
>SDBT01007606.1_pt1 | contig 17805 bp, 13 predicted proteins | sample 2277101 | NCBI WGS metagenome assembly SDBT01 (sample SAMN10404973, study PRJNA504765) | marine sediment metagenome | isolation source: marine sediment core GS10_PC15, 103 cmbsf | place: Arctic Ocean: Southern Knipovich Ridge | collected 2010 | reverse complement strand
CTGCTGGGATTTCGTGTTGTGATTGGAGAGATGCCGAAGAGTAAGCCATTGCCTGCTGTTGGGGCTAAACTGCATAGCCGTGATGTCAGTCAGAAGAAATACGACTGGAAAGTGAAAGTTGATATGAGTAAGCCTTATTTTGAGGGGCCTATTCGATTTGTGCGTATAGTTGATCATCCGGAAAAGATTCCGTTTTACCATCACAATCATCTGCCCTGTATAACATGGTGCGATAACGGGGATCTTCTTACGACGTGGTTTTCATGTACAAGCAGGAAAGTGGATAAGAAGTTCAGCAACGGTGAACGCGGTCGTGAGATGACGATCCTTGCGAGCAGGCTTCGGCTTGGCAGTGAGCAGTGGGACGTTCCGAGTGAGTTTTACAAGGTTCCGGATCGTAATATGACCGGTTCTGCGCTTATCAATGACCGGCGGGGTATGCTTCATTACTTTAACGGTGTGTCCATTGCTGAGAATTGGAACGTGAATAATATTCTTATTACGAAGACTTCCGTCGATAACGGTGCGACATGGTCGCCTACGAGGATTTTAAATAGTGAAAGAGGTAAGCTGCCGAGTCAGCCTATTGATTCTGCTTATTGTGCAGACGATGGTCGTTTGATAATTCCCACCGACTGGTCCGAAGCGGATATGAGAGGCGGCGCGACGGGGCTTTGGATCAGCGAAGACAGGGGTAAAAGCTGGGTAGTGACTCAAAAGCCGATTGAAGGGATCCATGCTGCGGTTGTTGATTTTGGTAAGGGCAAATTTATGGCGTTGGGCAGGTCGAAGGCCAGGAAGACGATGCCCAGAAGTGTCACCAGCGACAACGGAAAGAGTTGGGAGTACTCGCTTACCGATCTGCCGGGAATCGGTGGCGGGAAACGATGTGTCTTTAGAAGGCTTAAGGAAGGGCCGCTGCTTTTGATCTCTTTTACTAAGCGAAAGAAAAAAAATAACCCGGATTCCGGTATGAAGATTATCGATGCTGCTGGTAAAGAGAGGACAGTTGGTGGGATGTACGCGGCATTGAGTTTTGACGATGGGAAGACTTGGCCTGTAAGAAAATTAGTTACTCCGGGCGGTCCTGAGCGTGAGTATGACGGCGGAGCATGGACGCGTACTTTCACGATGGATGCAAATAACTCCGAGCATATGGGTTACTTAGCCGGACTGCAAACACCGGACGGAATGTTTCACCTGATAAGCAGTGCTTTGCATTATCGGTTCAACTTAGCTTGGCTCAAGGAGCCTATGCCTGCTGAGAAGTAAAAATGCATTGTATATTAGTTTGCAAGAGTGCATTATTGATCCTATAACAATAAAATACGCGAATGGTAACGAGGACTTCATTCGTGACGGTTCTTCAAATGGCCTGAAACTTATCGATTTTTGGGCGTGGGCTTACTCTGATTGTATAAATAACACGAACCGAGGAGTTTTGGCAGAATTTCTTGTAGCAACAGCTTTAGGAATAGATTTGCATAAGCCCCGAGATGCCTGGGCTAAATATGATATCACATATAGAGGAGTGGGAGTTGAAGTTAAATCTGCTGGCTATCATCAACGATGGTATCAAAAGAAAATGTCAAAGATTAGCTTCAATGTTCCTACAACAAGAGCTTGGGACGAAAAGACAAATAAACAGGATGCTGAGTCTAAGCGTCAAGCGTTTATATATATCTTATGTCTTCTGGCAGAAAAAAAACGAGATATTGTGAATCCATTAAATATTAACCAGTGGTTATTTTGGGTAATTCCGACAAATTTCTTCGATGCTCGACAAAGAAGTCAGCACTCTATCACATATAATAGCCTGGTTAAAGAAGTAGGTGAGCCTGTATCATTTGATGAGATTAAACCGCTTGCAGATAATTTGATTAAATCTGCCTAACAATGCGATTCACCCAACAAAACTAAAAAGAAACAATAAAACAGTCTCGGCCAAAGGCCGAAGCCTCAATTTTGACTTTTTATTTTTGATTTTTGATTTTTCAAACTGACCGATCGGTCAGTTTGAGTAAATGGCATCCCCATAGGAGTACAGTTTTCGGACCATAAAGAATAACAGCGATAATTGTCTCTCCGAGTCCGCAAAGTCAGAATAAAAAAAAAGGCGAGGTGGTGGTTCCGGCTGGGGGGGAAACCGGTGTGCCACGCTGCCTCGCCGAGGCTCATAAGCTGCTTAAAAGCAGCAATAATTTCAATTCGCCAACTATCCTATTGTATGATTATTAAAAAGTCTGTCAAATGGAAAAAAACTATCCCCAAGGAGCTCTTAACCTCGCTCACAATCAAACTTGACTTACACATTATAAGCTTTCCAAACCCATAATGCAAGCTAAAAATCAACTATTTTCCTGTTTTTTTCACAAACTGCTCGATTAGCGTTAAACCCAAAATACAGCTTGAATATTGGCCCTTAATGCCGTAAATTAGTGATGTATTGATGTATTTGTGACTTTTTACGGAGTCTTATATGCCAAAATCTAAAACTGTTCCGGTTCAAAAGAAGATCGCTCAAACCGCTAAGGACGTACACTCAAAGATTTTAAAGAGCAAAAGTCCGACTATGGTCACCCCCATAAGGTCTTTGAGCAACGTAAAGTATCATGTAAAAACCGGTTATTTCGAGATGCTCGGAAAGAGCAAACAGCGAACGCTAACCGTAAACACCGTAAAGACTTTCGCACAGACATTAAAGATAATGTCACTGGCAAAGGAACTGATCGATACCGACGACATGGCTACAAAAAGAGAGGCATACTACATCTCAAAGAACTGGGGCAAGGCAGGATTCTCAGAGCAATCGGAGTCCGACACAATAATCGACGACGTAGAAGCAATGTTCGGCGTCAATCGCGAGCAGTTAAAATTTACCCCGGAAGAAAAGGGCGGCGACATAGCTGGAAGGCTCGTCGTTATCGACTCCGACGCAAAGGGAAGAAAGCTCAAAATCGACTGCACAAAGTTCGGCTCCGGTGCCTACTCAATTCCAACAGAAGTCGAGCATCTACAGTTCCAAAGCAAGGCCAAATTCATTCTTGCAATCGAAACCGCCGGTATGTTCCAGAGACTACTCAAATACGACTACTGGGACAAAACCAAATGTATTCTCATCAGCATGGGAGGTGTACCGACAAGGGCATGCCGAAGGTTCATCAGAAGATTGACCGATCAATTGAAAATACCGGTCTATGCCTTTGTTGACGGCGATCCTTATGGATATTTCAATATTTACAGAACGCTAAAAGTCGGTTCCGGAAACGCCGCACACATGAACAGGTTCTTCTGCGTGCCATCGGTCAGCTTTCTCGGAGTAACCCCACAGGACATCATCGATTACAAGCTGCCAACCCATCCGCTAAAGGAAGTAGATATAAAAAGAGCAAAAGACGCACTCAAAAACGATCCCTTTGTAAAGCACCACAAACCATGGCAAAAAGCAATAAATCATATGCTAAAAATGGGCGTGCGTGTCGAGCAGCAGGCATTCGCAAAGCACGGGCTCGACTTTGTCGTCAACAAGTATCTACCGTTAAAACTAAAGAATGTATCGAAATTTCTCCCCTGACAGGTTTTCCAGTTGCAAAAAAAGCTACGAGTGATATATTAATTCTGCGTTCTTCGTTGAACCAAAAAGGTTTTTATACTGATCTTGATTTAATTTTACCGTTTATCCGTGGGTAAGTAACTTGAAAATAATCAGTTAAAGTTTTATTCGCGTATATTTATTACCCTTAAGGGTACTGTTATATTCGTGAATCTTTTATCTATGTCTAAGATTTCTGAAAGAATAGAACGCGTAACCGGCAACATCAATTCCGCGTGTGCTCGCGCTGGAAGAGATCCCGAACGCATAAAACTTGTCATCGTTACAAAATCAGCCCCCTTCGAAGCAATCAAAGAGGTCGTCAGCCTCGGCTTTACCGATCTCGGCGAAAACCGTGTCCAGCAGTTGAAAAAAGTCTCTGCCCAGGTTGACGAATTTCTCTCGGCCCAAAACGAAGATTCAACTCTGCCCAAAAAGGTCAACTGGCACCTGATCGGGCATCTCCAGCGCAACAAGGTACGACATGTCCTGCCGGTAACCTCACTGGTGCATTCGGTGGACACCCTGCGCCTCGCCGAGGAAATAGACACCTCTGCCGAGAAACTAAACATCAGGCCAAAAATCCTACTCCAGGCCAACACATCCAACGAGCCACAGAAATATGGCGTTCCGGTCGGAGCTGCAATTCATTTGGCAGAACAAATAGTGACACTACCAAACCTCGAACTCATTGGCCTTATGACAATGGCACCACTAACCAGAAACACAGACGTTATCAGGGCATGTTTCGTAAGAGCAAGAGAACTCTTTATTGAAATGCACGGAGAAAGAGTCACAGGCCCGAGCTTTAAAGAGCTAAGCATGGGAATGAGTTCGGACTACGAAATCGCAATAGAAGAAGGGGCAACCATCCTCAGAATTGGCTCGGCAATCTTCGCGGGATAACCAAACAGTTAGATCTTCACGAAATTCCTGAGTGCATTACCACCATTTCAGATTAATCCGGCGCTGTCTTGCGGTATCCAGCCGTCGCTTTTGTCCAAAAGTCGTATGTGGTACCAGCCGGGCCGCTCTTCGATCAATTCGAACTCGGTGCCGCTATGAAGCGGTTCTTTGAAGCTCGGAGGTGAATCCTGCCAGTCCGCCTGATGAGCGACCACTTCAGAAGCTGTAATAACCCCGCAGGTTGTATCGGCCTCTATCTTGGTATCTATCGCCACCGACGCGAAAAAGAAAACAAGTCCAATGCCCGCAATAACCGCGACAACACGAGCCACTGCCATTCTACCAAACCAAACAATCGCCGTAAGACTAAGGCAAACCAATCCGAAACATACGCAGGTTATCGCGAATTTGATTTTGGTCGAAAAGTCATAATGCCAGAAAAACAAAGTTTGCAGCACACGTTTTTCCGTTGGATTCGATACTTTATCAATACGTTTACTCCGGGCAAAATCGAGGTTCTTGAGAATATCCGCATCGGCCTGATCGAGTTTTTCACCGCGACGATAGTTCAGGATGGCTTTACCGAGTTCGCCATTGAGAAAGTACGTGTTCGCCAGATTATAATAAAGTTTGGAGTTCTTGATTTGGGATTCGTCGATTATTCGCTCAAAGGCCAGAATTGCGTTGCTGTAGAGCTTCTTACGCTCCAAATCGTCTGTGCTCGCGGTGGCCTGGCGAAATGACTCGTTGGCCTGTGAAAAAAGTGAGTATGCCTGCTCCTGGCTTAGCGCACCCAAGCTTGTCGGTGCCAACGCACACAGAATCAAGCCAATCGATGATATTGTAATCCTAAAACTGTTCACTTCCGGGCTTTCTTTTCGATGCCGCGCATTAGTTCGATTACCTGCTTTATTTTTTGAGCGTCCACACCGGTCTCGACAGAAGCAAAACGCGACGCTTCACAGTCTGCTATTATGTTTCGGTATTCTTCGGAGACACTCTGGTCATTGATGGCGTCAATAATTATCTGATGGCAATCCTGCGACGTAAGCGACAAAGCGGTCCTGTCGAAACGGTCACCTAAGTACTGTTTCATCAGACTCCCAAGCAACTCCGGACGCTCTTTGGCTTCTGACGAGTGGATCTTTTTCAGTTGCTTGATTACCTTGGACAATGCCGAACGCCTCCGCTTGGCCGCTGTCTTTTCAGCGCTGGTATGTGTAAAGAACCTGAATATAGAGCTGATGACCAGAATCGCGAAAGGGCCCATCCATACAACAGCGTATCCCGGACTAAACGCAGCCGATATCGAAGAGAAGCTTTGATTTGTCAGGGCATCCATATTTTCGTAATTCGCCGAAAGACCCTGTTTAATCGCTTCGATCTCTTTGTTTGCCACGATAAAAGACCTTCCTTCGAAATCGGCTTCGGTCAGTATCCTGGTAGGATCTACGACAAGCTTAATAGCTTTGGTCGTTGCCGTGGTGTATCGGCCCTTGTCCGCATCAAAATATGCCAATGGAATTGGAGGAATCTCAATGACCTTATCGTTATTGGCCCGTATTGTCTGCGTGAAAACCTTAACATTCCCACGCATAACAGCCGGACTATGTTCAGGCGGTATCTTGAAGTTTTCCGCCATTGGAACAATCTTCTCAAGCTCCGGCCAGCGTACGGCTTTTAGATACTTGTTACCGCCGATTCGTATCGTCAGTGTAATAGGTTCACCAACGATAACCTGCGTCGGTTCAGCCGATGCCGAAATGCTGTATCTGCCAACCAGACCGTAAAACTCCTTTGGCTTGCCATCTTCAGGAAGCGGCAATACCTCAAGTTTCAAAGCTTCGGAACTAACCATGAAACGCTTGTATGTATTCTCGTATCCGAAGAAACTTCGCTTGCGACCAACCGCAACGTTTGCTGAAACCGAGGACGCCGAAATATTTAACGTCCCGGGATTCTTCGGAATAAGAACTTTCTCAAATGAAAGCACATTTGCGGTTTTGCCCTTATGAGTAGTCCGTTTTTGCCTGACGTAGGCGCTTTGAGAACTGCTTGCGCTTATACGCATTTGCCTGGCACCGGCGCCTATAGAATCCGGGTCCTCAAAAAAGAACCTGTTACTGTTGAAAATAGGAATATTAAACGTCAGGTCATCTATGTCGGCGATGATGTACAATTTCACACTCATTACAACAGGCTGACCCGTATAGCACTTTTCTTCGGACAGCGTCACCTCTAATTCCAGTTTATCGGTAGCACCGGGCTTGACTACATTGATTGTCACAGGCCTGGTTCGATACTTCTTTGCGTTCACCGTTACCGTAGCCGAAGGAATCGTAAGCCGGCCCTGCTGACTCGATACAAGGGTATAATTCATAACGTAGCGCTTTGTCTGGCGCCTGGTGGTTTTACCGTTTATTATGGATACGGAGGTCTGCGAAAGATCGCGATTGCCTGCGGGTTGTGGATTAAACTTCCGCAGAGCCGATAGATCGACCTGCCCCGGCCTATTGTCACCGTCAATTACGATATGAAAGCTGAAACTCTCACCTGCATAAATCGTCGCAGATGTATCGATCTGGGCATAGACCTTTATCTGCTCGGCGGCCCCGGCTGTTGCCGTTAGCCAAAGCGTCAACAGGATTATCGAATGTATAAAATAGTGTTTCATTCTACCAGTCTTTTTCGACTTTTCGGTACCGTACTCTTTGATTTAACTGTCTTTCTTTTCGCTCCTGACGCTCTTTTTCGAGTATGTCATCGGCCGTTTCTTCCGGGGCTTCGCTTTCCTGCTCTTCAGGTTGCTGCTGCTGGCCCTGATTCGGATCCTCCGGCTCGTTGGGATCCTGCTGTTGATCTTGTTGTTGATTTTGCTGTTGTTGGCCTTGATTCGGATCCTCAGGCTGGTTCGGATCCTTTTGCTTGTTGATCTGATCGATTATGTCCTTGATGATTAAACGGGCAACCTCGATATTGCGAGCGGCTTTTTCATTCTCCTGATCGATATCCAGAACCGAACGCCAGTGTCCGATGCTGGTCTCGAACTCTTCGACCGCCTTTTGCAGGTTAGAGTCACGCTGCTTAATTCCCTGCTGAAAACGACTATTGCCAAGGTTATACCTGGCCTTGGTGACAAGTTTCATATCACGGCTCTCGGCTGCGACCTGACGGTAAAGTTCCATCGCGTTATCAAGATCGTCAAGACGATAATAACTGTTGGCCTTGTTAAACTTCGGCTCTGCCGCGCGTGAGTTTTCGACCAGCGCCTGGTCGTATTTGCCGATCGCTCCGGTGAAATCTCCATCGGCATAGAGCTTATTACCCTGACGAATCGTCAAAGGTACGCTTTGCCCCCATGCCAATTGGAACATCACCAAAGAGAAAAACCAAACCAGAACAATTTTATGCTTTCCTGCGTTCACTAACAAACACCTCCCAGACAATAAACGCAATCCCTAATGCCAGAAAAATCTGAAACCGTTCGTCATATGTCGTCATCGTCGTTGATTCAAGTTCCCGTTTTTGCGATAATGTTATAAAATTATCATAAATATAACCAAGATCGAAAGTTTTGCCCGGACCGACCGAAAGGTACTTGCCGCCCTCGGTTGCAAAGGCGACTTCACGTAGCGTATCACCGGCCAGTTTTGTCCTGACTTCCTTACCCTTGTATTTCAAAAAGCTCTTATGACCATCCGGACCTGTAATCGGAATTCTGGACCCCTCGATTTCATCCCCAAGACCGATAGCGATTATCCTCACACCTTCTTCGGCAGCCTTGGCCGCCGCCTCGGTTGGAAAAGTTTCGTATCCTTTAGGCTCCTCGCCATCGGTAATCAAAATGATATCTTTGTATTCACGGCTCTGGAGGTCAAAAACTTCTTTGGTTGCCTTTCGGATCGCGTCACCTAATGCCGTACCGCCTCGACTGGTGCTCTCGGTGGATATATCGGCCAGAGCCAAACGCAAAAAGGCGTAGTCCTGTGTCAGAGGACACTTTATCGTCGCGTTACCGGCAAAAGTCACTAACGCAATTCGGTCTCCCTCTAATTTCCCGAGCAAATCGGTAATAGCGATCTTTGAAAATTCCAGCCGGCTCGGCTTTATATCTTCAGCCAGCATCGACCGGGATGTATCCAGCAGAATCGCAATGTCCCTGCCTGTACGTTTTATCTTCTGCGGCTTGGCGTTCCACTTGGGCTCAGTCAGCGCGATCACGATAATAACGAAGCCGGCCGTCAATAGAAATGCCTTGAAAATCTGTTTCTTCACACTAACAGAAGTATTAATCCGGATGAGCATTTCACTACTGGCCAAGATCCTGAGCATACCGGCCTTGCGCCAGAAGTACCATACATAAGCCGGAACCAAAACAGCCGGTACCAAAAATAACAACCACAACGCATTTTCGTTTCCGAGATTCATTTTCTTATTAAATAATAACCAAGCTCTGTTGAAAAGATGCTATTTGTCATTCTGAGCGCAGCGAAGAATCTCGATTCTTCGAGGAAAATAGATTCTTCGCTTCGCTTTGTTTTGTTCAGAATAACCATTTTACAACTTTTCAATAGAGCAAAATTACCAACCAAATAATAATTACGGTATCTTTCTAAAAACAGTACAACCACCCAGAATTTCCAGCAACAACACTGCCAGGGCTCCTAATGTCCAAAGCTCGAAATCCTCCGAATACTGGGCGTACTGAAAGGATTTCACTTCTGTCTTTTCAAGATTATCGATCTGCTCGACGATATCTTGCAGCTTCCTGGCATCGCCGGCCCTGCTGTAAAAACCACCGGTCTTCTCTGCTATCGCTTTTAGCAGCCCTTCATCGAGGTCCTGTCCCGCGGGCATTTTGAACGAACCCATCGGTGTCCTAACGGTCGTAAAAACATGTGCCGAGCCGATTCCGATAGTGTAAATCTTGATGCCCCATTCCCTGGCAAGTTCAGCCGCATCGAGAGGATCATATTGGCCTGCATTATTGCGCCCATCGGTCAGCAGTATTATCACCTTGCTCTTTATTTCAAAACCTGCTTCTGGCCCATCCTCTGACTCACTTGCGCCACTCTGCTTAAGTTGCGCCCTTGTACGTTCCAGTTCGGCCTCGGCCTTTTTCAGCCTCGCCGCCGCCAGAGCAATCGCATCGCCAATAGCGGTGTAATTCTCCTGGCGGATATTGACGATCTCGGTCCTGCTAAGAAACTCCAGCAGAACATCGTGACTTAGCACCAGCGGGCACGTCGTATCGGCATATTTTGCAAAGGTGACAAGCCCGACAAGATCGCTGCTTCTACCCGAAAGCCCTTTCTTATTACCACGGATAAAATCGGCCAATACCTTTTTAACCACCTCCAGGCGATTGAGTTTCTCGCCGAAGAAATCCATTTCCGTCTGCATACTCCCCGAGCGATCGACCACAGCTTCTATGGCCACGCCTTCGGTGGCTATTTCGGAGAGAATCGTCTCTTCACGAGGCCGGGCAAGGGACAAAATCAACAGCCCAAGGCATAAAAGTCGCGATACCAAAAGAAGAGGCCTCAACCTCAACCGCCACGAAATCCGACAACCTTTAATCTGGCCGAGACTGGGGAACTTCACCGCTGCCGTACGCTTCTTGCGCAGGCTGACGTATGCCAGTACCGGCAGAATCAAAAGCAATAGCAATGCCCACGGCGAATGAAAATGCATCTAAGAACTCCCAACTTCCACAGTCTCGTTGACAACAACATCATCGGTGACATCTACTTTTCGATCATCCGATTTGGTCTTTTCTATGAAATTTTTAACAAGGTCAAACGTCTGCTGAATCTGCTCGGTCTCTGGCCTGTGCTTTGCGAATTTGACCAGATCACAATGACCGAGAAACTCACCTAAATCTTTCTTGTCAGATTCGCCAAGAGCATCGGACGATTGAAGCTCGATAAGAAATTCTTCTGTCGTCCGTTCCGGTGCCCGCAGATCGAATCGATCCTCGATGTAATGTCGAAGGATATTGCTGATCTCTTCATAAAACTCCTTGATCTGCTCGGACTTTATCAGGTCCCGTTCGACCAGCTTCCGCAATCGTTCGTAAGCGATTTCATGTGCCGGTTTGAATATCCGTATCAGGCGAACACCGCCCTTGCTACGCATAAAAAACCACACCCCTGCTGCAACTGCAATAACCACTCCGGCACTAATCCATATCCAACGCAAAGATGCCTCTGAACGTACCTCAACAACGTCCTCAATATCGGCAATTACAAGTTTCTCCCTATCTTCACCCAGAAGCGAACTAACCTCGATCTCAATCGGATCGGTTTCAAGAACGTATGTTTTATTCGGATCATTGGCATCGTTGAATATAAATTTAAAGCTCGGCAGTTCATATTTACCCGAAAGAAAAGGCTCGAGGCGATACTGGTAAGTCTTAACTACATTATCGTTAGCATCGAGCCTGTCGCCAACATTACGCCAATCGACAATCCCGAAATGCCGGAGAACCTCAGTGACACCGGGCATCTGTACCTGGTAATTCCCTTCAATTGTCGCCTGGAGTTCGAGCAGACACGTCTGGGCTATCGTCATACTACCTTTATCCACCCGCACATGAGCCGTCAGCGGACCCCGCTCATATTCATTATCGATCTCGAATTGGGTATCTGCCCCCGCATCACCGGAACCTTTCTCACAACCGGCACACACGAGCATAATACCGCCAAAAAGCAGCATCATAAGCGAACAGTTTTTTACATACGAACTTATCATTATTCTATTGGCTCTGATCGACCCCATCAGCAGGTACTTGATCAGCCTTTCCAGTAAACACCGAACCGTGCATGATCACATTGTACTTGTCCATCATCTCCTTGATATACTGCTGCTGAACATCCTGGCGTTTCTGTCCCAGCAGTGCCGACATAGCCTCCTGTCGCACCTCGTCAAAACTCTTCTGACGCTCGGGACTTATACGTTCAACTCTGATTATCTCCCAGCCTTTTTCCGTCTTAAAAGGCTCAGAAAGAACCTCGGATGCTTTTGCGGCGAATATCTTTTCATTGAGTTCGGCATGATTACCGATAACTGGCACATTCGAGCCTTTTGTTACCTGAGCACTTATCCCTCCGCCCTGGTCCTTAGTGCCATCGTCTTTAGAGAACTGCTTTGCAAGCTCCGCGAAATCATCACCGCCTTTGATTTTCTCAATCAACTCCTTTGCCTGCTGCTCGGTGCTAACGAGTATATGACTTATATTCGCCCCAGCAGGCTCGACGTATTGTTCCTTGTTGGCGGTGTAATATGTCTGAACGTCGCTTTCGGTAAGGTGAATCTTCGACGCCAGTTCCTGGTTCATTAACTGCTGACTCAAAACGCCCCGAGTAAGATCATCCAGGCTCTTTTTAACCTCCGGCTTTTCCGTAAGTCCCTGCTCCAATGCCTGGCGATACAATATCTCTTGAGCAAGCCAACTCTGTAAGAACTGTTGTTTGGACTGAGGCGATTTGAATTGACCTAACATTTTTTTCTTCTGTTCATTTAAATCTTCCGCTGTCATAAACGCCGACATAGGGCTAAGCTGGTTATCGATAGCTCCCTCGATTAAAGCATCAAGGTCAGCTTCGGTTATCTTCTCGGCCCCAATTTCCGCGACTAATTTACTACCTGCCGAGTCCTGCCCATCGATACTTGTCCGGTCCATCATTTCATATCTAAGCGCGCTGAATTTACCAAGCCGCTCGAAACAATTTTTAATATGGCTATTAATCTGAGGCTCAAGCTCTGCGATAGAAGCGGCAATCTCACTGCGATAGTAATACTCAATAGCACGACCATACTGCTGCGACTTTTCGAGCAAAGTCCCTGCCTGGAAAAGCGCCCTGGCCCGCTCAACGTCAGTCAACTCACCCGCGACGAGGTAATCTTCCCAAACCCCCGCGGCCTGTTCGTATAAATTCCGTCCCGCAAGTTTAGTAGCCAACTTTTTGGTCTCTTCGGCACTAAGCCCCTTAACCGCCTGGGCTTGTGGACCGGCATTTTTATTTGCCGAGACATAAAGATTTGCCGCCGCGAGTATTGTGATAATCAACAGCAGCAAAATCCCAAACTTACCTGCCACCGATCCTTTCGATTTCTTCTCAGGTAGTGAAAAATTCAGCTTTTCTTCCATATATTATACTCCTTGATTTGACCGCTAAATCTATCCAACTCAGTATCGCCGATGTCGCATGTGAAAAAACTGAACCAACTCATTAATATACGGCTTATCGGTGCTGATACTGATGCAATCAACCTTAATCTTCCTGAGCATATTCTTCAACTCGGCAAACCGACTCGCGCTCTTCGATCCGTACTGCTTACGAAAACTCCTGCTCGATGTGTCAATAAGCATTGTCTCGCCCGTTTCGGCATCGAAAAATTCAATCAATCCCGCTGAGGGCATAGATATTTCCGCACGGTCACGAACAGGCACCGCGATAACATCATGACGTCTGTTCACAAGGCCAAGCGGCTTTTGAAAGTCACTCTCAATAAAATCAGACACCAGAAACACCGTTGCCTTTTTACGCACAACCTTAACAAGATAATCCAGCGCCAGCGGAATATTCGTCCTTCGCCGCGGCATCCTAAATGCAAGCAGCTCTCGTATCAGACGCAGCACATGCCCGCTGCCCTTTTTCGGCGGGATATATAGCTCTATCCGGTCGGTAAATATCAAAAGTCCAACCTTGTCATTGTTCTTAGCCGCCGCGAATGCAAGAACAGCGCAAAATTCGGCCGCAAGTTCGTTCTTCATCTTGTTCACGGTCCCGAAATCACCCGAAGCGCTAAGATCAACCACGAACATAACCGTCATTTCACGCTCTTCGACATATCGCTTTATATAAGCCTTGCCGGTCCGCGCCGTCACGTTCCAGTCGATGGTGCGTATATCGTCACCGGGTGTGTACTCGCGAACCTCGTCGAACTGCATACCCCGGCCCTTGAAAACACTTTCATACTGACCCGCAAAACTCGCATCGACCGCACGGGAAGTGTATATCTGAATCTGCCTGATCTTTTTTATTAGTTCCTGCGATATCATAACTCTATCAAATTACCCATCTACCCATTCACTCATCCACCCCTTAATACTTTTTTACTTTTACATTTTTAATTTTTTTTTACGGTACTTCGATATTATCAAAAATAGTTTGAATAATGTCCTCGCTCGTCTTCTCTTCGGCCTCGGCCTCGTAACTGACAATCACCCTGTGACGCAGTACATCCATTCCAATACTTTTAACATCCTGCGGCGTCACGTAACCTCTCTGTTGGATAAACGCATTGGCCTTGGCTGCGATAGTCAAATAGATCGTCGCCCTCGGAGACGCGCCATAGCTGATAAAATTACCCAACTCAAGCCCGTATTTACTCGGCTCTCTGGTTGCGAATACGATATCGACGATATAGTCCTTTATTTTTTCGTCAATGTATATTTCATCCACTACCGACCGGACTTCTTCAATATCCTTGGTAGTAATGACAGGCTTTATATCGATCTTCTTATTCGTAACCGCCATCCTATCGAGAATCTCACGCTCCTGTTCCTTGCTCGGATAATCAACCTTCAATTTCAGCATAAACCGGTCAAGCTGCGCCTCGGGCAACGGATAAGTACCTTCCTGCTCGATCGGGTTCTGCGTCGCCAGAACCAGAAACGGACTCGGAAGCGCGAACGTCTCGTCCCCGATAGTAACCTGATGCTCCTGCATCGCTTCAAGCAGTGCGCTCTGGACTTTCGCCGGCGCACGATTAATTTCGTCGGCAAGGATCATGTTGGCAAATATCGGCCCTTTGCGAGTATAAAACTCACCGTCGCTCTGCCGGTAAATCTGAGTACCGATCAAATCCGCAGGCAAAAGGTCGGGCGTAAATTGAAGCCGCCTGAACTTGGCATCGATTGCCCGAGACATCACCGTCACCGCAAGCGTCTTTGCCAGACCGGGCACACCTTCCAAAAGGATATGTCCGTTCGAAAGCAGCCCTATCAGCATACGCTCAAGCATATAACGCTGACCGACGATTGCCTTATCCATCTCCGCGAATAATGTTCGAACGAATCCACTCTTCTCTTCAACCAACTTTCCTATCTGCTTTACATCTGTTGCCATCTTAGAGTCTTCTCCAGTCAAAAACTTCATTTTTACCTAATATACTCAATTAACCTGTTCCGGGCCGGATTACCCGATGTGAATACAAAAATACCGTCTTTTTACGTTCCATCCATGCGTAAGGTTCGTATTATCACAAAAAATCCAAAAAAATCAAGGGCTTTACCACCCACCAAATATCTCAATTATTAAAAAAAATACATTTATTCTTGAAATTATGGGGCATTTTTGGTATAAGTTGTAATGACGACGCTTGGAAGTGCTATAAAAAGCAGATACAGGCTCGGCAAGTGAGAGTGTTATTGCAGTACAGGAGCAAGGAATCGAACCGCAAATAAGGAGAAACAGGATAAAGGAGTAAGAGGGTGAAAACAACCAATCGATACCATAGTGTGACTTTACGCATTTGTAACCAACTGATCGTTCTAACGCTGCTTTTCTTTCCGGCATATCTAAAGGCGCAAACACCACAACTGCTGAGCCCCCCGGAAATCTCGGCCCAATTCTCACCCTCCGATCCTAACGGCAAAATCCTCCGAACCCGTACTGCATCGGTTCGTCTGGATTTATTGTCCAGGCTCTCGACAAGAGGTGCCGACATAATCTCTTTCAACCTTTTCGATGATGTTGCACTGGAATGCGTCTTCACCCGGCGAATCAAGCGATCCTCAACGAGTTACTCATGGTTCGGAGAGATACTCAACTACCACGGAGGTACATTCTCGCTGGCCGTTGAAAAAGACACCATGGTTGCCAATGTCAGCTTACCTGGTGAAGTTATGTATCAGATCCGGCATCTCGCTGACGGACTCCACGAGATACGCGAGATCTCCCCGGAAGATATACCAGGATGCAGCGGAGGCATTCGTATCCCGGAGCAGGCCCGACGATCAGCCGCTTCGAATGATCAGATCGCCACACCAGACGATCAGGTTGGTGCACTGGACGCTTCCTGTGGTGCCGACATACTCGTAGTCTATACGCCGGCGGCTCGTTCACAAGCAGGCGGAACAACTGCAATGCAGGCGCTTGTTAACCTCGCCGTCGATGCTGCCAATATCGCTTACGAAAACAGCCAGATTAACATGCGGCTTAGACTGGTCCACAAAGCCGAGATTAGTTACACCGAATCGGGCTCTAAGGGTATCGACCTTGAACGCCTGACATACAACGATAGCTACATGGAGTCGATCTTTGCACTTCGCAATACTTATGGCGCAGACCTTGTTTGCCTGATGGTCCATTATACTTCCGGATGCGGTACTGGATGGCTCTGGGATAATCCGGGAGATGACTTCACGGACTGGGCGTTTAGCGTCGTTGTCGGGGACTGTGCCGCGGCTTATTACAGCCTGGCTCACGAAGCGGGCCACAATATGGGATGTGCCCACGCGACACCGGAGGCGACCCAGGGTGAGGGGCTCTACAACTATTCGATGGGCTGGCGATTCGCCGCAAATACTTATCGAACGGTCATGGCCTATTCCCCCGGTACTCGAATACAGCATTTCTCCAACCCGGACATAAACTATGACGGTTATCCAACAGGGGTTCCGGTGGCGTATTCAAATCGAGCTCACAACGCACTTAGCATCAACAACGCGGCTTCATCCATAGTTAACTGGAGAACACATACCGTTGCTTACACACCGCCTACCGCTCAAAACGACAACGCGGCAACACAGCCAGGAATACCTGTTGAGATCACACTTGATGCCACTGACGACGGATGTCCAGGCAGCATGGACTTTATAGTCTTGTCGCTTCCGAGCTACGGAACGCTAAGCGATCCAGGATCCGATGATATCACAGCAGGTGAACTTCCATATACTATTGCAGGAGGAGCAAATCAGCTTACATACACGCCGACTGTCAGTTGCTATACCGGTCCCGACACCTTCACCTTCAAGGCCAACGACGGAGGCTCGGCACCGACCGGAGGCGACTCCAACATTGCGACATGCTCTATTGAAATATCTACATTCACATCAACAAACATAGGCTCGGGTTCTTCAACGTGGCAAGAACCGATGTTCACTTATTATCACGACAGCAGGACACAGGTGATATACACCTCTGCTGAGATAGGTCCCGCAACGACAATTTCGGCCCTGTCGCTTTATGTAACTGTGACCCCGGGCCTGTCGCTGAACAACTGGACTATCAGACTCAAACACACCTCCAAGAGTTCATACTCATCCGCTTCATTCGAGACAGACGATTGGACCACAGTTTTCCAGGATGATGTCACTGTAACCTCAACCGGATGGAACCTGTTCGCTTTTACAACACCGTTCGTGTATAACGGATCAAGCAATCTGATGGTGGACTTTAGCCACAATAACACTTCGTGGGAGGAGGTTCCAGGTAGTTGCAGAATGTGGGTACCAGGCGGTACACGAAGCGCCTATGCATACGCCGACAGCGATCAGGGCGACCCCCTCAACTGGTCCGGAACCAATCCTCCCACATTCGATAGCGTAAGTTATGTACCTCAGGTGCAGTTGTCACAGTCTGTCGATTTACAGCCCCCTGTAGGTGATTTTGAACCCGACTGCGATGTCGATTGGAACGACCTGGCATTCCTTTGCACACAATGGCTAAATACTTCCTGCAACAGCGGCAACGATTACTGCGGCGGTGCAGACTTTGAGCCGGACAACGACGTAGATTTCAAAGACTTCGCAATATTCGCAGAAAACTTCGGACAGGGAATGTAAAACCTTTTTCCAGCTAAAACTCCCGTAGAAGAGTGGACATTCAGGTCCACGCGAATAGCTGTACTATTGGGAATATAGCATGGTAGGATGGGCAACTTGCCTGGCCTGAGATACTGTACTTCCTTTCCAGATAAGCCAAGTTAGGCACCATGGATTTAACCCATTTCAACTCAAAAAATATGCACGCAATAAGGCAGATTGATGGTTTCAACCGCCGTTTCCAATGCATTACCCTATATAGATCGACGTGACAGTTTCGAAGGGCAAAATCCTTTACAATTGAGACTGTTTCCGAATGTCTTATAATTAATCAATTTTCGAAAAAATAGTAACCGGTCAGTTATGGGTGGGGAGGGGCTTGTTATGACGAATCGAAGCTGAAGGTGGCTTTATAGGGGTCGATATTGCTTTGTTCTGCAAGTTTATCGAGGGCGGATTTGAAAGCAGTGGT
>SDBT01007605.1_pt1 | contig 17806 bp, 20 predicted proteins | sample 2277101 | NCBI WGS metagenome assembly SDBT01 (sample SAMN10404973, study PRJNA504765) | marine sediment metagenome | isolation source: marine sediment core GS10_PC15, 103 cmbsf | place: Arctic Ocean: Southern Knipovich Ridge | collected 2010 | reverse complement strand
GGTCAAAAAACAGCTCAGTTTTCGTGAAATCTTTACTTCAATGGAAATCCCTTTTTGGTGGGTTCTCATGTTTTTTAGAACTCGGATCCGAGTAAAGAAATTTACATGGATTTTGGCTTAGTAACAACAGTTAATGAAGGAAGCACCACAATTCTTCTAGCAACAGTTGGTAAAGCTATGACTAGCCTATCTTCTACGGATTGTTAATATCAACAACTCTAATTTTTCTTCATTTTGAGGACTTGTCCTGCGAGCGTCCCGTTCCACTGCCCATCATCGATAACCAATTTTCCATTGATGATAAGATAATTTATACCCTCGCAGTATTGATGTGGATTGGCCACAGTCGCCTTGATCCTGAGATTCTTTAAATCGATGACATTGATATCTGCCTTGTAACCCTCTTTGATCCAGCCGCGATCATCGAAACCCATTATCTCTGCAGGAAGTGAGGTTTGGGAACGGATAGCATGTTCTAGAGAAATGGCCTTTCTTTGGAGAACATACTTCTTAATTTTGTGGAGAAAAGTGGTGTAGCTTCGGATATGGACGGTTCCAAAAGGTCCATCAAGGCCATAAAAGGCTGCATCTCCATCGCTTCCAGTTCCAACATAATCCCTGCTCATGATGTATTCAATATCATCTTCACCCATGAGAAAGGATACTACTCTAGTACCCATCAATCCGAGTTCAATAGCTGTATCTTCAACTGTCTTTCCTTTTATATCTGCTACTTCCTTTAAAGACTTTCCCTCCAAATCATTCTCCACGCATATTTCTATGGAAATGTTTTCTGCGCCAGCTATCTCGAGATGCTTTTTCATTTCTTCGTGAATTTTCTTTTTTTCTTCCGGATCCTTAAGCCTTTTTAGAAACAGCTGTCTCTGTTTTGGGTCACGTACGTTCACGGGCTGAAAGCTGAACATATCGAGAACTCCCATTCTCAGATAATAGGGGAAAAATGAGGATTGTGCGACCAGGCTGACCAGTCTTTTTCGCGGCAGTCCTTCGATAAAGCTCCGGTGACTCTTAGAAAGGGGAGCATAAGGAGTGATTTTAGTGTAAATATCGATAAGCTCTGAGTCAGGCAGATGGTCATATATTTTCAGCATATCTTTTTGTGTGAATACATCCTTTTCGGCATCACCTATCCAGGCTTTTGGAGGAATCAGACTTTCGGTTGGTCCATTTCCACCGAAACGATAGGGATACTGGTCAGCCGTTATTTTTATTCCTTTTGTTCGGGCCTCCTCTATCAGTTCGCATGCTTTTTTGGCCAGTCCCCAGTTCATTTTGCCGGCAGCCTTGAAATGGGAAATATGGACTTGAACGCCTGATTTCTCCGCTATTTCCAGGACCTCTTTTACAGCCTCGAGAAGCTCCGAACTTTCATTCTTCATATGGGTGTGATAGACACCGCCATAGGAAGCCACAATCTTTGCCAGCTCTATTACCTCGTCTGTTTCGGCAAAGCTTCCGGGAGGATAAGCCCGTCCAGTGGATATTCCATAAGCTCCCTGTTCCATGGCATCCTTCAGGATTGCCTTCATTTTTTCGATTTCTTTTGGTGTGGCTTCACGATCTTCGTCCCCAACAACAATCCTCCGGATACCGCCTTGACCGAAAAGAAAAGCCATATTCAAACCAACACCTTCCTCTGTGAGTCGCTCCATGTGCTTCTCTGGTTTCTCATAAATGATCCAGGGGCTGTACCCACAAGCTCCTACAATAACCGTGGTTGTCCCCTGGGTGAGGTAATTCATACCGGCTCTGTTTTCTGGGCTATCCATGCCAACCTCGACATGAGTATGGAGATCGATGAAGCCGGGTGTGACAGATAGGCCTTTGGCATCGATTACTCTTTCTGCGCTTCCTTTGATGGATTTATCTATCTTGACAATTTTTCCGTCTTTAACTGCTACATCTGCTTTGAATGCGGGTTTAAGAGAACCTTCAAAGACCACCCCATTTTTTATCAGCAGATCATAATCATGAGTTTTATTATCCTCAGCGAAATTGATAGTTCCGGATGTGATGATTATCGAAAATAAAAATAAGAAAAAGATCAATGATTTTCTCTTCATAGTTTTCTCCTTTAAGCTGTCATTTTCACCATCTTATCATAATAAAAGTCTGATTTTTATCTATTTAGCATAAAAAAACAATTTTTATCCTTATTCATCCGATATTCCCTGAATACGATGACATCCTACTTTGTGACCCGTGGAGAGAGTAGGAGAGTTCATTGGCTCAAGAGGATGGAGCTTGATGCAAGGATTCTTTTCTTTTAGAAAGCGACCAGCACCCATAATTGTTCCTCCTGTTCCTACTCCTACGACAAAAGCATCAGCCTGGAGGGATCGAAAGTTCATCCGTCATCTCGAACTAACCTTTGAAGCCGAGAGGCCTCCACCCCATCAAATTGTCCAGCAGGAACTCTTAATGGCAGCCGAAGAAAGGGGCGAGTATTTCTGAGGTTTTTCTTGGTTGCTTTTTGCTGATCCTATGGAGAAGTCTATCTTGAACTTATGGGTTTGGAGGTTTTGGGGAATTTGTGTCGCTTGTTGAGCCTTTGACCTGGTCGGTTTGGATGTGATAATCTCATTTCTGTAAGTAACGAGTGGATATTGATAAAATTTGCAAGGAATTTAGAGCTAAGCAGAAAAGGAAATCCTTATCTTAAAGAAGGAGAATGTGATGTTATGTTATTTCAGAACGCTTTTAGTTTTTTTATTGCTTCTGATATCTTTTGCATGTTCGAATACCTTGGAGCAAACATCTGATAAAGCAAAAGAATTAAAAAAACTTTTCACAGTACTGGAAAATGAAAATACTTTTAATGGCGCTGTACTTGTGGCTGAAAAAGGTGAAGTTTTAATCAGGAAAACTATAGGATTCAGCGACTTTAAAAACGAACAAGCTCTAACAGTGAATTCAGCATTTGATATTGCATCTGTTTCTAAGACTTTTACGTCAGTCGCCATTAATATCCTTGTTGAGCAGGGAAAAGTGAATTTAGATGATAAATTGACAAAATATTTTCCTAAACTTCCTTATGACAACATTACGGTCCGAGGCCTATTGAACCACACATCAGGACTATATGATGTGTCTGGCGATCGTGAATTAAGGAAAAATTTCATAGTGTTTTACAACAAAACCGAACCACCCTATACGAACAAAGATTACCTGGAATTTATGGAGAAGTATAAACCGCCGCTCTTGAGCAAACCTGGAGAAAAGTTCAGTTACAGCAATACAGGTTTTGTACTGCTAGGAATGATAATTGAAAAAGTTTCCGGCCAGGGATATGATGAATTTCTCAGTGAAAACATTTTTGAACCGGCAGGAATGAACAATACATTTGTATTTAGTAAAATGGAAGAAGGAAGCGTTCCGAATTTTGTACGAGGCCATCAGTATGATTCGGAAAATGGCGTGACTCCGGTTCCCGCTCCCCATGCACCGCCAAGAATTTATGGATTAACCTTTGGTGATGATGACATTGCATCGACCGTGGATGATATGTTTGCTTACGATCAGGCATTACGTACAGGAAAACTACTTAAGTTAGAAACCTTGCAGCAACTTGTTTCTCCACCAAAACTGATTAATGGCGAAAAGACCAATTATGGCCTTGGCTTTAACGTGAAGCTAATAAATGGCCTCCGTTATGTCTCACATGGAGGGGGTACGGCAGGTTTCTGGACTTACTGTAAATTTAGCAGGCCGGAAAACGATAACACCGTAATCCTGATGACGAATTTCACTAGAGAGAGAAGCACATTTGATGCAATAAGTGAAGCAATAACTGAAATCATGCTAGGGAAGCCTTATTCTAATATTGCGAAAAATGATTTAGTATCCTGATGTCTGTTTTTAATTATGGTTCAGCAATAAGGATGTATTAGCATGTCTAGAATTGATAGAAGAGGATTTTTAACATCCCCAAACACAGCAGCGATTGGGGTGTCCCGCAGGAATCTTTATGGGACAAATCTAAAGCATGGAACACCCGTTTATTCATATAAATTAAAAGATGGTGTTTCATATAAACGTCTAGAGATACTTATATTAGAAAAAGAGGATAATTGTATCCTTAACAGAAATTGAGAGGAGAATATCATGATGAGAATATTTTTACATTTAAGAACCACCTTGAGTCTTTTGCTTGTATGGGGGTTAATTGTTGTTAATATTAGTTTTGCAGAAGACGGGCTCAACAAGAATTCATATCCCGTTGATCCGGGACTTTTTCAATCATTGAAATGGCGTGACATCGGCCCTTTTCGTGGAGGGCGTTCAACCACAGTTGCGGGTGTAACCAGCCAGCCACATACCTTTTATTTGGGAACTACCGGTGGAGGTGTATGGAAAACAGAAGATGCAGGAGCAAGTTGGGAAAATATTTCGGACGGCTTTTTTAATACGACTACAATCGGTTCTATTGATATTTCTGAATCGGATCCCAATGTAGTTTACGTTGGTACCGGCGAATCCCCGATTAGAGGCATGAAAATATCACATGGAGATGGGATTTATAAGTCAACAGATGCAGGAAAAACATGGGAACATCTTGGCCTTAAAAACACCAGGCAAATTAGCCGTGTATGCATTCATCCAAAAAATCCCGATATTGTTTACGTTGCAGCACAAGGAAACATTTGGGGGCCAAATAAAGAGCGGGGCGTTTATAAAACTACCGATGGTGGTAAAACATGGAAGCTGGTTCTTTATGTTGACGACAATTCAGGTGCAGTTGATCTGACACTGAATATGTCTAATCCACGTGTACTTTATGCAGCTATGTGGGATCATCAGAGAAAGCCATGGTATGTAAGAAGCGGCGGAAAAGGAAGTGGCATATATAAAAGTAATGATGAGGGCGAGAGTTGGAAAAAACTTACCCAAGGTCTTCCGGAAGAAATGGGAAAAGTAGGAATCGATATTTCACAATCCAATCCGGATAGGGTTTATGCCCTTATTGAAACCATAGAGGAAGAAAGCGGTTTATACAGATCTGATGATGGCGGTAAAAGCTTTGGATTAATCAATGACGAAAAATATATAGTTGCAAGGCCCTGGTACTACATGCATATTATCGCGGATCCACAGAATGAAAATATTGTCTATGATATGAATAATTCAAACCTCAAATCAATCGATGGTGGTAAAACCTTTACGAGTGTATATTCTTGTCCCGGATACGACCATCATGCACTTTGGATTAATCCTCAAAATAATAATATTTTGATTAATGGAAGTGATGCCGGTGGTACTGTTTCACTGGATGATGGAAAAAGCTGGTCTACTTTGTTAAACCAGCCTACAGCACAAATATACCGTGTTTCTACAGATAATCAATATCCATATCGCATATACTTTTCACAACAGGACCAGCACCCGACAATTTCCCTGCCAAGCAGATCTTTTTCCAATGGAATAGGTGTTAGTGATTGGATGCAAACCGGGGGTGGCGAAAGTGGTCATATTGCTTTTAATCCTGATAATCCGGAATTGGTCTATGCAACTGGTAATTCGGGCAACATTACGGAATGGACTAAATCAACTAACCGAGTACGTGATATAATACCCTTTCCTGAATATCGGTATGGCACAATACCGGGAATATTAAAATACCGGGCTAATTGGAATGCTCCTATAATCGTATCAGTTCATGATCCGGAAACGATTTATTATGGTACACAAATGGTCCTCAAATCTACAAACAGGGGTGTTACGTGGGAAGAAATAAGCCCGGATCTGACACGAAATAATAAAGATTACCAAGGACCGGGAGGAGGACCGTTTACCAATGAACAGGCAGGCGGCGAAAATTACAATACGCTCTTTTATCTGGCTGAGTCATCTCTTGAAAAAAATGTTATTTGGGCAGGCACGGACGATGGCCTGGTTCATATAACAAAAAATGGTGGAAAGAGCTGGAAAAATGTCACTCCCAAAGGAATGGGTGAATGGCAAGTAAATGCTATTGAAATCTCGCCTTTTGACCCCGGAACAGCATACATTGTTGTTACCGGATACAAGATGAATGATTTCCACCCTCATATATATAAAACGGAAAACTATGGAGAAAGCTGGGATGAACTTGTTGAAGGATTGCCGGATGATACATTTGTCCGTGTAGTGAGAACGGATCCAAAGCGTAAAGGTCTGCTTTATGCCGGTACAGAAACAGGCATGTTTGTTTCCTTTGACGATGGAGGAAATTGGCAGCCATTTCAGTTGAATTTGCCTGAAGTACCTATAACCGACCTTTCAGTCAGGCAGGGTGACCTAGTTGCTGCAACGCAGGGACGGGGAATCTGGATTCTTGATGACTTGTCGCTGCTGCATCAGATTAATGAAACCGTTATGGCATCTGGCTATTTTCTATATCAGCCGCGGGATGCTTATCGTCCATTTAACAATCCTATCTACAATTCTGCGTCGTTACCGGGAATGGGCGAGAATCCACCAGATGGAGTGATGGTCAATTATTTTATCAAATCGAAACTCGATGATGAAGTTGAAGTGAAATTAGAATTCCTTGATAACGAGAATAAGGCTATCAGGACATTTACCAAAGACCTGCCCAAAAAGCAAGGTGCAAACCAGTGGGAATGGGATATGCAAACTGAATCTTACACCACGAATTATCGGGAAATAACAAGTAGGGGTGGTACTTCGGGGTATAAAGTTGTACCTGGAGATTATAAGGTGCGCTTAAACATTGGGGATTATTCACAAACCCAGGCTTTTAACATTGAAGTTAATCCATTGCTTAAAGTAAAAAATCCTGATTACAGAGAACTGGCTGATATGTCTTCAGCATTATATGAAGCTTGCAATGATATGATTACGAGTATAGATCAAGTCCGTTCGTTAAAGAAACAAATTGACATGCTAATTGAAGTTACAAAATCGGATAATGTAAAAGAAAATAGCAGGACATTAAGAGAGAAATTAGATGTATGGGATAATCTGATTTTACAATCAAAATTTGGACGTGGCGGAAGTATGATTCGCTACGATAGCAAATTGTTCCTAAAAACAAATATTCTATTAAAAGACCTTAATAGGGGTGATCTGCCAATTAATGATGGAATAAAAGAAGTTAGCAAGAAATATCTGGCCGAGTGGCAGGATCTAAAGGTAGAACTGGATAAGATTAAAAATGAGGACATTAAAGAATTCAATAAGAAAATGAAGGCGTCTGGCTTCCCAATTCTTTTTTTGCAATGAAATTTTTATTGTTTTAGCGTAATGATCCAATATAAATAGTAAAGGAGCATAATTGAACCATGAAGAATTGCTTTTTAAACTTGAATGAGGAATTTTAAATGGAATATGGAATTTTATCTGTTATACCACCTCTAATTGCATTTGGTTTAGTGATATGGAAAAAGGAGCTGATTCCGGCTCTTCTTCTTGGGATTTTTAGAGGGAAGGTAAGAAAACCTTTAACAACGAAAAAGCGATTTATCCACTTACCTATGTCATGGACATTTCAATATTTATTGATTCATGGAGCAGCATCCTAATATCAGGTCGCCGCTGGCCAATGATTTGTTTCATGTCAGCCAATCACGCCTTTGTTGATATAACCGGTGATGACTCAATTAAGATTGGAGATGAGGTTGTTCTGTTTGGAACTCAAAACGGATCTGAGATATCTGTCGCTGAAGTAGCTGAATGATGTCAATAAGTTTTAATGATAAATAAGGAGATGAGATGAGAAAAACAAATCGGCGAGAATTTATTAAAATTGCCGGTACCGGTTCAATGGCAGTTGTCCTTACTGGAACCTCAGCGCTTACCGCTAACAACTCCAGAAAGATTGAGAGAGAATTTAATATTGAAGAACAGATCGATCCCTGGATAGAATTGAATATGGATAATCTTGCTTCTAATGTAAGGGAAGTGAAAAAAAGGACCGGCGGGCTGCCTATCATAGCAATGGTTAAATGTAATGCCTACGGACATGGAATGTTAGAAATCGCTACCGCTTTGCAAGCCAACAGTAAAATCAATCATTTTGGAGTAGTGAAAGTAAGAGAAACCCTCATTTTAAGGCAGGGCAATATCAAAGGAATGATACTCAATGTGGGCGTCTTTAATAGACAGGAAGCAAAAGAATTAATCGAACATGATATTTCACAATCAGTTTACACTGATGCTGTGGATATCCTTGCCGAAGAAGCACGTAAAATGGGTAAAATCGCCCGGGTACACATCTGTCTGGATACAGGGCTGGCTCGTGTTGGAGTCCCCCATAAAGAAGCTCTTCCCTTTATCGAAAAAGTGGCTGCTATTCCTGAAATCCAAATTGAAGGCATTTTTACCTCTTTAACGGAAGATGCTGACTATAATCCGGTTCAAATTAAACGAATCGAAACTTTAAGTAGAGCTGCCAAAGAAAAAGGCATCGTCGTTGGTATTCGCCATGCCGCTTCAAGCGCGGATGTGGACCAATTTCCTTACACCTATCTGGATATGGTTCGCCCCGGCAATTGCCTGGTTGGTTTGGAACCTGAGCGGCAACTTAATATGAAAATCAAACCTGTCATGAGTTTCAAAACACGAGTGGTATATGTTAAAAAAATGTTTAAGGGCGAAACTGTTTCTTACAAACGAGCTTATAAGCTCACAAAGGATAGTTTGATAGCAACTGTGCCATGTGGTCATTCTGATGGTTATCCTGCCGTTGTCTCAAATAAGGCGGATGTTCTGATCAGGGGACGCCGACATCGTTTGGTCGGTCCAATTACATGCAATCATATGATGGTTGATGTCACCGGATCCGAGGAAATAAAAATTGGCGACGAAGTGGTGCTTTGGGGAAGGCAAGGTAATGAAAGAATAACAAAGGTTGAGTTAGAGTTGCTGAATCCTGAAGGTACGAATGCATATCGAATGGCAATTCGGACACGGTCTTATTTACCTCGTTTGGTTTTATAATATCTAAAGAAAAAATATGAGCTTTTCATTAATAATTCATATAATCAATAATAATTTTTTTTACCGAAGGCCAACAAACAAAGTGATCAGAAGGGGTCAGGTGATATCATTGAAGATAAATGGAGGTGTCGGCAGTTTTTATGAATAATTCAGGCTAATATAAATGTCCAATAAAAAAAATAAAACCGCATCGCATACAAAAGAACAATAAGAAATTTAAAAGGAGAGAGAATGTGATATTATGTTATTTCAGAATGTTTTTAGTTTTTATTTGGATTGAAGGAAAAAAATGAACTTAAACCATGTAATCAAATTTAGAATTTTTGTTCTTATTCCGCTACTTACTTTCATTTTTCCGGCCGGTAATATCTATGCGCAAAGTAAAATATTAAATGCAAAAAAAGCCGTGATAGATGAATTTCATAAGCAAATGGCTCAGCATAAGATTGTTGGCGGAGCCCTGGTTGTAGTCCAGCCGGGTAAAACCATAATCGAAGAGCATTACGGCATGGGAAATCAGGGCAAAAATATTCCTGCAAACGAAAATACTATTTATTGCTGGGGTTCAGTTACAAAGACATTAACCAGTATTGCTATTATGCAACTGAATTTAAGAGAAAAACTTAATATTACAGATCCATTTATAGACTATATCCCGGCATTTCAAAGAATTGAAAATCCTTATCATAATACTCCTATGATTTCGATTAAAATGTTGATGAGCCATACAGCAGGTTTACAAGGCGCCTCCTTTATTGCTCCATTATCCACATTCAAACCCGGGCCTCGTTGGGAGCAAATTGTGGCTGTGATGGATTATATTAAAGTGTTACATCGACCGGGAACAAAGTATAAGTATTCTAATTTGAGCTTAATGTTAGTAGGCAGGCTTATCGATGAGGTGACTTTGGATGAATATGAAACTTACATGAACAAAAATATCTATAAACCTTTGGAGATGTTTGATAGTTATTATGACACGACTCCGTATCATCTTCTGCCTGTGAAGGCTCAAGGTTATTATGCTTATGAAGAAGGCAAGGAAAGGAAATTATACCATCCGGATTATGACCAGGGCGTTACGACCTCGAATGGAGGCTTGAAGTGCCCGGTAAAGGATTTCAAGAAATATGTTCTCTTTTTGTTAGGTTCAGAGGATTCTGAGATGCAAGAAAGATATGATGGTATTTTGCCTCGCAAGGTTCTTGAATCGATGTGGGAACCTGTGCATCCATTTGAAAATGCAGAAAGCGGCAGTATTGGATTAGGCTTTCATATTTACACAGATTTAAAACATAAATATATTGGTCATTCTGGTTCTGGCAACGGCTTTAGATGTGAAATAATGATCAATCCGGAAAGCAAGACTGCGTTCTTTATGGTGGGCAATACGGAAAATGTGAGAGATGTGCATAAAGAAGTTAAAAAAGTAATTGATGAAAAATTAATGCCACTGCTAAGGACCCAAGATAAATTTTAATTTTTCATACATGATTGCTTCGCTTCAGCTTAATTTGGACCACACCTGAAATTTCTTAAGCGATGGTTTGCGAACTTTCCTCATCCTCTGAAAAGACGCTGACCCTGTTAAATAGCTTGCAATAAGCTTGCTTTTATGGTTTCTGGGAAATATTGATGTAAAACACTATGGAGCTTAATAAGCCCCAATGTATTTAACAGGGCTGGTTAGACTGAAGAATCATTGAGCACAAATGGCGCGAAATTAATTAAACAGATTGACATGCTGATTGAAGTAACAAAATCGGATTATGTAAAAGAAAACGACAGGGCGTTAAATGAGAAGTTAGAAATATGGGGTAATCACATTTCGAGTTCACAATTTGAAGACGATCAGGATGAGTTTAGCCCCGGTAACAAATTGTTAATAAAAACGAATTACCTCTTAGAAAACCTCTTAGAATACCTTGATATGTATGATTTGCCAATGAGTGATGGTATAAAAGAAGTTAGCAAGAAATATCTGAACGAATGGAAAGCTCTAAAGGTAGAGCTGGAAAAGATTAAAAATGAGGACATTAAAGAATTCAATAAGAAAATGAAGGTGTCTGACTTCCCGATTCTTTTTTTTCAATGAAATTTTTATTGTTTTAGCTTAATTGTCCAATACAATTTAACAAAGGAGTATAAATGCATAAAAACACATTATCTCGCCGCAGTTTTATCAGAAACAGTTGCACTTTGGTAGGAGGATTAGGTGTTGTGTCTGCAACAGCTTATGGGGAAGCAAGTCAACAGAGCCATAGTAAACGCCAACCATCTGAACAATCTTTTGATCCCTGGCTGGAGATTATTGCCGACGCTTTTCAGAACAATATTCGTGAGGTCTATCGTTTCACAAATGGCTCTCGTATTCTTTTTGTAGTAAAAAATAATGCCTATGGACTGGGTATCCGCAGTGTTGGTCCTATCGTTGATAATATGGATGAGTTATATGGATTTGCGGTTGTACGCGTTGACGAAGCACTGGCTCTTCGTGATGTTGGTGTTCGTAAACCAATTGTTCTCATGACGCATGTCTGTGATAGTGAAGCTGAAGAACTTGCCAGGCATAATGTGTTTCTGACACCGTTTCATGATAACGCCAGAAAACAGATGGAACGTTTGGCTGCTGAACTGAATCGCCCAATTGGAGTACATTTATATGTAGACACCGGAATGAATCGTATCGGTATGCCATATGAACGTGCATTGCCATGGATAGAAGATATGGCAGCCAGTGATGCCGTAAAAATAGAAGGCACATATACGATGACGGCTGGTGCCAAAAGAGGCGATACAGAGTTTGATGATGTCCAATTGAAGCGGTTTAACAAGGTTGTTAATGAGGCAAAAAAGAAGGGAATCCAATTGGGGGTGCTGCACGCTGCTCCTTCACGTATGATTGTAAAAACACCTGAATCGCATAAGCTGGGTGTTGTACGCCCGGGAGATATTGTTTATGGCGGCGCCAGTTACCGTTTCGATAAGCACGGAAACAGAATAATGAATCTCAAGACTACGTTTCGTTTGAAGGCTAGAGTGGTTCGTGTTGAGGTCGTTAAAAAAGGAGAAGGCGTAAGCTTTGGTCATCGCTACATTGCAACTAATCCGACCTGGATTGCAACAATACCTACAGGGCATACCGATGGTTATCCACATCAAGCTGCGGGCAAAGCCAATGTTTTGATTGGTAATAAGCTTTATCCTATTATTCCTGGCGGAGTGAATTCAAATTTTATTTTAGCTGAAATTGGTGAAAATAAAACCGTTAATATGGGGGATATTTCTACGGTGATCGGCCCAGAGCATCCTGACATAGCGCCACAAACTGTGGCAGAACAAGCCGGAATTGATGGTGATTACTGGATTATGACAAAGTTAAATGCTTTACTTCATAGGAAGGTGGTTTAAGCCTGTGGACTTGCCCCCATCTTTGGTCCAAGGTACATGGCGATGCTGAAGAAGATTGGGTTTTTGGAGTGATTCGGAAGCCATCGAAAAAAATGGCGTTAAATTAATTATAAGACGTTCTACCCCTGGGTTTGACACTTTCTACTCCTTGTTTTTACTCCAAAAATACCCTTGCTGACTCTTTAAGGGCATCCTTTTTGATGTATTTTTCCAAAGAGGCTGTAGAGGAATGATTGCTGATACACTTTAACTGAAAAACACTGGCTCCTTTAGCAGCGATTCGACTTAAACGAGTATGCTTCAAATCATAAAAATGAAGATCTTCAATTCCTGCTTCTTTCATAACCTTTTGCCACTGGTTCTGCAACCATCGGATATTGATTTCTTTCGCTTTTCCTGCTTCATAACGACAAAATACAAGAGGGAAGCATCCGTTTTCCTCATTGGCTTTTTGTCGCCGTCTCAACATTTTTAAAACTTCTTCACTGAGCAAATAATTGCCATCTTTGAACCTTTGTTTGTGCTCCTCTTTTGGTACAAATGCCTCCTTTTTTTCCCATTGAATTCTATCCCAACTTAGAGCGATAATGTTTCCTGGTCTCATAGCAGTACCATAAATAAAATCTGCAAGATCTTCCATTGGTGGATACTTTCGTAATAATGGCCATATCACTTTTTCCTGCTCAGGCGACATATAAACTTCACGCTGTGGAATTTGGAATTTGAGCTTTCTGATGTTGACAGGATTTATACTCATATAATGTTTCCGCTCGATCATCAAATTAAAAAACTCTCTGAGGTATCCGCACTCAATTTTAATTGTGGAATCGGAGACAGTCTTTCTGCGATAGCCAAGGTATTCTTTAACTGTTTGAGACGTAATGTTTCTCAACTGCAATTCACCGAAAAATGGTTCTAAACGATTTTGCATTACTCCTTCAATAGCACCATAAGAACGCAAACGATCTGATCTTTTGTCCTCTAAATAAATAGCCATACCATCGGAAAAAGTGGCAACATTTCCAACTGGTTCAGTCGTTTCTTCCTTGGCAAGATTTAATCTGAGTCGCAAATGTTCCTCATAAGCAGCATCCCTATTCTGGACTCGCTTCTTATCCATTCTCAACCACTTTCTCCCAACAATTGGATCAGGATATTCAAGCCTATAACTGTACCCGTCCTTCAAAGGATCTTCGATGATAATAAAACCCTTGCCGCAATCTAAGCGACAACGTTTAGTCTTTAGACTAGGCTTTGACCATTTCATTGTCGCTTCTCCTTTTTAGAATTTATTTCCTGGTTCCTTACTTCCTTCTCAAGTTCTCTTAGCATCACCTCCTTTGTTAATAGCATTAATTCTCCATCGCCATTTTGAGGTTCGGGAACATCAGCTTTGACTGCATTTCCATTAGCGTAATTAATAAGGCTTGCTGTCTCATAGAGAAATTCTTTACCTTCAAACCTATGAGTCACTTGCTTGTTTGTTCTCAGGGTTCTAAGCCTTTTCTCGCTGAGTCCGAATTCTTCAATAGCCTTCTTTTTCTTTAACCATAAAGACAATTCTTTCATTCATAATTATCTCCTACTGATTTGCGATATAGCTCGCTCCAGCTGTGAATCGAAAAAGTTTATTTCAACTTCCATTCCATGCACCTGTTTGAGAAGGATGTGTCTATTCCTTTTAAATGGTTTAAAAATAACATTCATTTTAGGTTGCAACGTTCTCTAAGCCCTTTTGCAATGCGATCGCTTGGGGAGTAGGGGTATAACCCTATTCCATTTGCGTCTATTACTCTGGACGTTTTGCATTTAGCTGACTTCAAAATTCTCCATACAAGTCTGAAGTAAATGGTCATAATTTCCGCTCATTGCCTCATCCATAAACTTCTCAATTTCCTCTTTAGTCCATCCAGCTTTAATAGCGGCCTTTCTAGCTAAACCTAAAACCATAAATGCATTTCCATCCTGACCAATTAATTTAAGTTCTGGTCTTTCCATGATTCCTCCTTTTAATGCTTGACGCATTTTTTGTGGATGATAGTATCGTCTTTAAAATCTGAGTGAGGGAAAAGGCTACATACTTTGACCTGTTTCCAGCCGCCGAATTTTTCATTACATGCTGGACAAATATCTTCTTTTGTTTTCCATGTTTTCCGCTCTTCATCACTCATGTCTGTTGAAAAGATTCTGACTTCCATCTATTCCTCCTGAAATAAAAAGGGGCAAGCGAAAGACGCTGTCCCAAAAAAGACCATGTGTATAGATGGAAATTTGAATGAAACAGCAATGCAGACCGCTTGCCCCTGGACAAACTTTGGCACCATTTAGATATTCTTAGTTTTCCCATCTATACACTAGTAATTATACTAAAAAAAAAGGAATAAGTAAAGCTTTATTTTTATCTAACTGTATTATTATTATGCACTTATGGGTTTTTGCGGCCGCTGAAGCCTATCGATTTCTCTAAGAATTCGGAGGGTCAAAATTGTCTGTACGGCAACTGAAATCTCCTTCTCAACCATTATTTTCTGACATCGATTATCTAAAATTCGAAGCTTCTCATTGACGCTCATTTTGGCCATTTTATAGCGATTGGCATTGGCCTCATTGCGGATATTTCTAGCACGTGATGATCCGCTATGGCTGAAACAAAATTCACTGTCTAGCATTGCCCACGTACGACATGGCTGACCATTTTTCTTAATGCCGCCGCAAATCCGCTGGTTCATTCATCCCCTCAATTCTTCCCTAACTTCTTCTTTTGTCTTTTTCATTTTTCTTCAGTTCTTAATTTTATTTTCCTCAGCTCCGAAGGAGCATCGTCCGACAGCCCGAAGGGCTGGAAGGACGAATCTTCTTTTTAAAAGTATTATTTAAATTATAAAACTTCTAAAGACAATCTTTCTATTAAAGAATATCTAAGACATTATATGTACCTGTCATATTTATACTCAAAATTAATTAATCTCTCGGGGTAGTAACTTTGTTTTCTCATTTTTATTATTACCCTAAGATTTAATTAAAATTACCCTCAAAATTAATTATTATTACCTTCAGATTTAATTAATTTATTGGGAATTTTAATCGAAATTGTACTAGGATGTGCCTTCCTTTTGGCAACATAAAATTCCCAGAATCTTGTTTTTGTTGATCTTCCCTTTTTAGGAATTATAGGCTCAGTAATGAAGCCTTTTTTGTATAAAAAAAACAAAAGTTTGTCACATCTTTTAACGGTCTTATGAAGCTGAATGGCATTTTCAGGAGGCTATTTCCAACCGCATATTCTACAAATTCGTTCAGTATTGAGCATGATTAAATCATTCTTCCATCGCACCGTTTGAAAGACCTCTTGAGCTTCAGGTGATAGGCTATATAACACATGGTCCTGAAGTTGAGCTCCTTCAGGACTCATGATATTCTCAACAAGAAGTTTTCCATAGATCCCTGAAAATATGAGAACAAAAACTGGCTCTTCATTTTTTGAGCCACGGCCTCGCATCTTCCTGAAGGATCGAAATTCCCTATATTTGCCTTCAGTTGTTATGCCTAAATCGCAAACTCTGCCACCAAGGCTATCCAATTCCAACCATCCTGATTCGCTTGCAGATGTAGGAAGTTTTATAGAAACATCCTTGATTTCAAGCGATATTTCTTTGAGTCTCTTAAATATCTCAATTGACTTTTTAGTTGTGATGTTTTTACGGTCTATAAAATTTGTAAAATCACTATGCGAAATGATGACGACATATCCATCATCTGTATGAATAAATCGTTCTCTCTCTTCTATTGATGGTTTCTCATATAGCACTTCTGGAAACCAACTTTTCTGCGCTATAATATCTGTCGCACATTCCAATGCCCAAAAGGCTTGATAATCTAATCTTACAGACGACTCTTCTAGATTATCATGTGCCATTTCCCAAGCGATTTTTGATAGACTTTTTTCAACCACTCTTGCCCCCATGTTGATTGCGTTTTTAAATTTTTCTTCTCCTTTTTCCTTTTTAGATTTCCGCCCTCGTTTTTCGATTTGTGACTTTTCAGCTAATGCTTCTTCATCTGTGATTTTCCCCTTTGACCTCGGGAAGATATTGTTATTATTTTCCATTGGTGCTTTTATCCTTTTTATTAAACAAACCCTTCTAAGCGTGTCTGCCGTGCGATCGTTTGGGGTATAACGGTAGTCCCCCTACTGGCCTCCAGGGTATCCAATTCGCCTAGATATCTTAGGATCAAAATCGTGGATACCATAGAAGGCAGTTCCTTATTGTTTCCAATTTTTCGAATTTTTCTAGTCAATCTGGAAATATTTTCTTCCATGGTTTCTGGTTGTTTCATCCTAACCTAAATTTCTGATTTCGGTTATTTCTAAACTCAGCGGATTTGCTTTGGTTGCTTTAAAACTGAACATTTTTAACCATCTCGCTAAAAGTCCCCTTAAAACATTGTTGAATCTATAGGGAGCATTTTCATCAGGGCCTAAATCCCAGCAATTCCATCTAATTTTATAACTACCTGTGACCAAATGCGAGTTTTCCTGTTTTACTAAAAATTCGTCAACATCATCAATCGTTCCCCGCAACCCATTTTCTTCACAATTTAAATGGTCTAAATCGTGTCTCAATTTTCGCAACATTGGATTTACATATTCAGGTGAAACAACTCCTTTGCTGAAAATATTAAAAGACAATTTTTGATGTATGGTGTACATTCTTGCCATCTGATTCTCCTTTAAGAAAAATATTTACGCTTCGCTGACGCTGCCCAATATGTGAGAGCTGAAAATTCCCTTTGATGATTCGACAGCTTCCTTTATGCGGATAATAATCTCCGCTCGCATTTCAGCGGCCTGAATATCAGCATCCGTGAGTGCCGCTTCATCGTCACGTGAAAAATCTACAGTCACGCTGTACGTTTTTGAAAAACTTGTTGCCATTGTAATATCTCCTGATTTAATTTTTATTCCAGTCCTGCTAATTTTAGTTCAGCAGTAACCAATTTCTCTACTTCTTCAGAACCGAGTCCAGCGATCTGCCCTGTTCGGCCAATTATGGCGATTAGATTTCGCCTTTTTCTTTCCTTTTCATCTTTCTTTTCATCATAAGCATTTAGACGCCGCACATCAGCGGCAGTTCCTCCAGCCTCTCTAACAAGTTGAGCATTCCCTCTGGTCCTTCTTTTGGATTTCTCAATTTTTTCTTCTGATAAAATCTCTTTTTCAGCTGGTGTTATTTTGCTTTCAAAAACCAAAGTTTGATCAACGATTTTGTTGATTTCCTCTATGCTTTTTTCAGGACAAGCCATCGATGTTTGAAATGGTCTGGATGTCAAGACCAAATTTAAACCTTTTTTAAGGTGTATTTCCTTTATCATGCTACCGCCAATTTTATCTGAAGATAAGCTTCGAGTGGCGTATCATATTCCTTTAGGGATT
>SDBT01007604.1_pt1 | contig 17807 bp, 10 predicted proteins | sample 2277101 | NCBI WGS metagenome assembly SDBT01 (sample SAMN10404973, study PRJNA504765) | marine sediment metagenome | isolation source: marine sediment core GS10_PC15, 103 cmbsf | place: Arctic Ocean: Southern Knipovich Ridge | collected 2010 | reverse complement strand
GCGTCTGCTTCGTTCGCTCGATATGGGCAGAGACTGGGCCTATCTCGACAAGAACATTAAGATAGCAACCTCACCGAAGTATCCTCTCAGGGGCCATCAGTTAGGCTACCGTCCCAAGACAAACTCGTACGATGCATGGGACATCGATATCTGGGAGCAGTACTACCGTGACATGATCGTTTTTGGAACCAATGCTATCGAGTTGATTCCTCCGACAAGCGACGATGCCGAAGACAGTCCTCATTTCCCGAAAGACAAACTCGAGATGATGGTTTTGATGTCGCAGTTGGCGGCTGATTATGGTCTGGATGTTTGGATATGGTTTACTGCGCTCGATAAAAGGGATGGCAAAAGAGTTGACTACAGCGATCCGGTGACAATCGAAGAGTCCCTCGCTGAATGGGCCGAAGTCTTCGAGAAACTTCCTAAGATAGACGATGTTTTTGTACCGGGCGGTGATCCTGGGAATACTCACCCGGCGATTTTGCTTCCTTTTATGGAAAAACAAAAGAAGGTTCTAAACAAATATCATCCCAAGGCGCGGATATGGGTGTCACCGCAAAATTTCGATCGCAACGGCAAGGATACCGCCGGCTGGTATAAGGATTTTGTTGGTATCATGCAGAACGAGCAACCTAAATGGCTCGACGGAGTGGTGTTCGGGCCGACGGTTCCGGTTAGTCTGCCTGATTTGAGAAAAGACATACCGAAGCAGTATCCTATAAGGCGATACCCGGATATCACTCACACGCGAAGCGCCCCTTACGCCGTGCAGGATTGGGACAAGGCGTTAAATGATACACAAGGTCGCGAGGCGATTAATCCGCGTCCGGTTGCCTATGCCCAGATTTTCAGGGCCACCGCGGATTCTGCAATTGGCTTTGTCAGCTATAGCGAAGGCTGCAATGACGATTTCAATAAGATGCTGTGGAGCAGCCTGGGCTGGGATCCTGGTATGAAGGTCGAGGACATCGTGTCCGATTACAGCAGGTATTTTATCAATCAGCGATTCGACGATAAATTTGCAAAGGGTTTGTTTGCTCTTGAGAAGAACTGGGTGGGGCCGCTTTATAAAAATGAAGGTGTCGATGAAACGCTCGCACTTTTTAAGCAAATGGAGAAAGAGGCATTGCCGCAGGACACGCTCAACTGGCGATTCCAGCAGGCCCTGTACCATGCCTATTACGATGCATATATCAAGGCAAAACTGATATACGAGATGAAACTTGACGCCGAAGCATTGGCTATCCTAAAAAAGGCTGGACAGCTTGGCTCACTGGCCGCAATGGAAAAAACCGAAGCGATACTTGGTAAAGACATAACTAACGAAGTGACGCCGGAATTGCGTCTGAGGATTTTTGTATTAGCCGAGGCGTTGTTCCAGAGTATCCGGATGCAGCACAGCGTTGAGAAATATCATTCGCAGCGTTACGCCAACCTCGATGATATCGACGAGCCTTTAACCAGGCGCAAAAAAGTAGTCGATAAATTCGAGGATATTCGCAAGCTAAGTAGCGAACAGGCAAGATTAGCAAAGATAAGCGAGTTAACGGACGATTATTCCGAACGCATAAAGAAATATAAGAGCAAAGAGGCTCCGGCCAACTGGCCCGACTGGACGGTGGAATTCGACAAGTACCAGCGAAAACGTTCCGGACTTTTCAAACCGTTCTCTAGTGACTAAATAAAGATATGAGGAGACGAGAAATGCTAAAGAAAGTAGTAACCATCGTTGGCACAGGAATTTTGCTTGTCCTTTTTGCTCTTATCTCGCATGTCCGGGCCGGTGAGTTTGCACCGAAAGATGCTTTTCTTAATGGCTCGGCGCATCCGTATTACGGTAGCGCAGGCAAGTGGCATCGCAGTTTTTCCGAAAAACCCAATCCCAAACAGCCCAAGCGGAACGGCCAGCACGCAATGTTCAATATCATCGACGGTCGTTACGATGTCGCTATCGAGTATTGCCGGATCCTGCTGGAATCGGACCCGAATGACACCGAAGCTTTGTTCAACCTTTCCATCGCTCTGAGTCTCAAGGGCGACTATTCCGGGTCGATCGAATCGATGAGGATGGCACTGGAAAGTGGTTTGCCATTCGCTCGATTCTTAGCCGGACCGCGGGAACTTCTCGGACCCCTGCAAAAGACCAAACAGTATCTCTACTATCTCAACCGGTATAAACAACAATTGATTCATGGTCCCATGCTTGGTTGCGTGACCGACCGGTCGGCAAAATTCTGGGTCCGCACTATCGATGAGGTACCGGTTCAGGTTATCGTTAGTACTTCGGCGAACCTGGATCAGCCTAAAAGATCATCCATCAGTTCGACAAGTCAGCAGAGAGATTACACCGCGGTAGTAGAAATAAAAACGCTTTTACCCTCAACATTATATTACTACGATGTCCTGTTGGATGGAGAGTCGGTTTTGGGTCCGGCGTTTCCGTCGTTTAATACTTATCCCCGCGCAGGATCGAAAGCCAGGTTTGAAGTTGGTTTTGGCGGTGGTGCCGGATATACCGCTGCCAATGAGCGGATGTGGGATACGATCGATTCACACAATCCTTTGGCTTTGTTGCTGCTGGGCGACAATGTCTATATCGATCTTCCTCGGCAGTATGGTGACTTCCATAAGTACACATACTATCGGCGACAGTCTCAGCCGGAGTTTCGCCGGTTGGTTGGTTCGACTTCGATTTATGCGATTTGGGACGACCATGATTGTGCCACTAATGATGTCTGGATGGGACCGTATCGTGACAAACCCTCATGGAAGATGTCGATGCTCGATGGCTTTGCCCACAATTGGAACAATCCCGGCTATGGTGACAAGCAGTGGCCGGGTTGCTGGTTCAATTTTTCTATTGCCGACGTTGATTTCTTCATGTTGGACGGTCGCTTCTATCGGACAAATCCTAATGTAAAAAATCCGACGATGCTGGGGCCGGTCCAGAAGAAATGGTTGTTCGAACAACTCTTGTTGTCTAAGGGCACCTTTAAGGTTCTTGCATCACCTGTGCCCTGGACTTTCTACGCCAAGGACAAATCGCTCGATACATGGAACGGATATCGGCAAGAGCGAAATGAAATCTTCGACTTTCTAAAAGATAATAAAATAGAAGGTGTTATTTTGATTTCCGCCGACCGGCACCGTTCTGACGCCTGGCGTATCGAACGCAAGGACGCATATCCGTTGTACGAATTCGAAAGTTCAAGGCTGACGAACAAGCACGTTCATAAGTTAATGCCCAAGGCACTGTTCGGATACAACGAAAAGCAGTCTTTTGGATTGCTGAGCTTCGACACGAAAAACACAAACCCAACAGTTACATACAAAATCGTAAATATTGACAACGAAATTATCCGTAGCTTCACATTAAAGCGCAGCCAACTTGCCCATAAAGTAGCAATAGATTAAACCATAGTAATCCAAAGTGATTTTTGTAAAATTATCGATACAATGCAATTTTCTATAGCGAAGAAAATCTTAAGGCTAAGGCGGTCATTGAAACAGAATGTGGCTTTGATTTTCGCCTTGTCAGTTGCAGCGGTTTTCTTTGTCTTTGGTATTTGGTATTGTTTCCTCAAAGCAGATCTCGAGTCAGCTATTGCACGATTTGAGTCAAACCCTTCACAGGCATCAGCCGATGCTCTTGTCCGATTGATTGATAACGGTAGTGTGACGCCTGAGAATGGTGAGCGTATTCTGAAGCTTCTTTTTTGGCCCAGGGTTACCGTTAGAAACTCATATCGTCTGGGCGAAAAGCCCCTTGTCGGCATTGAATATCCGTTCGCGTATGGCCCATTCGAAAGATCAGTACTCAGATGGTATGAGGCTCTACGGAGAGGCAAACATAGTGAGTCTTACGGGAATATGATTAGGAGTATTGAGATGGGGCCTGAAGATGAACTGAACGTTTCTCCTCGATTACGTCCTTTTGTTGGGCCCATTCCGGAATCGGCGGGTATCTACAAGATGGAAATCGAGTGTGCGTTTAGAACTGTTGGCTCTTCCTACTGGTCATATATTCTTAATCGTTTTCGGGGCCGTAGGGGATTGATAGCAGCAAATAAACTTTTTTACCAGTGCACTTTTACCGTTCCGGTTGAAATCCTTGTTGAGGACAAGCCAGAGGATGGCACGGCTTTGGATGACTTTGAAATTGAAATCGAAAGAGACGATTAGATTATATACCGCAATTATAGCTTTGACAAATGCGGGCAGGATTCATAATCTATAGGCGGATTTTATAACGGTATTTTTTATTAGAAAGGAGAATTTCGATGCCGACCAATCGCCGCAATTTCCTAAAAACGTCTCTGGCAGCCGGTTTTGCCGCCGCAGTGGGTGGTAACTTACAGGCCGAATCGCTTGTTGAGCCCAAGCCCGTCACTATTGAACAACTCAATGCCGCTGCTGCCACACCGATCCTCAAGCTAAAAGGGCTCAAATCACCGGTCAAAATTGAGTCAATCGAGTTGTTCAATTTCCAGGGACCGGATGACGACTACTATATTGTCCGGGTACGCTCGACCGACGGTGCCGAGGGATTTTCGTTCCCCAACAGCCGAGCGAGTTACTTCTATCCTATTTTCAAACGACACATCGCGTCCTACTTTGTGGGTAAAGACGCCCGCGATCTTGAAGAACTCATGTGGGGGGTCTATCGCAACAGCAGTAATTATAAATTGCAGGGTCTTGCGTTTTGGTGTCCGCTGGCCTGGGTTGAGTTCGCCATTCTCGACATGTTGGGAAGAATCCTCAATAAATCCGTCGGCGAACTCTTTGGCGGTGTCGTTCGTAATCGTATCCCTTGCTATGTCGCCAGTGGAACGCGGGATAACAGCCCGAAACAGGAAGCGGACAAACTCGTTCGTCTGGTTGCCGAGACCGGATGTCACGCGGTTAAGTTCAAGGTCGGCGGACGCATGAGCAAGAATGCCGATTCCATACCCGGCCGTACTGACGCACTTATTCCCCTGGTTCGCAAGGTGCTCGGCCCCAAGATGGTCATTCAAGCCGACGCCAACAGTTCCTACGATCCACCCAAGGCTGTCGAAGTCGGTCGTATGCTCGAAGAAATCGACGCGTATATGTTCGAAGAACCATGTCCCTTCGATCACCTCGAAGATACCAAGAAGGTTGCCGATTCACTTACGATCAACATCGCCGGCGGTGAACAGGAATCGAGTCAGCGTCGTTTTCGCTGGATGATCGCCAACAACGCCGTCCAGATCGTCCAGCCGGACCTGCACTACTACGGCGGTTTCATTCGCAGTACACGAGTCGCCCGCATGGCAGCCGTGGCCAACATAGATTGTACCCTGCATATATCCGGCGGTCTCGGTTATTCTCAGATGGTCCAATTCGCATCGTGCACACCCAACATGGGCCGCTTCCAGGAATATGAAGGTGGCGTACGCGAGACAGGAGGCTGGTTCGATCCGCCCATCGTCTTCAAAGACGGCGACCTGACAGTTCCCACAGGACCGGGCTTCGGCATAGCCGCGCCGCACGATTTGCTAAAGGGCGCAAAGAAGATTGTTTAATGATTCGTGGGATGAAAATAGCAGACTCAAAGTTGATCGAGTAAATACTAAACTGATTTTGCCCTCTAAAAACCGGTTGCGACTTTAGGGCCTGCATGGAAAGAAAAATAGTGCTGGTTAATTTGATTCTAATCTGATATAATATACCCGTAACTTTTTGTTGGCGAGTTGGCGTAGTATTTTGAAGTGACGGTATCGATGGACCAAAAGAGAGAAGCAGGGCGGCTTGGATTCAGGGTTGGAGAAGGATAGAGATGATTAACTTTTCATGCGGTAATTGTAATAATAGTATCGGTGCCCCCGATAAATATGCAGGCAAACGCGTTCGCTGTCCCAAGTGCCAGGAGCCCACACGTGTTCCAGAGTCTGCTGTAGAATCGCCCGCCGAGAAACCTGCTCTTATTAAATTTCGCTGTCCCGGTTGTAACCAGAAGATAGGTCTTTCGCTCGAATACGCAGGCAAACGCGTAAAGTGCGCAAAATGCGAAAAAATATTGCGCGTCCCCCAACCGGCAGGTAAAGCACCGGAGCCTGAAGGAAAAAAAGATACGGAACCTTCAGTTACCGCCCAACAGGAGCCGTCGGCATCCGACGATCTTTGGGCGGGTCTGGAAAATATGGAAGCACTACTCTCGGCTGAAGCTCAAGCGCCTTCGCTTGAGATGCCGGATCGGCCACCCGTCCCGGATTATGGCGCTGGAGAAAGCGAATTTGCCCAATTCCCCGGCGGGACAAGCCAGTATGATTCTTCTTCGAGACGAACTGTTGCGGCAGGCTCATCCAAAATGAAGATGTTCGGTGCTATTTTTGTAGGAGTCTGTCTGCTGGTCGCCGTGGTTGCTGGAATCGTTCTGTACACTGGTATTGCCGCTGTCTTCAAAGCCGAGGAACAAAGGAAACTGACAATCCCTCGGGTACAGGAAGTCGCTGAAAATTATATACGCCTTATGGAAAAAGGCGAGATTGACAAAGCCTCACAACTACTTAATCCGGACCTCAAGGCCGAAGTGACAAAAGAGCAACTCGAAGAAATCGCAAAGAAAATCGGCGACAGCAATATAGTCAGACTCGAATGCAACATGAGTCATTCGCAGGAACATCCCCTTGGAAATCAATTCTTTCTTTTTTATAACCTGCAATACGAGCAGGGCTTTCAGTTCATCACCATGTCTATGCTCGAAATCAACGACGAGTTCACAATCCAGGGCATAGGGCTGCGGGACCAGAACTCCAACACCTTCGCTTTAGGACCACAAAGCTACGAGGAACTGTCTATGATAGCGGTTGGCGAAACGCTCAAAGGCGTCTTCTCTGTTATCGTCAGGTTTTTCTGCGGCATTGCAATCATCATTATTGTCCTCGGATTAATTCAAATTGTTTCGATGTGGATAATATTCGAAAAGACAGGCCATCCCGGCTGGGCTGCAATTGTACCATTTTACAACATGTGGGTTCTGGCTTTGGTGGCAGATCAGTCTGGCTGGGTGGGGCTTGGGGCATGCTTCGGTGGCGGTGTCCCGGTGATTGGGCCAATAATTCAGATTGGACTGTGGCTGGTTCTGTCTCTTGGTGTTGCAAAGACCTTCAACAGGGGGGTTCTATTTGGTATCGGACTGTTAATTCTGCCATTTATATTTTTCCCGATTCTGGCGTTTACAGGTGACTGATCCGGTCGCCCGGCATCGATCTTTCTGTCGGCGCTGTTGGGTTTGACAATCTCTCTAAAAACAAAAGGAACTAAAACACTTAGCGGGTCATTTTGCGGTGTCTCGTGAAACAGGAGATTTTTTAGTCCAGCGTCGGTTGTACTATTTGGCCTTTAGCCTGGGCGAGGGTGTTTTCGTAGGAGCCGTAAAACTCACTGTTGCAGTCGAGCCAGAGTGTTAAACGATGAAAATCCTGCTCCGAGAGTTTGACGTCATAATGTTGCTTATCCATGAATTTTAGCAATCCCGAAGCCCGTGCTCCGAACTTACCTGCGATGGTTCTACTGCCGCCTCTCTTTATTGAACCGTTGCTGGTGTGGAAATAGAAACCATATTTGCCGGCGAGATTATTGTACGAACGCGTCCAGCCTTTTGTCCCCTCGATTACGCCTGTCAGGTCAAGGGCTCCCTGCTTTGAGTGACAGCTAACACAATTGCGGTCGAGGACCGGCTGTACGAGTCGGACGTAATTAAAAGGATTAGAGCCGTCGGGTTCGGATTTAATTTTCGAAGCTGCCCGTCGAAGGGCTAGTGGTGCCGTTCGGGATTGACTCGACGTGCGGTGTTTCGGCTCATGACAGCCAATGCAGGTCATTTGCTCGCCGGGGTGAACGTATGTTCCCGATCGCATCGACTGAATCGCCATTCCTCGATCATCCAGCGTCTGAAAATATATCATCTTACCGACCGGGGCCTCGAAGTATGCGCTTCCGTCGGTCTCGACCGGTACCGTTCCCAAAACCGCCCGGGCATTGCTCTGGTCGGCAACTCCGATTCGCGGCTTGTTCGGAGGAGCGGTTGTCTTCGGTAATACCTGGATGATTCGCAGCGCTGTGACTATAGTGCCTACGGGCCATTCGAAATCACTGTCATAAACATTAACAACAGTGATGGTTTCCTTTTGTTGGGCTTGTTCGGTATTTCGGGCTGTTTGAATTGTTCTTGTGGGAATCACCGGCGGTTTGGATCGCTTACGCAGGGGAATCGGACTCATGCACGGGATCGATGGATCGCGGTAAATCAGTTCCTTGTTGCCAAATCGGTCTATCCAGTAGATGCCCTGGTTCTTTGCATTTTGGTCATAGACACAGAGATAGTCATCTTCGCTTAGCGGCCAGGCGGTTCCATAGACCATGCAATCCCTTATTGGTTTTATGTGTCGCTCGGCCTCGGGAAACGGAACATCCGGGGTAAGGCGTGTCAGTTGTGACATTGCACCGTCATCGGGTATTTGCTGGTCGATCAATACTAATGAGCCAAAGGCATTGCCATGGTGTGCGGCGGCGGTGGCAACATATTTGTGCGAGTTGGGGATCGCGCGAATGCTCATCTCCATCCAGGGGCGGCCTTCGCGGCGGACTGGATAATTACCGCCAAGAGAACGAGGATCGCGTCCGTCGGGAAAACAGTTCCAGATATGATGAGCGATGTTCGTATCACGATCGACGTAGTCCCAACGGGTATAGATAATCATGCCGTCATTATTGACGCTGGGGTGCCACTCGTGTGTTTCATGGAAACTCAGGCACGTAATGTCACTGCCGTCCCGGCTCATAGAGAACATTGTATAGGTCGGGCAATGACGTCCGCAGCGCAGGTATCCTCCGCGGCGTTCCGAGATAAAGACAATTCGGCCGTTGGGTAAAACGCAGGGATCAAAATCATTCCACGGGCCATCAGTTAGTTGGACGAGTCCCGAACCATCGACATTGACTTTGAAAATATGAAAGCTGCTCTGCGGCGACCATTCCAGATTCTCGCCCATGCCCTGGGAGTACGCGAAGTAAATGGTTTTTCCATCATACGAAAGCTCAGGTGACAGATAGACTCCGTTGCTGAGTTTCTGTCCCTTTAGCCGTCCGTTTTCGACTACCGAGTTGGACAGTACATCAGTCAGCTTTGGATTTGTTCCAAAAGCATCGGACAGGATGTACAACCCACCGCCGGGTATTCCGTTAAAACCGTAGTACTGATCGCACATGTGGAACGTGCCGCGAGGATGGTTGCGTTTAATAAACAATACCTTGTCAAAATCGAGCAGAGGATTACAAAACGATATCTGACGGACAGTATGGCGAACATCGAGATAAAGATTTCGTCGCTCATCGACAGTTACCTTGTCGCTTGATTCAAGAGCTGACAGGCGAGCCTCCGACTGCTGTAGTTTTCTCAGTAATTGTTCCAGTCGAGAATCGGAAGTTGACAAGCTCAATCGCCTGGCAAGCGAATATCCTCTGCTGATATGCTCGGTTGTTTTATCAAATGAAAAATCGAAACTTTCAGTTGCTCCCGTGTTGGCGGTTAACTGCTTGTCCCGCTCGATCCAGTCGGTTTCGATTGAACTGCCAACATCGGTCGTCCCGGCCAGACTAAATGAACCTTGGAAAACGAGTATGAAAAGTAGCCCCAACAACTCGAATTTATATGTGCATCTCTTCATTTAAGCGTGACACCCAATCAGTATATACTCACTTTTTGCCAAATTTCGAGGCCAAGTCACAGTTCAAATAGAATATCAGTTTTTTCTTGAAAATTCAAGCTTTTTGATTGTTACTGCATGGAGAATCTAAAATAATGTTGCCTCTTTTAAGGTCACTTGGTATTGTAATTGATCGGCCAAGAGAATAAACAAGCCTGAATATAAGTAAACAGGGAGCACATATGCAGGAAGATAAATCAAGCGATTCAAAACAAGCCGATGGTGGTCAAGCGATCAATCAATCGAAAAGAAGATTCGCAAATATCTGTGGTTCTATGGGTCAAATCGGCCTTGCCTTGGGCTTTGGCTCGGCGGTGGGTTTTTGGATAGCAGATCGGGGTGTCCGCTGGTTTCCGACAATGCTCAGTCTGCTAATGGTTGTTTTGGGGATTTCGCTGGTTCTTATCATAAGCGGTAAAACTGTCGAAGGTACCGCCTTTAAACCGGGTGCGAATGGACCGCGTATCAGACGAAGAATGATACTTTGTGTGTCGCTTTTGGTGGCCATTATTGTTAGTAACTTCGGGATTAATAAGACCCAACAGCCTTGCCCTCTGACACAGCTTGGATCCACAAAATTCGATGAGGTTTTCAAATCAGATCTCGAAAACTACCGTCAATACGATGCCGCCATTGAGCGATTACTAAAACCGCTCGAAAATAATGCTCAGATGTTCGATCCGAACAGTGATCGGGTGCTAAACGTCGACGAGGAGAAGCTTCTTCGCGACGCATGGACGAGCATCTATGATTACGCCTTTGCGACCGATCAGATACGCGTATTTTATGAAGACTGGTATCGTTTCGATCCTTCCCGCGCCCAGCGCAGTTTTCATCTGCGAAGTTTTCTTTTGACCTTCGCGGCGGAACTGACACTTTACGAAAAAGGAACTAAGTTAGCTAAGTTAATTAGCTCGAATCCGAACGCCGCTAAATTTCTCGATGCTCCATATCCTGCGGCTGGTCTTAAGGAAGATTCATTCAGCAGATTTCGCGAGCAGTATCAGGGCGCACGGGATCTGGCACGCGTTCTTGCCGGAGAGCAATATTTACTGTGGCTGGATACAGCTTTTCAATCCCGACGAGACGCAAGGGCCTTGGGATGCGATTGGCTTTGGGATAAGATAGAATTGGAAATAGCTTTGATCAACGCTCAGGACGGACAGCAGTTGGCCGAATTGACTATCGAAAGCGACCTGCAATTACTCAAGCGCAGTGTAAAGCGAGCATGGTACCCCGCACAGAAGGGGATAGCCAAATGGATGGGCGACACTCGCGTCAAAAGAGTCGGTGTATATCTGATAAAGCCCGAGCAGCTCGGACAGATGGATATGAAACTCGAACCGGGGGACATACTTGTCTCTCGCAAGAACTGGCACCTTAGTAATGTAGGCCTGCCGGGTTTTTGGCCGCATGCTATTCTTTATATAGGCAAGCCGGAAAAACTCGAGACCTACTTCGATGATCCGGATGTTAAAAACTATCTCAGGCAATTGACCGGAAAAGAGATGTCACTGGCCCGGTATCTTCAAATGAAATATCCGACAGGCTGGTTCAAGTATAAGTCAGGGTACTCGGGCACTTCATATCGCGTGATCGAAGCAATCAGCGAAGGCATCGTCCTCAATACGCTTAACAAAGCCGCCGGTGACTACCTTGGAGCAATGCGTCCGCGTCTCGATAAAAAAGCAAAAGCACAGGCAATCATCGAGGCATTTAGTCATCTCGGCAAACCCTACGATTATGAATTTGACTTCGCAACCGACCACGCGCTTGTTTGCACCGAGGTCATCTGGCGCTGCTACCGACCCGCTCAGAATAAAAAGGGGCTGAATTTCAAATTGCTCGATATTGCCGGCAGAAAGACACTTCCCGCGAATGAAATCGCCAGGTTATTTGCGAAAGAGCACGGCAAAGATGACAGACAGCTCGATTTTGTATATTTTCTCGATGCCAGCGAAAAAGCCATGAAGGCATTCGTATCCACCGAAGAAGCCTTCCAGACTTCGCACACCCGCTTCAAATGGGACCTGGCTTTAGACTAAAATATTTTACGATGAAACAGGAAGGTATTTTAGTTTGCAGCGAGGCGATTTATGCTCGATAATGGCTTTATTTGAAATTGGGTTTATAAAGCTCAAAGATCGAATGCATAATGGAAGTTTATAATTTGTGAAGGAGGTAGATTATGTCGGAAGAACTCAACCGGCGCCAATTTGTTAAGGCCTCTGCTGGCGCTATACTGGGTCTTAGCCTTGAAGAGAAAGCATTAGCGGCTCATAAATCGGGAAAATCGAAAAAGGCGTCTGCTGCATCAGCCAAAGATTTACCGGCGGGCAAGATCGGTGACTTGAAGATCAGCAGGCTGATCTGTGGGGGAAATTTGATTAGTGGCCATGCGCATAGCCGCGATTTGATCTACGTATCTTCTTTGCTGAGACATTACTTCACAGATCAGAAGGTTATGGAGACATTTCAGAGATGCGAGGAAAATGGGATAAACACTGCGGTGTTAAGGCTCGATGACCACGTTATCAGAATTATCAATAAGTACTGGAAGGATTACGGCGGTAAGCTCCAGTGGATCGCACAAGTCAAACCCAAACAAAACGATCTGACTACCGATGCCAAAAGAGCTATTGATAACGGAGCCAAGGCGGTTTATGTACAAGGCGCCGTGGCCGATAAGTTTGTTAAGCAAGGTCGAGCAGAACTTATCGGCAAGTTTGTCGATTTTTTTAAAAAGCAGGGCATCGTAGTCGGTGTAGGTGCTCATTCCTTAGATGTCCCTATAGCAGTCGATACCGCGGGTATTGAAACCGATTTTTACATGAAGACACTGCATAGCGGTAATTACTGGTCTGCCAGGCGGTCCGAACAGCACGAGGACGTCATTAGCAACAGAGCGGACAATTACTGGTCCATGACGCCGGATGAGACTATCCGATTCATGAAAGAAGTGACCAAGCCGTGGCTGGCGTTTAAGGTTATGGCGGCAGGGGCTATTGGTCCGGCCGAAGGATTCAAGTTTGCTTATGAAAATGGAGCAGATTTTGTCGTGGCGGGAATGTTTGATTTCCAGGTCGAAGAGGACGCAAACATTGCAAGAGAGATTCTGGCAGAATTAGCGAAAAGCCAGAGGAAACGGCCCTGGAGAGGATAATGCAATTCCAGGCAAACTCCCGTACCCAAAGCTGTGTATTATTTGAACAATGTTAAAGTGACATCTATGTAATGAAAGGTCTGTAAAATGAGAAGGCGTTTAATAGTTGTTTTGGTACTGGCAATTTGCAATACAGTATTTGGTGGCTCATTGAAAGAATTGGCCATGCAGCCATTGCCGCTTGGCGAGATCAAGGCGGATGGCTGGCTGAAGAATCAGCTTCGTATCCAGGCTGATGGGCTCAGCGGACATCTTGATGAGTTCTGGCCTGATATTAAAGATAGCAACTGGTTCGGCGGTAAAGCCGATGGCTGGGAACGTGCGCCTTACTGGCTTGACGGTGTTATTCCTCTTGCTTATACGCTTGATGATGCCAAGCTTAAAAAGAAAGTAGCTCGTTATATGGAGATCATACTTGAACGCCAGCATGAAGATGGATGGCTTGGTCCGAAACGTAAAGACTTGAATAGATTCGATCTTTGGTCGCATTTTTTGGCTCTTAAGATGTTGGCTCAATATGAAAAAGCCACCGGTGATGAGCGAGTCACGGCCGCTATGCTAAAGGGCCTGCGCAGGATTGACCAGCGTCTTGAAACAGCACCTCTACGCAGGTGGGGCCAGTTCCGATGGTTCGAGTCGTTGATTACTATTTACCAGCTTTATGAAAAAACGGGCGAGGACTGGCTACTGGAGTTAGCCGAGAAACTGCAAAAGCAGGGTTTTGACTGGGTTAGCTTTTTCGAGCAAACACCAATTACCGAACCGACGCCAAAGGGCAAATGGAATTTAAAGGGCCATGTGGTTAACAATGCGATGGCGTTGAAAACCGGAGCGCTGCGCTGGCGGCTGTCGGCTGACGAGCGAGACCGAAACGCGGTTTACGATATGCTTGAGAAGCTTGACAAATATCACGGTATGGCCGCAGGTATGTTTACAGGTGACGAATGCCTGGCAGGCAAAAATCCGATTCAGGGTACTGAGCTTTGCGCGGTAGTTGAGTGCATGTACTCGCTGGAGATTTTGTTGTCGGTTCTGGGCGATCCGGCATTCGGTGATCGGTTGGAGAAAGTTACTTTCAACGCACTGCCGGCAACGTTTTCGCCGGACATGTGGTCTCATCAATACGATCAACAGGTCAACCAGGTCTTGTGTAGTATCAGCGAGGACCGGCTCTGGAATACGAATGGGCCGGAATCGAATATTTTCGGTCTTCAACCCAACTACGGCTGTTGCACATCGGACTTAAGCCAGGGCTGGCCTAAGTTTGCCGCGCATCTCTGGATGAAGACAAAGGATGATGGACTCGCCGCCGTAGCTTTTGCGCCGAGCGTTGCAACGACAACGTTAAAAGGTGTAAAGGTCAAAGCACGCTTAAAGACAAACTATCCGTTTCGTGAGAAGCTTGGTTTTATTATAACTGTGGATAAGCCCGTTAGTTTTCCTTTGTATTTACGAATACCTGCCTGGTGTGATAGTGCTTCTCTGGATGTCGCAGGACAGAAGCTTTCGCCAAAGGCCGGGAGTTTTTATAAGATCGAACGCAAGTGGGAGGGTGCGACGGAACTGACGTTGATTCTACCGATGAAGGCTAAAGCGACTCGGCGATACAACAATGCCATTGCGATTGAGCGCGGACCGCTTGTTTTTGCGCTGAAGATCGGAGAAGAATGGAAAGCTGTAAACCAGCAGAAGAAACACCGCGAGCCGCCACACGGCGACTGGGAAGTGCATCCGACAACCCAATGGAACTATGCACTGGATGTCAGCGACAAGAGTGTATCCAGTGACATCGTCTTCACTGAGAAGCCTGTGGGTAAGCTGCCTTTTTCGCCTGAAGGTGCTCCTGTTGCCGGACGTGTCAAAGGTATAAAGTTACCACAGTGGAAGCTGGTCAACAGCTCAGCGGGCGATACCCCAAAAAGCCCTGTCCAGGTCGAGGGTACGCTTGAGAATCTGACACTAATCCCTTACGGCTGCACTAATCTTCGCATCACCGAGTTCCCGACGCTTAAGTAATTGTGCGGGATTGTGATTTAGCTGCAAAATCAGATACGGGACTTTTTGTCAATCTTGCACACAACTGGCGCCGAATGGGAGGGATATAGGGAAAAAAGGACAACAGGCAACTTTATCTTACCTTGCATATAAGCCATTATTGCATTTAAGTCCTTGTTTCAAAAGGAAAACGTACGACACTGGTCTTGGTGCAAAGCACAAGAGCGTACCTGACGTACTGGTTCTGAGTAGGTTGTGAGTGGGCGGTGAAACGCTTTCCGTAATGCTAATGTACCATTAAGGAATTTCCCCGATGGAATTGAAGACTATTACCTGATAGCAAAAACAGATTATTCCCCGATTTACTAATACAAACAAAAACCTTATTCTAAGAGTATATAAATAAGCTAACGGATTAAGCAGAATAATATTATTGTGGAAAGATTTTGTGGATAAAAATGAGTTTTTTTAACTAAATTGAAGGGGAAAATCATGAAAAGGGTAATATTATTAACAATATTGGTTGTATCATTAATTTGTTTTTACACGCCTGCTTGCTTTGCCAACGTTACATATACTGGAAGCCTTACCAGTTCTGATGGAGGAATCCTTGGCAATGGTGGATGGGTCGATGATCCTGATCCAATAACAATTAGCTGGACTGTAAGTCTTGAGGACGATCATTGGCACTACGAGTACATCTTTGATATCGGGGATAATCAAGGTGCACTCAGCAGTTTTGTTATCGAGGTCTCAGATGGCGTGGTCGTTGGTGAAATCCTCAACCTTCAGGGCGCAAGTTCGCCAGAAGTCAATCTCTGGGATACCGAGGGATTTTTTGACGGGCCTTCACCAATCAATGGTCTTAAAGTTTCTGGTTTTGGTGAGGATGGCCCCTGGACCATTAGTTTTGACACTCTTCGCAATCCCACCTGGGGAGATTTCTATGCAAAGAACGGTTCTGTCGGAGGTCCAGCCTGGAACTCCGGATTTTCAGACGCTGATCCGCTTGTAGCACTTCACGATGGTCCGGAACAAGGACATCTAATAGTTCCAGACACGACTATCATCCCTGCACCTGGTGCAATTTTGCTTGGTGGCATTGGAACCTGCATTGTTGGTTGGCTAAAAAGGCGTAAAACACTTTGAAACGCTTAAAATATCAAAAAAAGTGGCATGGCTCAAAACAGGGTAACACTTTTCTGAATCTGCTGGACTGCCGTATCCTACATAACTCCTGTTTTAGCAAATTGTTATGGCTGCTTTTGGCCATTGGACTACCTTGAAAAGTGTTACCTTCGAGCATATGAGATTGAACCATGCCAAAAAAGTTAACAATTGAGTTTGATCCGGAAAAACAGAGAAAAAACTGGTTTTGTTAACATGGAAAAACCGGGATACATATTGAGCCTTAACATTACAGCCATGTGATAATTACATGGACGAGGATTAATCCATTAACAAACTTCCCTGAATTGTGAAGTTCTAAATAAATCAAACTGCCAGATTACTGATAATCCGGAGTTTTTTATATTGATCGGACCCATACCTTGTCTATCCAACCTAAGATACCGAAAAATTAAATAGCCAGTAGGCATAAAGCAAGTATAATTCTGATCTTCATAGTTCTACGCCGTACAAATAAGCAATACTTCTAACCATTCCTTTTTAACTAAAAATCCTATTTGACTTCATAGAAGCTAATCAATCACGTCGAAACTGTCTCTATTGGCCTCACTTTTTTCTATCATCTAAAACCTGAAACATATGTATTAAATCAAAAGGCAACAAGACAGTATCTACTGCAAATGAAAACGGCAGGTCAACAAGAAACATGGGCCATGGGGCAACAACAGTAGGAAATCTGGCACTTTTTGCCGGTTGTTAGACAAAGACCATGAAGCTGTTTTTCTTGTATGGTTTATGTATGAAGATATGGACGCCAGAAAAGAATACTGTTGGGGGCAAGAATCAGAAATTTACTTAAAACGGCCTTGGATGATGTGGGAACTGACCTTTCCGAAGAGCCAGCAGGAGCAAATCAGGATAGTACTGCTGCCAAACGCGGGAAGATATGGACGTGGCCCAAGAGTTGGCTTAAGGAATTGTATGGACTGACGATTGAGCGTTTCTTCAAGGCATATTTGGACAAATATGGTTAAAAAACTTATAGAAGAGCCAACCAACATGAACCATTTCGACGGAATCATGCAAAGTACCCAAGCCATGTGGCCACATCACTCGCTTAAAAGGAGTTTTTGGGGCCGTTGAAAAAGTCTGTATTTGCAGGATTGAGATTGCCGCGCGGTTCTACGAACCGCTCGCAATGACAGATCATGAACCGGGATTATTCTTCGAGAGTAATTATAGGGATTATGCGGATTTTAACGCCTTACACAAAAAAATGTGAGTTTTTGGGTATTTTATTAAATGACTTCTTCCCTTTGGACGCTATTTGTCGTATAGTATATGTATAGACAAACGTAAGACAATTGCATTACTTATAAGATATTTGTACAATCGGAGATGAAAAAATGGCCAGGACCGAAGTAGTACAGGCTCGCATGGATGCCAAGACTAAGGCAGAGGCAGTGCAGGTGTTTAATGAGTTGAATATTTCTACCTCTCAGGCGATTACTGTTTTTTTCAGGCAGGTTGCCCTGCAAAGAGGCATTCCATTCGATCTGAAAATACCCAATAAGGTTACGGCTGAGACAGTTGCAAAAGTGCGGCGGGGAGAAGAGTTGATTCGTGTTTCCGGCATAGATGAGTTACGCGGGGAGATTGAAGGTTGAAATTAGGCTTTGTCCTTACTTCGCGTTTCAAGAGAGATGCTAAGCGGATTCAACGCCAAGGAAAGGCTTTAGAATCCCTATATGATATTGTCGAGAAGCTTCAGCAGGGAAAGAGGCTTG
>SDBT01007603.1_pt1 | contig 17808 bp, 18 predicted proteins | sample 2277101 | NCBI WGS metagenome assembly SDBT01 (sample SAMN10404973, study PRJNA504765) | marine sediment metagenome | isolation source: marine sediment core GS10_PC15, 103 cmbsf | place: Arctic Ocean: Southern Knipovich Ridge | collected 2010 | reverse complement strand
GAGGGGGGCTGGAGGGGGCCTGACCAGAAGGGACTTACTAGAAGGGACTGGACTAGAAGGGGACTGGACTAGAAGGGGGCTGGAGGGGGACTGGACTAGAAGGGGGCTGGACTAGAAAGAATAGTCGTCGACATACTCCTCGGTCTCGATCTGTTTGTAGATTCTGAGTGCCTCTTTCTCAAGGCGTTTCTCTTCGGATGGCTCGACGTAGTTGATGGAAAAGCCAAAAAAGTCGTCCAGGACGGCGAGAACTCTTGCGCTGCCAAAGCGGAGCGCCTCGGAGAGCATCAGATATTCATCCTCACTTTCCGACTGCAGAAAGTCCTCTAGAGAAGGCGCATCGTCGTTCCGTATCATAAAAAGAACATCAGATGGCAGAGAGGGCTTGGCTCTACTATGGGTGTCCTTAAGTATCAGAAAGAGAGAAAGCAGGTACGTAGTAAGTACCACGCCCTTCTCGGCCACTGAGCCGGTGAGTGCACCAATTCTGTCCAGTAGAGAAAGAGGAAACAGCTTCTTTTGGTTCGTCTGAGAGACAATGAGATTGTCGAGCTCGCTCAGGCTTCTCACATCCTGTACCTTCGTCCGTGCATTCTGACCGGAGCCTCTGATTCTCACCATCTCGGAGAAGTCTCTCCTCTCCGGAAGACTCAGCCAGGCCGCACCAGGCGCGTCAAAGCCTTCCGCCGCAAGCGCAGACACCAGAGAGACCGGTGCAAACAGTAGAAGCAGCAAGTTCGCTGTAAAGTTCCCGGACGTCGCCAGAGCACTCCAGAGAAGGGGGACATTCTGCATGGTGGCAATGAGTCTTGCCCAGTTCTCCACACCGAGATAACGCCAGTCCTCGTTTGCCACAAGGATGAAATCGTCGAAGAGAAACTGTTCTTCTGCAAGGACCAGGAACTCGGTGTATGCTCGGAACCAGAAGTCCCAGGACCTCTGGGGGAAGCTTGAGATGTTGTAGAAGACACGCAAGGCAAGCTCCCTGTCCACACTGGGGTCTGTCAGCCGCGCGTAGATCTCATCCGAGATCGAGAGAAGCATTTTCTTCCAGAGGGCCGAGTCCTCGGACACTTCCCTGAAGCCTGGGTCCTCATGGAGCCCCAAAAGCTCCGTCGAGCGGTATGTCTCATAAATCTCCTGGTCCATGCTTTTATTCGCTTCTTGTACTTGTGTGTGACACAATTACTAGTTTCGCCGGTGCTGTTTCTTGAACTACAACACCACCTTGAGGTTTCCGAGATCCCCACGAAGGACGGAGGTCATCTCCTTGAACGATCCGGAGATGGAGCGCATCTCGGCGGCGGTATCCTGCAGCTTGTTGGCCATGTGCATCATCTTGTGGAAGATCTCAGAGCGCTGCGCCATGTTGTCGATCAGCGTCCTGAAGTGCTCTCCGTTCTCGCCAATGAGGTCCACCCCCGAGAATGCCGCATAGATCTGCGAGAGACGCTGGGAAGAGGAGCTGAGGTCCTTGTACTGTGACAGATGGATCTTCTTGAACTCCTTGTAGCTCTTCTGAAGATCAGCAAGCGAAGACTCGGCGTCCTTGAACTTGTTTGCTACGAAGTCCCCCTGCTCTCTCTTAAGGCGCGCAGATGCCATTTTGACACTTTTGCTCACCTCCAAGGGGCTGGAAAAGATCTCGCTCATTCTCACAACAACATAGGCGCCAGTGTACGCTTTTCCGGGCTCGCCGAATGTCGTCTCGATGGGTCTGGATGTTTCCCGGTCGCTTGTGACCGCACACAGACCGTTTTCGCACTCGAAGATGGCGCTGCACCCTTCCCCGCTTGTGCACCTCAGGGCACCGACCTTCAGCGAAGCCGGGATGTCGTTCTTGTCGCCCTGTGTGACAACAAGGACGTTCTCGTTCACAGTGTCGTATCTCTCGACATCAGGGATGACGTATACAACGTTGCCGTCCTTGTTCACTGTTCTGAGATACAAGACACCCCCCTTCTCGCTGTCAGAGACGATGCGGCGGGTAATTGCATACCCGGCCCTCTCTAGCCTCTCGTCAGACGAAATTTCTTCGTCCGGTGGTGTAACCGCTGGAGGGGGAAGGAATGGCGATTCCTCGGAGTCCGCAAACAGAGCGCTCTCTCCGGCTGTGGCAGATTGCCTTGTGGCAGAGGCTTTCGGTGAGATGCGGGCAGACGCACGAGAGGAGGCTCTTGCAGACGCGCGGGTGGAGGCTTTCGGGGAGACGCTGGACGAGGCCCGGGGAGACACGGCGGAAGGTGTTCTTGCAGACGCGCGGGCAGAGGCTTTCGGGGAGACGCTGGACGAGGCCCGGGGAGACACGGCGGAAGAAGTTCTTGCAGACGCGCGGGAAGAAGTTCTTGGCGACATCCGAGAAGACACAGAAGGCGATCTTGAAGATGAAGAAAGACCAAGGGCCGATGAGCCCTCTCCGGCCGAAAGGGCGTCTGTAGAGCCCGCGCTGGATATTTTTTGGGAGACAGAATCGCCCACCAGAGATTGCTTAGTTTGTGCCTGAAGTGCGGACATTTTAGGAAGCGCCACGGAGAACGAATTGGATTCGCGTGGCCTACGACTTCAAGTAAAATGTCTGAAGAAACAACACTCGAACCGATCTCGAGCTCAGGGGAATACGGTTCGAGCACTCCGAGCTCGCTAACTTCTACCGAAAGGACCGTGCTCCAGGAGACTATCAGTCCGAAGGCGCCCACCAACAAGCCACCGGGAGAAAAAAGTGCCAAAAGGAGTGAAAGAAGGGTTCATTTCGAACAAGACAGTCCGGAAAAGGAGAATGAGAAGCCAAAAGGAACGAACTCAGCGCGACAAGAAGAGGGAAAGCTCGGGATGTCCGGGAAAGGGAAGGATGAAGAGAAGGACGAAGGGAAGGACGAAGGGAAGGACGAGTTCCACAAGTCGGAGAAGACCCTGGCAATGAGGAAGCAGGAAAACCACCATGCCAAGTCGACCCCGTGGCTCTGGGTCACCTTGGTGATCGTTCTCACCCTTCTGATACTCTATGCGTGGTATGATTCCACGAGGACCGGCGTTGAACGCGATGTCAGGGGATTTGTCGGAGCGTTGATCATTGCAATCGGCGTGGTTCTCGTCCTTGCGCTTGTGATGTAGAGCTTCGCCGCCTTCTGGTGGCGTTCGGGTGGGGGTGCTAAAACAACCGAAGAAGATGGGTCCTCGCAGGATTGCGTTGATAACCTTTGCGGCAATACTGGTAATCGTCTTTGCAATCATATACGCGAAGTGCCTTGTCCCTGAGGTGAACGCATGCAGTAAGGGCACCTGGCTCACCTTCGGGAAGAGCTGGGCACTCTACTTTGTCTTGTTAGCTGTAGTCTTTCTTCTCGTCACAGTAGCTGTAAAATAAGTCTTTTCTAATGTATATAGGATATACACCTTGAGCTGAGTCATCGAAGTGGTCCATGCTTCTTGGAACAACACTTGCGAAAAGTGTAAGCGTGCAAGTCACTTTGGCAGTGGCTGTTTAAGGGACCTTCCTTCGATAATGGTGAAATGTGTTACTCGTTTTCTTTGTATGTGATACATACATCTTTTTCATCTACACCGCATGACTTAACTCTCTGTTCCCTCCTTCAGTATCTCTTCCGGGATCTCTGGAAGCTCGTCGTCCCAATTCAGCTCGATGTAGGTTGCATTTTCGTTCTTGCGTACATGGGAGCGAATGGCGCGAATATGTCTCCTGATACAGGTATTCTCGTCCACGAAGCAGAATATCCACGGATCGACCGACCTACCAACAAGCCGGCCCTTCATCTGCACGAAAAGGTCAATCTTCTTCACCGTGCCGGTCATTATCATCTTTGTAAAGCGGTTCCCATCGAAGTCCTCACACGCAGCCTCCTGGTCAAACCCGACTCCACCCTTTGCAATCGTGGTTACGACAACGTGCGAGTCCTTGTAGGTCTTCTTGCTCTTTGCATACCACGCGTGGTCGATGCCCTCCTTCGCAAGCAACCCGACAAAGCCGGGGATGTGGTCCCGGTAGAGCCAGCAAAAGGTCAGGATCTTCTCCTTCACCTCCGGAAACTTCTTGATCCACTTCAGCACCATCGCGTTCCTCTCACTGTTGGTGGCCTGCGAGAACAAGATGCTCTGCCACTTCCCGCCAGCCTCTTCCACGTCCTCCCGGAGCGAGATGCCGGTGTTGATGCACACAAATGTGTATGGGTCTGTCTCAGGACGGAAGACAGACCCCTCCGGCCCCATCATCACCTTCAGAGACTTATGGTATCCCTGTCCGCCGCCGAAAGGTGTCGCCGAGCACATCAGCACGTACTCGGGGCATGCGGACAGGATAAGTCCGAGGCGATTCTTCGTATAGAAGTGATCCACCTCGTCAATGACAAGGAACCCCACTTTCGAAAGAACTTCGCAGGGTATGCCCTTGATCATGCCGGGGGTGCAGATGATGTGGGTGAAAGAGTCAGGGGGCTTTCTCTTGTCCGCGTTCGCGCCTATCTCCACTTCTATGGTGCGCAACGACACCAACGACTCCTTATTAAGGCTCTTTTCGGTGTGGGTGTCTCTCGAAGAACCATCGGCTTTATTTCTTGCCCTTTGTTTCCTCAGGATCGACCAGACAACGTCTGCCTTCTTCCTGGGGCCGGGAACCCAGCAGCTCCCCGTTGTGTAGATATCCACTGCCTTCTTCCAACCTATCACAAGTTTTCGCTCAACGAGCACAAGCGTGAGCTTCTTGTGCTCGCAGCTGGCCGCAATGGACATCATGGTCTTCCCTCTGCCCGTCGGAATGTGCAGCAAGGCCACCCTTTCGCGCTCCATGATGACCATAGCCTCTTCCAGCATCTTCTTCTGGTCTCTCTCATCGTCGCCAGCCCCCCTGAAGCTCACAGAGTCCTTCAGCCGGATGTCGATTTCGGGCTTCTCTTCTGGGGTTATGCCAAGCTCGCTGACCCCAAACCAGAGGGGGACGCGTATCTCGGTCTTGCTCATCGTGAAGAACTCGACGTGGCCTGGCGCGGGTTGCCTTCGAAGGCCAGGGACGTAGTGCATTGCTTCTTTGATCGTCAACTTTCGTATCAGCTCGTTCTCGGTGATCTGGAGTGATTTTCTGCTTATCTTTAGTGCCATTTCTTAGCTAACGTCTTCTTGGTCGTTATGGCTTCTCTTTCGACTGCCGGTTCCTTCTCTTTTTCTTTCTCTTGTACTGGATCCCAGTTTTTGGTTTCTCTTGTGCAGAGGCCAGACCGCAACGCAAAAGCAGTGCACCCAAGGACACCACAGACGAAAAAGAATGGAAATCAGCGAGGAGCCTTACATCGGGGAGGGCGTCCCCAAGGATATAACAAGTCATCTAAGGGGAACTGGGTCCATCTACGAGGATTTCATTCCAAAGAAGAGACGAATAGTTGTCGAATCGGCCCGGGGGAAGGAGAAAGGGAAAGGAAAGGAGAAGGAGAAAGGGAAAGGAAAGGAGGGGACTAACGGTAAGGAGAAAGGGAAAGGAAAGGAGGGGACTAATGGTAAGGGAAGGATTAAGGATGAGGAGGGGACTAATGGTAAGGGAAGGATTAAGGATGAGGGAAGGATCAAGAAGGAAGTTAAGGGCTGTGAGCACAAGATCAATACTGGGAGACCAAATGAGAGGACATGCAATGGCAAGGGACCAAACGAGAGGACGTGCAACGGCAAGGGACCAAACGAGAGGACGTGCAACGGCGGGGGAAGGATTAATAAGAAAGGCGAAGGCTGTGGGTACAAGATCAACTCCGGGAAGCCGAATGAGAGAACGTGCAATGGTTTCGTGCACGAAGATCTCACCTACTGCAATAAACACGAGAAGATAATGAAGAAGAGGGGACTTATCGGTGGTCGTCTCTGAAAACCAAAGAAACGGTCGTTACTCACGCAGTCCAAGAAACACTATGACAGAAGTTGCTAATGACCAGACACCCACCGAAGCTCAAGCACCCACCGAAGTCCAGACACCCACCAACGTTCAGAGACCCGAGAAGGTTGATTGTGCATATGTGATAAACAGAGGCAAGGAAGACCAGAGGAAATGTCCCACCGGAACCAGAAGGGCGCACGGGTACTGCAAGGCCCACGAGAGGTATGCCACAATGCCGGTGCAGAAGAAAAAGCAGAGAAGGCCCAGAAAGACTAGAAAGAAGTGTGCCTTCACCGAATGCGTCTCTGCCCCCTTTGACCACCGTGGCTACTGCGAGGAGCATGTCAAGCTGATCAACAGGATGACGAAGCCGTCATCGAGGGACCCCAACTGCAGGAGATGCACCTTTCTCATTAGCAGAGGGAAGAAGAACGAGAGAAGGTGTACGCGCCTTGCGCCACCCGGCTGGGGCTACTGCATGACACACGGCGGGAAAGAGACGTTCGCGGAGGCCGAGTGCCTTCTTCCGAGCCAATTTGGCAACTGTGTCCGCATAAAGGGTGCTGGGCTTCTTCTTGTGGACGGGAAGTGGGTTTCGGAGATTCTTGCCGACCAAAGCATAGAGGTCTCGGCAAAGCTTGTGGGAAACACGTATGTTGGTCTTGACGGAAGCGATAAGGCTTTCCTAGAGGGAAGGGGGTCTATCGTCTCCGAGAAGGCACCTGCCGGCATTGTTCTCGGATCTTTGTAGCTTAATGAATATCTGCGTGTCACGCAGATGAAAATCGAGGGCGAACTTCGATGGCGCCCTGTGTCTCTAGTTCTCTGGCACAGATGCCTCCACGACTTCGCCGTCCACTTCGTCCTCTATCTTGAGTTTCTCTTTCTTTTTCTTCTTCGATCCGAGGCTTGATATCATGTTTGAGGTAAGCAGAGGCACCACCTCTGTTGTGTCCTTCTTCACCTTTGAAAAGGTTGCGATCGAGAGGATGACGAGAATCAGCAGGAAGATAAGTGCAATGACCGCGACGATGATGAACGTGGTATTTGACTGCACCATCTTTCTTTTAGAGAGATCGTTTATCTGGGCCCACTAGGCATTTCTGTTTTTGTCTTCTTCTTGCGCAGCGACGTTGTTGAGGCGAGCGCCGGGGTTGTCCCCTTACCCTTCACCTTCAGAAGGGTAAGGATAACGAAAATAAGCGTTATGATAATGAGAAGGATCGCAACGATCCAAATGACCCATGTCCATGTGCTCGTTCCGGCTGTCGTCTCAGATGACGTATTGCTCACTGGATAGCCCTCGTAGTAGACAGTCTCGGGCATTTTCTTTTTATTGCGTAGTGGGCCCGCGCAGCACAAGACTTACTTGCGCCAGTAGGAAATAAGGCAGACGATGAGGATCGCGATGATGATCGAAAACACGAGGATCCCGATGTAGTTTGTTTTGTCTACACTTGGCCGCCGCTTCTTGCCGTTTGCGTCCCGGGACTGGGTGTCCTTCGAGCTTGTCGCTGCTAAGGCGAAGAAGAAGACTATGAGAGTGACGATGATGACATAGAAGAGCCCTCGGGCGTTCATAGCAGAATGGGCGCTGCCCTTCGTGTTGCTCTCTACGGGAAGAAGTGAATCGAGGGAATCTCCTTCAGACATGTTGTTGTGGCGTTTTATGCTGTGGTTGCGGCGGTGTTTTACGGACATCGAAGAAAAACAAGTCAGCCAGGGGCGCGGCCAGGAAATGTCGCGCGTCAGTACGTTTGTCCTTGCCGGTGTAAAGCCAGCTGAAATCGCCGAGAGGTATGAGTCGGGGGGTTACAGGCTAATGAAACTTCCGGAGGGGCTCAAGCCAGTCGAGACGGGTGTGAGCCCGACCTGGAAAGGCGAACGGCGCGAAGACCGCACCTTGGAATACAAGTCGGGGCGTTATGGTGGAAAGATGGGGACAACCGGGCACATGACCCCATACTGTCTTTACTGCCGTCGCCCGTGTCCGGAGGTGCCAGATCCGGGAGCTCCGGCTGGAATACCACTGTCATTCACCCCGAACAGGAAAATTCCGACATTTGGGAGAGTGGACACCTGGGGCTGCATATACAACATTTGTTGGGATGAAACACTTACAAAGGATATGGGAGCCTCAGTGTCCCTGCAAGGGGCCATGGACGCCGCTAGACTCCTGTTCAGGAAATCCCACCCGAAGAAGGCGTTCAAGGCTGCCCCCAGTTGGCTATGCCTTGAGAGGAACGGGGGCTGGTTGACTGACAAGGAGTACGGCGAAACGACAACTGCCATCCGGCCCATCCCGGGTTACAAATTCGAGCCAGTGCACATACGCCACCTCTTGGTGAACAGAAGGCCGACATGCATCATGCCCGGCTATGTCACCGAGGAATACGCAGCGGGTGAGAAAAAGTGAAGAATGGGTTAGAACTATGTATTACATAGTGTACACCGACGGAGTGATGGTCTAGAAGTTGCAGCCGGCACAGCCTTTGGTCTTCTTTCGACAATACGGCCCATGCTTCGGGTGCGTTGTGTTGCCCACCCACAGAGGAGAAGGGTCAAGATCCACTGCTCACGCCTCGCCACCTAGCCTGCAGATTTAATCTGCAATCCACCAGTCTTGTACTCCTTGCACGAGCGCTTCCGTCTCCCGTGAAGCAGATTAAATCTTTCTAAAAGAAAGATGGGGGGGCTAAACATCAGATCCATTATCATTGTGGCTATTGTAGTTGTCGTTCTTCTGGTCATCATCTTCCTTTCGGTCTTAGCATTTGGGTTCATTCTTTCGTCCTCTGTGCCTGTACTTGTCGGATATGCGGCCGTTCGTACTGTTCTTGGGGAAGACAGTGATGAGTGATTACGTCAATCCATCCCATGACAACGGAAGCCTCTTCTGTGCTCTTTGCGTATGCAAACCGTCCGAACTTCTCTACTCCTTCATGTGATGAAGGAGCGGCCTGTGAAAAAGAACATCCCGCAGACACACCAAACTCTCGAGACAACAATGAAGTGCAAAAATCGGGTCTCCCATAAGCCCAGGGGGCGGGAATGGTCACTCTTTGAAGCCCCCGTGACTTGCGTGTACAGTCCTTCATTGAAGAAGGCTGTGGAAACATCATTGCAAAGAGTTTAGTTTGCACTCTTTGCAGGAAGCTTTCTGTGACCTATGCTTGCAGTAGCCGGCTCCACAATCCTTGCATTGGGTCCTCCTTCTCCCATGCTTGCACCGGCCGAGACCACAGTCCCTGCATTCGTACTTGCGCCTTCCATGAGCGCATTGGCTGGTCCCGCAGTCCTTGCACTGATACTTCCGCCTTCCATGAGCGCATTTGTTGTTGCCGCAGTCCTTGCACTGGCTCTTCCGTCTTCCGTGAACGCACCTGTAGGCCTTACAGTCCTCGCACTGGCTCTTCCGTCTTCCGTGCACGCATTCGCTGGCTGTCCAGTCAATGCTCTGGCACTTGCGCACCACTCGCTTTCTGTCTTTGAGTTGATTCTTCAGTTTCCCGTGCTCGCCGTGGCAGTGCCAGCGCCACAGTCTCTGTGTTGAGGCTCCTTCTTCCGGCGCCACGATCTTTGCAGCCAGCCTTTGGCACATTGTGGCGAACATAGCCGACTCAAGTCCACTTTCACCTTCACTAGATTCTCTTGTTCTCTTCATTTGATGACTGGAAGCGCCGGGAACCACTTCCTCGGCAAGTCGAGACTAAGTTCTCGACTGGAACTCCGAACAGCGCATCCGCATCTGTGGGAAAAGCCGGTTTCTGCAGAGCTAAATCGCGGAAATGGACAGACTTTCGAGACACCTTCCCCTTATCCAGAGTATCCTCCGGGCCTCCTGTGCCGTTGAGCAGAAAGGCTTCTTTGACGCCCTGATACGGAGGATCGATGACCACTTCCTGACCATGGAGAAGACGACGGTTGCTGGGGCCAAGAAGAACACCAACGGGATAAAGGGAGAGTTCTTCGAGGTCGTCTGCTTGCTCCTGATGAGAAACGACGCCTTCCCGGACCTCGAAGTCGAGGAAGCATACCTGTTGTCAGATATGACCGCCGAGATGAGACAGGAGTGTGGTCTCGGCAAGCAGGACAACGGGATAGATATGGTGGTTCGCGATCGGGGAGGAAAGCTCAGCGCGGTCCAGTGCAAGTACAGAAAGAAGCCAAACAAGTCGAGCTTCATCAACCCACACACCGGGAAGCGGCAGTGGGCGAGGTGGGGTGTCACCTTCATGGACCTTATGACGTTCCAGGGCCTCTGCAGACTCAATAAGCCGAAGGGCGGCTGGCTGCATTACATTGTCATGACGAACTCCCCCGGAAATCCCTACAAGAAGGCTGGGAAAGGCAAGAAAGACTATGCGCTCTTGAGAAAGGACTTCAAGGCTATCCCGAAGGACAAGTGGCTGAGTACCTTTGGGATGGATGGAAAGCGCCTCGGGTCTACGCCTTCTGTTGCCGTTGAGGAGGAAAGTGAAGACTTACCAAACATTGACGACATGAGAGAGAAGCGGCTCGCGAGGTTCGGTTAGTCCATGGGAGGATACAAAGTATAGCAACTATACTTGATTGATGTTCTAGAGACCACTGCACTACTTGTTCCATTGCTAAGCACTGCGCACTAAAGAAGCATTAGTGTTCGGCATAAAAGTACAGAAGAATGAGTGGTGTTTCGCTTGGGGCAAAGTCGTATAGGGAACTGAAACTTCTCGGCAAAAAGCACGGTCTTACGAATGTGGATATAAAGAAAGCTGATCTGCTTGGTCAGATAAGAAAGGCGATGGATTCCAAGAAGGAGAGCCGAGAAGTGGACCCAAGAGGCGCTCAGAAGTCCACAAGCGGGATCAACTACCGAAGGATGGTCCAGAAACTCGACCCCGAGCTCTACAAAATCCTGAACCCCATACTCTATCTTCTGCCAGAGATGCGGCCGCTGGTTCGCGAAGGCGAACCCCGTTCGCCCAAGGAAAGGAAGGTAAGCCCGTTCAGCTCCTTTCTCCTGGAGTGGAACCCGTGGAGGGAGGCTTACCTCGAGCTAGACGGTGTCATGTCCACGATAGACGTCTACCCATCATATGCCTCGCGCATCCTTCTCCCCATCCAGGAGCACGAAGACTGGAGCGCCGCTGATTTCCAGAAGATTATACACGAGGAGGACTTCATGACCTTCTGGAAGCTCTTTCCGGTTCTAACCTACGTCTACGCACTCCAGTACCATAATTTTCTTCTCCTGGCTGTCTATTACGACCTGCAGGACATATTCAACATAAGCAGCGCTGCGGACGCCCGCATCAAGCTGGCAATGGGGTTAAGCGCCGAAGAGAGGCGAGCGCTGCTGTGGGAAGTGGAAAGCCCAGAGGTGTTCGCCTATCTCACTCACGGAGACGCGACGAATCTACAAGCGCCAGGATGGGCTCCTTGGGCTGACCCCGGCAGCAGAGAATCAGATTACAAGGCCCGGCAACGGACTGTCAATTATGTGGCGCAGTATGTGTCCTACTCGTCGGCTCGTCTGGTGGCGCATGTCCTCCGCTCGAAGTCCATCGTCAGGGATCTCAAGGCCGAGATCCGAAGCCAAAGGCACCATCCCATACAGAGCGCTATTCACTGGGAAAACGGCGGCACAGAAGAGAAAGTGTTGGCTCTCCTGAAGTATGGTCTTCTTAAGCCCGAAGAGATCATAGTGCTGGCCGTCGAGAGCCAAGCAAACATGCTCGTCGCCGAGATCCTTGGAAGCTCGCCAATGCTTCGGCACTTGATTCACAAGACGCGGGGGTCTTTGCTGGCAATCTCGTTGGTAGCAGAGAATGTGGGAGCTACTCGTATCTTGGTGGCGGCTGGCGTCGAAACAAGCATAGAGTTTCTGGCAGAGGCTGAATCGGGAGAAGAACTCTTCACGCCCCTCCTCTGGGCTGCAAGGATCGGCAACCCACTCCTCCTCAATATATTTCTCGATCTGGGACTCGATAGCGCTAAGTTGCAGGGGAGGGATACCATCTCGGCTCTTTCTCAGGCTGTTCTTCTCGAAGACGCCTTCATGGTAAATATTATGCTCGAGCACGGTCCGACACTCAGCACGGTCGATACAGAAGGAAAGACAGCTCTTGATTACGCTCTGGAAATCGGAGCCGATGATATAATAGCAATTCTGGAAGATGCGTAGGTTGCGCTTGCCAAAGGCCCTGGTTGATAGGAAATAGGTCAGTGTTACTGACCATTGAACCTTTCCGTTGGGGAAAGCATCTTCCTGTCGATCTCATATTGCACAGAAGGCTGCCACGTGGCAGAGCTTGTAGTTCCTGGTGACAGCCCCACGCTCAGTGAAGGAATCGGCCCTCGTAAGAAGGGCAGCATGACTACTCAACTCGTCTCGTGGCTGAAAGAGTGATTGTTCACTTGAAAAGATCAGAACACCACACATTGCCCTTCCGAGGGTTGGGGTTGCGAAGTCGCGTAGGTACTCTGGCAACCGCGCCTCCTCACTGTTGTCTTCGGTCTCCACAAGATCTATGAGATCACGCCCTGTCTTTGCAAGAGAAACATGACCAAGTACACCGTCCGTGAGTATGTATGCGCCCGCAGCGTTATCTCGACCGTACATGAGGAGGGCAGCTGGAATTCTCCTCCCACCAGTAGTGACTGTTGTCCCTGCCAGAGCCACACACCTCGCAGAGAATACCGGCTCCGGGACCTCGGTATGGAGTTCTATGCCTAGGTTCGAGGAGGCTCTGTCTATTCTGGCGCGGGCGCGAGCCTTCCCCTCTTCCGTCAGCGCGATGAACCCGTTCCACACAACGGAATATCCTCTTCTGGGTCCTTGACCCCTTCCCTGATGCCTTATCATTGCGTTTTATGTCGTTTATCTCTACCGTTCTCGCCGTGACCTTTTCTTGGAGTGACCTTTTCTTTGCGTGATCTTTTCTTGGATGGAGTTCCCGTTGCGGAACCGTATGGGTAAAATGAACAGTTCCTTTCAACAGTCACCCCCACAGCAGCATCAGCAATACTCTTGGGGTCCCCATGGCGCCTATCCCACGCAACCGGGCACGGGACAGCCTCACTCCGCGATGCTCTATCCTCAAACCCCGCCAAGGCAACCTACGCTTATAGAGCTGGTTGCTGCACAGCAAGAAGCTATAGAGGACCTGAAGAAGCGGCTAGTTGATGAGAGAGCAAAGATCCATGATTTACTGGCGCTGCTAGGGGAGATGGCCGCCCAGCAAGAGAGCAAGGGCAAAGATAACGACATGAAGTTCAAAGATGCCGAGAAGGCACATGAAGACCTTAAAAGCCAGGTCGAGACTCTCGAGGCCATGATGGCCGAGGTTCGTCAAACACAAGACTAAGGTGTCTTGGAAATATATGTATATTGAATATACACATTAGTAGCCTGACGCATTCTTCAGGAGTCACCAACGAACGAGTTGATCACTTTCCTCGTGATTGATATCCTGAAGCTCTCCGCCTCAATTTCGGCAACTCTCTCCACATTTCTTACGTAGTGGAAGGTCGCCCCGTCTGCGACAGCTAGGGTCGAGGCAAACTGCTTCATCGGGTCGGCCCAAAGCTTCAAGTAGATGTCATCAACAAACTTCTTGCTTCTCCCCACCTGCTCTGGCATGAAGAAAGACACGAAGTAGTCCTGCATGCCAGCAATGTAGTAGGCGCGCTGAAACAGAGAGACCGCGTCGAGATAGTCCTCTGCAAGACCGGCGTACTCCTCGGTGAGCTTCAGCGCGGCCTTCGGTGAGAGATTCGGCATCTCGTTGAGCCTCTCGATGAACGAGTCGGCCTCGTCTTTGTCAAAGAGCACAATCTTCTCGTACAGTGTGTCGATCTCGTTGAGATAGCTTGAGAAGATTGTAGCGAGATCCTTGCGCCCTTCGCCTGCCGCAAGGGCTATCTCGGTGCCCTTCTCGGTGAACTCGCGCTTCAGAGCCTGCACCCTGTCCGCGGGAAGGTAGGGAAGGAGGTTGTACAGCTGCATGATATTGTCTGGGGTGTTGTAGTCTATTGGGGTGAGCGGCCCGGCCTTCACCCTGGTGCGACACACACCCTTTGTTGACTTCCCGTAACAGGCATAAACATCGTCGTCGGACTTGAAATCGTCCTCGGTGAGGAGAAGGTTGTACTCTGGGAAGATGTAGGTGATGTAGTCAACAAAGTCGTAGAGCGTCAGCTCCTTCAGCTCATCGAGCGTGTACGGCAGGACGTAGAAGAACTCTCTCTGTTTTGCCAGTGCTTCCATGATCTCCTCCTCGTTGTTGAAGAACTCGAAGATCTTCGACACCTCCTGGAACACAGTGCGGTTCTTCTCCAGGAGAACAAGAAAGGAGAACATCATGAGCTTGTAAGCATCATTCATGGGGAACGGAGCGCGCACATCGGAATGTCCTTGACTGAACTGGGCGTAGTCGCCGTAGGACTCACCGTCCACCGCAATGGTGCTGCGGCCAAAGTCAATGAAAGTCGCGATCTTGTCCGTGTGGACATACACTGTGCCTTTTGGTGTGTTGTAAGGGATGTATATCTTCTCTCCGTACTCTCTGACGAAGACATTCTCTGCATGTGCGTCGTTGTGGGTGAAGCCAACGAGATCTGCTCCTATCTGGGCGGCGAGCAAAGACTCTACAAAGACGGTCAGATACTCGTTTGCCGTGCAGTCCTCACAGAAGTCGCTGAAGTCCTTCCCTGGGGATATGTTCTCGTAGAGCACGTACCGGACGGCATTGTCTGAGGAGTCGCACCAGCTCGAGACCACCTTCCCCTTTGTTACCACGGGAGGGCTGCACTTGAACCCGCCGTACACATAGGCGAAGTTGGGGAGTATGGGTCGTAGCTCGTTCAGCTTGAGACCGACAAAGAGCTCGTGAGTCAGGAGCTCAGGCTCCTCGGGCCGACGGGGCGCCTTTAGAATAAAAGCCGACTTGGTCTTCCCGATATCAACAGTAGCAGCAATTCCGTCAGCGGAGGGCTTTCCAATTATGGTAGGTTTCTTCAGTGACATCTTGATGCTTTCGGGCTTACTTTCTGACTCGAGCACATCGACCTCTATGGCGTCTGTGAACAATTTGGTCTTCTCTGCAGTGTTGACCTGGCCGTAGAAAACCGCATTCAGGTCACACAGTATCTTCTTTGCCTTTTCAGCATCGAAGAAGTCCTCCCTTAGTGTCTTCTCCAGTCCTCCGTTCGCGAGGCCATCATTCGTCCCCTTCAGTGGACAAACCACGCCGCCGTCTACGAACTCCATCTCCTTCTTAAGCTGGCGGGCCTCTTCCTCCCCGTAGTGCTCTGCGTCTGCTTCGTACTCCTCGGCTGCCTCGACCATTGCAAAAAGGATCCTATCGGTCGTAATTGTGCCAACAGTAAGTGGTTCGTTGTCATCCATCTTGTTTTTAGTTCTGCCACCGCTCTCCTTTCTCCAGCAGGAGTTACAAGTTTGGCACGACGCGGCTGACACTTATCTCCCAGGACCTCCAACCCTCGTGGTGAACCGAGAAACAGCCAATGAAGTTCGCTTAGTGTTTTCGTGGGAGCATGGCGCTTAGAAACGCTGTGTACCAAAAGAATGCTGCACGGAGGAAGACCCCGAGGACCAAAAGCACACACCCAGTATCCGAGAAGAGTCCTTGCACTTGCGGGACTATCACGTTGGAAACACACTATCCTGTTGATAATATTTCTTTCTTTCTTCTCTATCTTACACGGATCTCCCTATTCCGCTTTTTCCCACATGCTTCTTCTCTTTTTCCTGGTGAAAGTCGGCATTCTGCTCTATCGTATCTTCTTTGTGTCCTTGGACACTGCGGCACTCCCCACTTTGCGAGAAATCACTGTGTTGTTCCTCTCGGGCGTTGCGCCCGACGGGCTGATAGAATACTTTACATCGAGTAAGGTTGAGCATGTCGCCCCCAAGGAGACAAGAGAAAGCCATGCCACTCCTAGCGAAGCAAAGGAAAGTGACAAAGGTGAAGAAACAAGTAACAGTGGACTGGGGGTCGAACATAGCGAGGCCGTTGCCGGTCAAGGAGAAGAAAGTACGAAGGACGAAGTAAACATTGCGGAGGAAGCCAACACAGCCCTTATGATCATGAGAGGGGAGATAAAGACAAAGGAAGAATGAGACCAAGAGCCACCACGCTCAGAAATCTGTTATACAGATTTCCATGTCAGCTGCTCGGACTAGCAGCTCGGACTAGCTAGTATGAGCTGCGGGAAGAGAAGGCGCCTTCCCCAGTCTGGACACTATGAACGACGTGAGCTTGGGGCTGATGCGACTCTTTCTCATGACTGAGAGTCTCTCTAAGCCCACTTTTATGTCTTTGGTCCGGTCTGGCATCTTTTGATGCGCCAAATCATCACAGATAACGTAAAGCTCGTATCTGCGAAGCTTGGACCTTCCGCCTTCGGACAGGTACGCGACAAGGAGCCATGCCGAGAATCTCTCCCAGGTCCTGCGTGCCACAGACGCGTCTTTCTGATCATCAGGGTGCAAGAGCTGCTCTCTGTAAAGACTAGGCGTGACAACGAGGTGATCGGATCCCGCGGACAAGGAGAGCGCACCGATCTCGGAAATACGAGAAAGAGCACCTTCGCCACTACCAACATACCTGCGAAGTCCCTGAGAGTCGCCTATGTCCCCTCTCATTGCTGAGGCAATAAGAAGCATGGGAATAACCGAGCTAACGTCTTTTGAATCGCCCGGGGTGATGTGCAAGGCGAGGTCTAGCGTACGAATGTCCGTTCGCGGAACCGTGAGCATCTTTTCGATGACCAGCTCCCAATCACCGGAAAGAAGGGGTGCTCTGTCCCGCATAAGAAAAGTATGGGAACTTCTGCCCAGTGGAAATACGTCTTGAATGTTTCCAGCGAGGATGACCGCACCTGCGACATCGAACGCGGACGGTCGCCTTGTGTGGTCGATCAAGAGCATCGAAGATATCAAGACTGCCAGATCGTCGTCACCCACCGCTCTCTGGATCCTTAGTCTCAACAAGTCGGGATTGTCCGTCTGAGAGCGGGAAAGTGTTCCTAGTCTTGTCGGCGATAGCGTTTTCGAGCTCACCGCGATCTTGGACGGCAGTACCGGCTCTTTGTGGTCGGAGAGCGCCTCATCCGGGCTCGTGTTACAGAAAAGCCTCAAGGCAAGAACCCCGAGCGACCAGATGTCGGCCTTCTCATCGACGGGAAGGCCAGCCTTTAGCTCTGGCGGGATCCAGCATGCCGCAATCTCGCCCAGTGCCTCTTTTCGGAATGTGTTGGGGCGCGAAAAGTTTAGTATCTTCCTTTTTCCCCTCCCAAGGACCGAGAGGCTGAAGTCGGAGAGGACCAGTCTGCCAATGTCGGCGGTCTCGACTCTAACAAATGCGCCAGGGTGCAAGGGACCGAAAATCACCCTCCGAGAGTGCAGGTAGCTCAGCGCAGATGCAAGATCGAAAAAATAGGCTTTTGCAGTGGCGAGAGACACGATAGCATCACCCAATGGCTCACACAGGGCTTGGCCGTCCCCTGTCTGTGTGCTCATGATGCGCCGATCTCCGTTTGCCTGTGTTCCAGCAAAATCAACTCTTCTTAGCTTAGCTATGTTCGGATGGTCAAGTCGGAGCTGGAATGCCGTCGATCTTAGCATGGAAATAAATGATTCAAGCGTCTTGTCTTCCTTGGTGAGACATCCCGTCCTGTCACCTCCGATGTGGAGGGGTGCTGACCTCTCGTACTGGCTGAATGTGTTTATTGTGGGCGCCGCAATAATCTCTCCCTCGACTTCGCCAAGGACCAGCGCCCTTTTCAGATCACCGACCCCCTGATATTGCGATAACAGGCCTGATGGGTAAGATGGTCGTGCTTCCCCTGAGTGTCCTCCGTGTCCCGGACTATCTCCGCTTCCAGCGAGTACAGATGAGGTATTCTCTTCCACAATTGGGACTTCAGCCCCA
>SDBT01007602.1_pt1 | contig 17808 bp, 10 predicted proteins | sample 2277101 | NCBI WGS metagenome assembly SDBT01 (sample SAMN10404973, study PRJNA504765) | marine sediment metagenome | isolation source: marine sediment core GS10_PC15, 103 cmbsf | place: Arctic Ocean: Southern Knipovich Ridge | collected 2010 | reverse complement strand
ATGTCTCCCTGCCCTACGGCTTATGGAAAACTAAATAAAAAAGGAATGCCGAAAGATCTTATTCTCAATCAAAAATCCCAGGCAGTAAATATTGAAAAATCTAAAACCATGTCACCTGAAGATCTGCGTGGCAGAATTATTACAGGGGTCCTGGCAGACCGGGAACTTCCGGAATATATAAATACTTATGATAAAATCATGTCCCAGGCTCAAAGAAGATAAAGGGAAAAACATATGAGTTTTCGTTATGAGATTCGCCTCAGCGGTGCGGGAGGACAAGGATTAATTCTGATTGGTAAAATTCTTGCCGAGGCAGCCGCTATTTATGATGAAAAAAATGCCACTCAAAGTCAATCCTATGGACCGGAAGCGAGAGGAGGCGCCAGTCGTTCTGAAGTAATTATCAGTGATGGTGATATTGATTATCCTAAAGCGACCAATATTGATCTATTGCTGGCAATGACCCAGGAAGCAGTTGATAAATATGCTGCAGAAGTTAAAGACGGTGGTGTTATAATTACAGACTCCGGCTATGTTCGTGAGGTACCGCAAGGCAAGTATAAAGCATATTCTTTCCCGATCACGGAAATTGCAGAAGAAAAAATTGGAAAGAAAATTGTTGCCAATATTATCGCTCTTGGAGCCATCGAGCGACTATCACAGGTCGTTTCTCCTGAAGCAATAATAAATGCGATCCGTGCTAGGGTGCCGAAAGGAACAGAAGAAACAAATATATCTGCATTCAAATACGGCCAGGATTTGGTCAAAGAGGAAGAGACTGTTACGCCGAAGGCGTAACAGTCTCTTCCTTTTGCGTCTTTGTGGTTAAACAATGAATCCTTTCGAAATACTTGAAAAACGTGTTTCCAGTCTTGGAAACCACCACCAGAAGTATATTCATACCATATACAGATTTAAAGATTCTCTCATCCACAGCCTCGAATCTTCCGGCAAAATGATGCAGGTACACCTCTGGCGATCAAGTTTTTCGCCCGCAGAAGAAATGAACACCATTGCCGGCCTTTCTGATGATCCCCGGACAAAAGTGCAACATTTGAGCTGTTATTATGCTTTACAATTCCTTCATATGAATTTTAGAAACCTGGATATCCTGGAGTTGGGGATCACATCCGGTACTTCCTTCAGTGAAGATTATTATAACTTCATGATTCAGGTTGGCGAGGATTTCAGGGAACTAACCCGGGTATATTTAGAAAATCTAATAAATATATATCTCGCTCCGGAAAACAGACCGGGATTTTTTGTATGCAGTGTAGGAACGCGGGCCGATCAGGATGATATCGATATCGGTGTGATTACCGCGGATAATTCCGATGTCGCCAATCTTAACAACGCTTTTCAGAAAATCACCCAGGATATGCTTGTCTACGCCACACCTCTACATATGTACCTCTCAGAACATGTCGGAAAACATTACTATACTACAACCATTTCCGAATACAAACACCTGTTATCCAGACAAATCCAGGATGTAGTTATCATATCCGAACTTTTAAACGCCAAATTTATCCTCGGCAGCACCAAATTATATCAAAAGTTTCAGAGAGAGGTAATTCGCAAGTATTTCTATAATCCTGATAAGGAAGTGCGCTTCCATGAGGGATTTCTGCGCGGTATTCTCGGAGAAGCAAGGGGTTTACTTATAAAACCACTCGCGCGAGAAGCTATTTGCCCAAAATCAGATGCCCTCAGAATCCTGAAATCTATTCTTTACGCTAAAAAAACAATATTAAATATAGAGGAGGTTAACGCCTGGGAGATTCTGACTATACTGATGGACAAAGAACCGGGGTTTCATTCTCAATATGAATTACTATTTAAGGCAATCTCATTTTTGGAAACCTTCAAATTTTTACTTCAACTCTTTGTTATCCAGGATGATACCTTCCGTTTAAAAGAAATTGACCAAAGACAATTATCATTGATAGCGGATCGGATGGGTTATGAGTCAGTAGGCACAGTTAAGGCATGGGATCAACTTATCATAGATTATTATCGCTATGTAAAGGAAGTACGCAAGATTTCTGACAGTTTGATGGATAGTATTGCCGTACATCTCATCAATGTATCCGTGTTTGTAGATCTGATGTCCAAAGACTCATGGGGTGCTGATGGTAAATATAAGGGATCTATGCCGAAGGATTTTATTAAAACAGCCCGTTTTTTTGAAGGAACAAAATATTGGGAAGATCTTCTGTCTCTACTACAGTCCGATGATGAGGTTTTGGATACCTTTATTGATGGTTTTGAAAAACTTCAGGAAAAAGAGAGGGATAAGATTATTCAGCAATATATTGAATGGGCCCATTATTCTCCACTCACCATTATCCGGTTGATTACCATCCTTGGGAAAAAACAACAAATTACCCTTGGTGAAACAGTTGCCCAGAAAATGAATTTAGCCTTTCTCAAGTATTTTGGTGATTTGCCTTATATTACAGAACGTTTTTGCCGGATCTACAGTTATTATCCCCAGTATATGCACGAGTATCTGCAGTTTTTTCCGGAAGCGCATTATGAACAATTAGATCAGATTATATCATGTACGATTCATGATGATGAACTAACAGAGTATCTGGATCAGCTAAAAGAGCTTTGTAAAATTCATAAATGGTCGAGTCAATATTTTCACCGATTTTTTTATAGGGTTATCAACCGCCATCCGGAATATCTCAAAGCGCTGACTAATCATGCTCAGCTTGCCAAAATTTCAACCGGGATGCTTGCCATGGTTGACAAGTATCCGGATACAGAACATAAAAAACAATTTCTTGCTGACTACTATGACCTTGAGTTTCTTCGGGTTGGTATCAGCACGATGCGCGGCGTGGATTTGAATATCACCAACCGCGAATTCACCGAGTTCTGTGATAACTTTATGCGAAAACTGTTTGATATTTGTACGGAAGAAGTGGAAAGAGAAAGTAAGGCAAAAGTACCCAGTACAGACACATTTGCTATTCTTGCAGCAGGAGGTCATGCCCGTGGGAAAGCCTATGATGATGATTACGATCTTATTGCCGTCGTCGATACGGACGATGAAGTAGTGATCCAGTATGCCACACGGATTGTTTCCAAAATGAATCGTGAAATCCTCAAACGGGGAGTATTACCTCATTACAGATTGGGTGAAATTTTAAATGGTTTTGTCAGTCCTATCTCAAAAATCACTGCTTATCTGGAAGCGGAACATGAGGAGGGATTTATTGACCTCTCACAATTACTTGGGGCCCGAATAATTATCGGTAGTGATATCATGAAATCAATCATTTATAAAAAGATCCTTGAGCAGTTTATATTCAGCAACAAAGCACGGTATATTACCCGAATGGTTGATGAAATCAGGAGTCGTCAAGAATCCGTCGGCCGGTGCGATGAAGAATCCTGTAATATTAAAGAAACAAGGGGTGGATTACGTGATATTGAAGCAATCGCCCTGATGTTAAAAGCATTTCTTGGAATTACGGATCCCATCGTAAAAGATTTCTTCCGGGAGATAAAGATTTATCTGCCTGATCTGGCCGCGGAGATAGATATCCTTAGTCAAAGTCTCTATAATCTCCGCACCTTCAGGGATTTATATCGTATAACAGTTGCGGCAGAAGATGCTTTTAATCCTGACTATCTATTCCGGTTATCAGAGATTTTTCTTCAGTATAATCATCCGGAATGGGGAGATGCTGAGTCAATCATGTCCCAAATCCGAACCACCCTCGGGGAATCCTCAAAATCTTGTGATACAATTATCAACTATCTTCTTGAGCATGTAAAGTGATACTGGATGCTGGATACTGGATGCTCGATGCTGGATGGAACAAATCAGGGAGACTAAGGGGGTTGTTTATTTCTTGAAATTCGATACTCAATGGTCTTTAAACAATTTTGAAATAGCCGAGACGGCCCACCAGTTGAAAATCCCGATTTTATCGGGACCAGTCTCTACGTGGGTGTTCTACACCTACGGGATGGTATTTTTCGGTAATTTAAATTTGAAAATTATTTGATATTTGTAATTTGTAATTTGGGATTTTGTATAGGGTGGGCACGGAGACCCGCCCCTACTAATTTTTAACCCCAAAAATATACCGATAGGTGGAATCCGCCACACTATTTTTATTCCAATAATCCAACATCAAGGTGTTTGTTCGTCGTGCTTTTGTAATCATTAATTCACTTTTATTACCTTTAACGGCCAGTGGTTTAAATGATTCTTCCCAGGCCAGAATTCGGTAAGGAAATTCCTTCTCAAATGTAATCTTCAGGCTTCGCGATAAATCACTATACATTATGGCATATTGAATCAGTGAATTCGGAGATAAATCCGGATCTAATACTTCCCTTTTTTCAGCAACTGCCTGCTCACTTTTATATTCAGTATGTAAAAGTCTTACATACTGCATACCCGGGATCATTTCTATTTCTCCAACCGGTAGCAATTCAGGATTGATCCGAATCAAAGTCCATATTTCGTCTTCCAGTAAGGCTTTCTCAATTTCATATTGTTTATCACCTTCATTCTGAAAATATGAATTTTGCTGAATGCTAAACTTATTACGGCGATTATTTAACTGTATATAAGTGTGACCACACCATTCCTGTGCGGTAGAAGATATTTTGATCGCATGATTTTCGTAAGACTGTATTGGGAAAAAAGTGGAGGTCATCAGAGTATAAGGATAGATACCGGTATAGAATCTACGGTTGAAATTTAATTTCAGGATCGATTGAACATCGGAATTGGATTTATCATGTTCATATTTAACCTGTTCATCTTTTAAAAAATCCTCTGTTACGAATATTAAAAAGGCATCTCCTTTATGAATTTCCCCATAGCGAACCTGTTGCAAATCATAGCGATTTAATTCTGCTTTACCCTGGTACCAGTATTCACTAAATTCTTGAGCCTTGGGAAAAATCACCAGGTTCTCATTGCTTTTCAGGTCGGAACATCCGTAATAAACGACAATGATCAGGATTAGGAATAATAATTGTCCAAATCTATGATTGATACACATTTTGTACTCCTGTTTCATTTTAACCGATATAATGTATAAAGAACTACCCAGGCATACTGTAAGGTTAAACACAAACAGGAATCATTTTTCGGGATTTTTTATTTTGTAGCTAATTCAGTTTACAGATTAAATAAATACATAAATCCGTGTAAATCCGTCTAATCCATGCCATCCGTGGTCTATTACAATCCCCTTTTCTAAGGGGGAATAAATCGTGCCTTTCTAGCATCCAGTATTCCCGAGTTCTCGGGATCTCCGCTTCGCACCGACCAGCATCCAGAATCATTCAACAGCACCGATAAGTTTCTCAATCCCCTTTTCAATATCAGAACCCAGGTCAATCGTCATCACTTTGCGTCCGGCATCAATAAGTGCCTGGCGATCACCAAGAGATTGTGATGTTTTGAGTACACCAAAACTAATCGAAGAGGTCTGATCTTTGGGATTATCGGGAATTGGGCAATCTTCCGGCATATCAGCCAGCAGCTGGATAAACAAACCCATACCTTCATCACCCTTATGTAGTTGACCGGTTGAATGCAAAAACCTTGGTCCAAATCCAATTGTTACCGCAACACCATAATTGTTAAGAATTTTTGTTCTAAACTTTTCCAGTAAAGTGCTAACCTGTAATGCGGGTTTAAGGTAGACATGTATGGCCAGATATCTTTTTGATTTATGGAAATCTTCGCCGGAAATAAGCGGATGAAGAAAGTTATTTAAAAGATCGGATAGTGTATCACCTTTTTCAGATGAATAAACTTTAAGACCATCAGATTCGGAAGTTACCGGTAAGACCGGTAATTGGCCTTTCTCCTTATATTCTATTACCATCTCGCGTGCACGTAGTTTTGAGGATTCAACATCAGGCTGATCAAACGGATTTATTCCAAGAATATGACCGGCAATTACAGTGGCGATTTCCCAACGAAAAATTTCCCGGCCTAAATCATATTTATCTTCCAATATAATTCTGACCACCGGGTGACCGGCCTTTTCTAATTGGTCTGTCGCCTGATCGTATTCATCTTCTCCTTTAATTTTCATATAAATAAAAAGCCGGTCATTAGAATAGCTCTCAGGTACATAGGGTTCTGTGCCATCAACCGGTAGAATACCTTTTCCCTGTTTACCTGTACTTTCAGCGACTAATTGTTCAATCCAGCCACCAAAATATTTTAAAGAAGGTGATGAAATAAAAGTTAACTTATCTATTCCTTCTAAAGCCAATCCGCCCATGATTGCACCCAGCCAGGCTGCACTGTTCTGACCTGTTTCAAGAAGCACCGTTTCACGGCTGTAACTGGCCATTCTGTTCCCTTTTTCGAGGAGTTTTAATATATCCATTCCGATAAGAGCAGCCGGAACCAGGCCAAAATAGGATAGAGCAGAATATCGTCCGCCAATATTAGGATCATTCAAAAATATTTTTCTAAAACCCATCTCTTTTGCCTGCTTTTCCAAACCACTACCGGGATCGGTAACGGCAACAAAATGTTTCCCTGCTTTTTTATTACCTAATTGTTTAAAAACCAGATTATAAAAATATTTCATAAAAGAAATAGTCTCAACTGTACCTCCTGACTTAGTGGAAACAATAAACAGGGTATTGTTGATATCAATTTCTCTTTCTATTTCCAGGACCGCGCCAGGATCAGTGCTATCTAAAACAACCAGATCCGGAAAACCAATGGCTACGCCGAATGTAAACCTGAATACTTCCGGAGCCAGACTTGATCCACCCATTCCTAATAAAACCGCCTTATTAAACTTTGCCTCTCTGATCTTATCTACAAAAGATTTGATCTCAAAAACAGTATTTGTCATGACATCCGGGCTGTGCAGCCAACCGAGACGATTACTGATTTCATCGGATTGTTTGCTCCAAACTGTGTAATCATTTTTCCAGATCCGGTCTATGATACTGTTCTTATCCAGTTCCAGGATTCGTTCTATGATGCTTAAAGTATAATCACCTAAATTCGCGTAAAATTCTTGACCGTTGGTAAAAACCTCTTTTTTATTTACCATTTACCAATCTCCAAAATCATTCCCCCATATTTTAAATCACGCATTTTATTCTAAATCTTCCCAGTCCATCTGTGTTATTCCGTGGATTGTTCGAAATTCAGGTTAACGAATATCCTTAATATATTATTTTTAGATATAATAATCATCGTTTTTTCACTCAAGAGTTTAAGATTTGTCCCTGTTTTGCTTTATCTATTATCATTAGTATCCGGTTAATCCTAATCTGATTCAACTAATGATAAGAACTCATCCCCCCTCTGCCCCCTTCTCTTATCAAGAGAAGGGGTTTGGGGATGAGTTTTTTTATCTAACGATTTAAACCGGATACTCATAATCTATTATAAAAAATTTGGGATTAGCTAATTATAATAGATTAAAAGACTTGCTTTTTTTATGAATTCGGCTAATTTATATTATTGTCTGCTTTTTATTAGCACCTGGCTTTTAACCAGGTGTTAATAGATCTCGTTCTTTTAATTAGTTGTTTTCACAGTGTTTAAAATCCTTTGGAAATCTTATTTCTATTTGAACATTCTCTTCTTTATATAATTTGAGAAGGAGTACATGATGGATCAGGCAAAACGTTGGATTAATGAAGACCTTGAGCGAATGGCATTTGAAGATATTATCCGAAAGACTTTCACCAAATTTAAAGACAACCTAATGTGTTCTCAGGAAACAATGGATGAGATTATTGTTGAAGTCAGCCGGGAAATTAGAGAGCAACTGCAAGGGATAAAAAGAGAATATTTGGAAAAATAATATTTTTGATCGGTGTTATTTACCCTTTTTAATTAGTTTTATTTGTGTATTGACTTTAATCTGATCATTCAAATTCATACCATTCAAAAGAGCAATTTCCTGATGTTCTTCTTCAGGCACCTTAAATTCATCAAGAACTTTATTAAAAGTACCCGCCTTTTTCACTTTCACAACCTTTACCCGGTCTGGCTTTACCTTTAATTTTGCTTTATCCTTTAAGCGATTGAATCCCATCATCGTTTTTGTATAAGTAGATTGATAGTTTGAAAATTCTGAACTGGAAGAAAAACCGTGAAATACGTAGACCTCTCCACTCATTTCGATAAAATAGGATTGTATCCTCAGTATATTGGATCGGTCGGCTATTTCTGAAAACACTTTTCTTGCCTTTAAGCCATTAACTTTTGTCGCTTCATTCTTTGCGACCTGGGCTTTGGTTTTTTCAATAAACTGATCCGCTGCTGTTTTAGCAGAGGCTGTACCTGCCAGTGTAAAAAGTATGATGCCCTTTTCCCTGGCATCAACAATCTGTACCTGGGTTGGTAAATTATTTATTTTCCAGCCTGACGGTACCGGAAATTTAAACTTCAAATCCGGATGGTAAAACACATTGTTTTCCACAAATCCCTGACGGGGGTTTTCCCCAATAATTAAACCGTTAATGGTATTCAGATATCTATCCCGCCCAATTGTCAGATTCTTTTTGCCCAATTCCGCCTGTTTTTTTTCGGCCTCTTTGTGGACATCGACAACCCGGTCGGCCGGATCGGGATGGGTTGAAAACCAATCCGGTAAACCACCCTGTTCACTTTTTTTCTGCATCCTATCCAGTGTGTGGAAAAAATTAGCCATTTCACGTGCATCATATCCGACTTTTGTCGAGTACTCAACACCCAGAACATCGGACTGCCGTTCATCATCACGACTAAACCTAAGAAAAAGCAATCCCAGGCCCTGGGCAGCCAGACCGGCAAACATGGCAAAATCCTTTGATATCATTGACCCAACACCCAGCCCTAAATTGGTTATATAGGTTTCAGAATATTTCTGAGCGGAATGCCGGGCTGTAACATGCCCGATCTCATGTCCTACCACACCAGCCAATTCAGCTTCGTTATTCAGATGGGCCAGGATTCCTCTGGTCACATAGATATAACCACCCGGGACTGCGAAAGCATTGATTACAGGACTATCCATTACTTTAAATTCATACTTCAAATTAGGACGGTGTGAAATTTTAGCCATTTTCTGACCCAGATCATTGATATATTCAGCCAGCTTTTCGTCTTCATAAATACCATACATTTGAACAACGGAGACATCGGCTTGTTGTCCCATTTTTATTTCATCACTCTCGGAAAGCAACATAAACTCCTGCTTACCAGTGACTGGATTTCTGGCACAGGATGAAAACATAGATGAAAGAGCTAATAATATAACCGAAAGGTTTAAAATGATTTTAATATTCTTTTTCATTGGTTTTCTCCGTCAACAATTTTATTTCGAATTTGGCATAAATTAAAAACCTTTATCATTAAAAACCAAAGAAATAATATAGATACTTGATGCTGGATGCTCGATACTGGATGATACAAATTTGTTCCCCCTTAGAAAAGGGGGACTAAGGGGGTTGTTTTTATCTAGATATTGGATGTTGGATATTAATTTTTATTATCTGCTTTCTGGGCTTTGTTCATATCGAGACGGCCCATCGGCCCGTCTCTACCGGGCACGTTTCTCAAAAAACAATCCCCTTTATCGCATCCCACATCACCCTGCGTTTTTCCTGATAAGATTTTGTGGCCATCAGACAGGTAATTGTATCTTCAACAGCCAGATCGATATTACAACACGGTTCTCCACCATCCCGAATACAATTTAACCAGTCTTTCAAATGTAGATAGGTGACATTTACTTTTTTACCCCCTTTATAGGTATAAATCAGTCCCTGTCGTGCAAAGTATTGATCTGAAGCTGAAGTCACCGCATCGATACCTTCCACCGGTGTATAAGAAAGAAACGGGAGTGAAGGATTCATCAATTGGTTGTTTAATTTCTTTTCATATGCTTTGGAATGTCTGTCCGGGACAACATAGATATTTATTCCCAACTTCATCCAGGCATCACTACCAAGGATCTCTTTTACTTTTGCGCCTGACTCATATTCACCCGTACTGCTGCTGGCCAGTGTGGCATCATAAGTGAGCATTAGGTCCCTCTCCGGATACTCAAATAATGCCTGCATCACATCGGGTGTGTTCCGGTCATCTTTCCAGTAATAGATACCACCGGAAGCCAGAACTGACTTTGGAATCCCCAGGTTCATCACCTGATTAATTGCATCATACTCATGTGAGAACATATGTGAAGGTAATCCTCCGCTGTATTCAAAAAACTTTTGCCAGCCAAAAAAACGACTTGGTGTTAATTCAGTATCCGGTGCCGGTCCCAACCATTGCTTCCAGTCAATTTTATCAGGATCAATTTTTTTATTGAGATGTCTTACCCAGGCCCCCCTCGGTGTATTCCGGTTTGTATGGGTTTTAACAAGTGTAATTTTTCCAAGAATATTTTTTTCGATGATTTGCCTGGCGATCCGGTAAGAATCCTGTTGTCGGTTTTGATGACCATATTGAAATACAAGCGGACTCTTTTTTATTGCATCACGCACCTCATAGACCTCTTCGATCGTACGGGTCAGGCATTTTTCACAATAAATGTGTTTTCCTTCTTTTGTGGCATCGATAACCATCCTGGCATGCCAGTGATCCGGTGTTGCGATAATTACCGCATCGATATCCTTGCTTTTTAACATTTCCTGATAGTTGTTATATCTCGTTGGTTTGGGCAGCCGCGCGGTTTCCTTAAGATTTCGATTTTCCCGGGACATCACCAGACCTCTCTCTGCAGCTTCATCATACACATCACAAATACCGGTAACCAGGATATTCAGATCATCATGTACGTCCTGATATGATTCTTTGGGGACATTGAACCCCAATGCTTCCAGGATCGAAGTCCCCCGGTTTCCGACTCCGATAATGCCAAGCCGGATTTGTTTTCCCGGTTTCATAGACTGTACAGTAATATCTGAATCAAAATTCGTTTTAATGCCAAGTTCTGCAAAGATATCATCTTTTCTTGTTTGATCATGTATCTGTTTGGCCATAAAAGCAGCAATAAAGCCGCCAAATACCGGAATAGTGGTTAAACTTTTGAGAAATTCTCTTCTCTTGAGTCCGGATTTACTCTGCGATGATTGTTTATCTTTTCTCATTGTCTTCCCCACTATTATAAAGGTTTCTCATATCACCATAAGGTTTATCTGGATATTGTCATGCTGTAGGCATCCATGCAGTTGTCGACCCAATCCTATCCCTTCCGGTTTATCTGAGGCAAACACATGTAAAGATCCCGCCAATGCGAGATGCCAATGAGGATTATTTTGTAGCCCGATGAAGAGAGATTGTGAAATCATTTTAACTACTAAAATTTACAATTATCTCATCAACACTGAATATAGCAGGTTTCACTGTTGATATCAAAGAAAATACCCAAAGCAAGATTGAGAACATTTTTACCACTGAGAGCACTGATGAAATTCAAAGGATTTTAACAATATAATAATTTAAAAATTTCTTGGGTTCACGTGATGTCTTGATCGCAAACAATATTTTTTACCACGGAAGCAAAGGGATTTCTAATAAAAAATTACCGCCTTATAGGAAATAATTTAGAGATGTTTTAACCACGGAAGGACACGGAATTTCACGGATTGTAATTATATAAACATTATAACAATTTTTATCTCACAAGTATCATCTTCTTAATATCCTGAAAATTCTCCGTAACGATTTGATAATAATATATCCCTGAACTAACCAATTCATTCTGCTTGTTGGTTCCATTCCAGATCACCTGGTGATGACCTTCATTTAGTTTTCTATTTACCAACTCTTTGACATTATTTCCCAATATATCATAGATATTTATTTTTACATCACCTGTCTTTAATATTCCATATTTTATTGTCGTTATGGGATTAAAAGGATTTGGATAATTCTGAGATAAATAGTAATGAATGGGAACACGTGATTCTTTATCTATATTTGTAATGTTAATAGTTACGATCTCTGAATGTTCACTTTCATTTCCCGAATGATCAGTTGCTGTGACAGCATATGAATAACTGTTGCCTGTCAGAATATCACTGTCGGTAAAACTTGTTTCGATAGTCTTGCCAATATTCTCAAATATTGAACCGTTATTTAAACGATAAACAGTATAATATTTAAAATCATTTTCAATGTTTGGCTGCCATGAAAGAATAACTTCAAATCCTTCAGATAAGGCGGCTCCCACCCCTGCTGGCACGGCAGGTTTAAGATTATCAACGGAGTATCCTGAAACGATATTACTAACGAAGTTGCCCTCTTCCATGCCGGCAATGACCCGAAAATCAATCAGTCCATTACTCTCAGATGTTGAATCTTTTGTGGTTGGGACAAGAACCGAATAGATTGGTTTGCCATAAGCCGTAGTGCTGGCTGCTGCGGTCCATCCGGATCCAACATTTATTTCAACAGTATATAATTCAGCCGAAATCGCTTTTGAAAGAATCAGTGAATCTGTATCATAGGAACTTCTGTAGAACTGGACATTTACCCAACCTCCCTGATCAAAGGGTATATCCGAAATATCTGAAATAAGTGGTTCCTCCGAAAAAGTTGGTGGGACCGTATTTCCTGTGCTATCTGTCCATATTACCCAGGCATCCCATCCACCTGCACCAAAAGATTCTGTAATTCCAATACAAACATATCCACCGGACTGATCCTGATATATATATTGTCCAAAATCTTTTAGCGATCCTCCGTAGGTTTTTGACCAGATTTCATTTCCTTCGCCATCAACTTTGAGTATCAATAAGTCCCATCCCCCAGCCCCGAATGATTCTGTATATCCTGTGATGATGTAGTTCCCGTCATTTGTGGTATTAAGGATATGTCCATATTCACTATATGGCCCGCCAAAAGTAGAGGCCTGAATCACATCTCCTTCCGGATCAGTTATTAATATCCAGATATCTCTGTTCCCTTCAAAAGAATTAGTGTATCCCAGAATCATTATTTTATTATCAGGCATCTCTAGTACGGAAATTCCCGCATCTCTCTCATTACCCCCATAAGTTTTACTCCATAAGCTATCTCCGTTACTGTCCAGTTTAACTAACCATAAATCATATCGCCTGTCCAGGTCTGTTACCGTGTAACCTGCAATTATATACCCCCCATCAGATGTTTGTTTTATTGAACGGGCCTGATCTTGATCAACTCCCCCCATTATTGTCTCCCAGCCTAAATTGCCCATTGAGTCAACCTGAAATACCCAAAAATCATATTTACCATATTTAGTTGAAGTCGTTGTTCCGGCTATAATGTATCCCTTATTTTCTGCAGGGATAACTGAGAAGGCATAATCATCCAGTGTATCACCATAAGTTTTCTGCCATTGGGGAACACCCGATGAATCGATTTTGACTAACCAGACATCATAACCTCCGGCACCATATGACTGGGTATATCCTGCCAACAAATATTCACCATCTGAATCAGGTATAACTCGTGATCCTCTATCTGAGAGACTACCGCCATAGATCTCTTGCCAGAGCATATCCCCTTTTGAATCTAATTTTACCAGCCACATATCTTCTGAATTGGTTTCTGCGTTTACCAAAACTCCCAAAAATATATATCCACCATCTTCAGTTGGTAAAATGTGTCTTCCCTGATCATCATATTCAAGTCCATAAGTTCTTGTCCATGGCGGATCTGATGATTGGGCATATAAATTTGAAAACTGAACTAATAAAAGTACTAACCAAATTTTTCTTGTTAATTTATTCACTAATAATGCACACATGGTTTTTCCTCTCAGATTAATACTCAATTATATATTTAAAAGCATAGTAACCTGATTAATAAGTTTTAACCCGTCACGGTGAACCTTCTCACCACCACTAGTTTATGGAAGTTTTCTGGAGTTATTTATTGTAATTTAAATACAACAAAATGTAAATGTGTGATAAAAATCAAATATTTCTATTTACTTGCCATTTCTTTATATTCGGTTTCACTTGTCTTTCATGAAATCAGAAAGAATTCAGATGCCTGTTTTCACCACCGCCTGTCCGCGTAATTGTTACAGCACCTGCACCATGCGGGTCTATGGATTCTGGATGCTGGATGCTAGATGCTGGATGATACAGATCTATTCCCCCTTAAAAAAGGGGGATTAAGGGGGTTGTTAAATGTTTGATATTGGATAATCATTTTAGCCGGAAATTCTGTACCGGCAACTGCATAGATCCCTACTGGATGACATCGAGCATCCAGCATCGAGTATCCAGAAACGAGAAACGAGAGACGAGCGACGAGAAACGAGTAACAAGAAACGAATAATGAGGTACAACCAGAAATGTTACGTGTATATCTAATACTGATCATCGGCGTTTCTATCGTCTCTTCCAGTTCTGTTTTAATTCGCTGGACCGGAGATGTACCGTTTACAGTGATCAGTTTTTATCGGGTTTTTATAAGCTTTTGTTTATTATTATTTTATCAGGCAGCAAATCCCAAATTAAAAATGTCTGCCCTGCGTAGATGGCATTGGCATTATATCCTGGCTGGCTTTTTTCTGGCTGCCCACTTCATCACCTGGATTGCCTCGCTTCAAATGACGACAATTGCAAATTCCATTTTCCTTGAGAGCATGCATCCAATTTTTGGTGTGATTGTCTCAATATTCTTTCTAAAAGAATACCCTCATCGACGGACCATTCCAATTTTTATCATCGCTCTTTTGGGTATGTTTATCATCGTATCCGCAGATTTTAATCAATCGGGGACAAAACTTGTCGGAGATTTTCTGGCAATCATATCCGCCCTTTGTTTTGCCTTTTATATTATGATTGCCAGAAAACATAAAGATGAGCAAAATTTTATTCGCTATCTAACCTATATCTACGGCAGTGCTTCATTTTTCTGCGCTGCTTATATACTTATGATCGGGGATTTATTCTGGGGCTATTCAACCCAGAGCTGGCTTTTAATGATTTTGCTGGCGATTGGCCCCAATTTGCTCGGTCACTCTTCTCTGAACTGGGCCTCACGCCATATGGAAATTTTCAAGGTAAATCTTGTGATGTTGCTCGAACCTGTCCTGGCAACTTTGAGTGGCATCATTTTTATTGCAGAATATCCGCATTCAAATTTTTACATCGGAGCAGGTTTTATTTTTCTCTCTCTCTGGTTTTTAATGTACCGAAAACGATAACCCACCCCCATAATCCCCCTCCCTTATGCATAAGGGAGGGGGATTATGGGGGTGGGTTAAAAAATTTCAGCGTAGGCAATCCGGATTTCCCTTGTCATACCATCAATACCTCTTTGGTTTTTTAAAATATCTTTCAAGACAAAAGATATTTCCAGTTTTCCGGCAAAAACCCATTTCAGGCCTGCATTCAGATAACCCTTGCCTGTTCCGACTGAGTTGGGTCCGTCATCGTTAAAAGCAAAATCATATTCGCCGACCAGGGTAAGTTCCGGATTTAAACTTTTTTCTAGGCCGGCAAAAATGTTAATATCTTTTTCTCCATCACCACGTTCAAAACTGTAATTTACACCGCCATGAAATCCCAAAGTTCCCAGAAATACAAAGTTTTTACTGGCCGCAGCAAAAACCCCCGGTGATTTCTTTATATAACGTTTTGTGCTATCGATAAAGGTACCAAATCCCTGGGAATCGTAACCGATCAGGATTGCCGGGAGAAAATAATCCTCTTCATATAGTCTGTAGCGGACGGTTACCCCCGGTTCCTTATTCCAGTTGATATCACCGGTACCAATGATATTGGTACCACCATAGGAGATTCCAAACATAAATCGGTCAGTAATACCGGCACCGATACCGGCTAAAATTCCTCCTTGAGGATAAATATCAAGTCGTGCCCGGAAACTACCCCTTTTCAGAGTCCCAGCTGTTGGAGTGTCTACCAGACGTAATGGTTCCAACAAAATCAGATCCTGTGAAAAGACGATCAGAGGTGCAAACAGAAACAAGAATATCCACCGCATATATTACCCTCAAGTAAGTGTTTAATTTAAAATTACCTGCCATGGACTGTAATGTCAAGAGTAAAAAAATGGATTGAGGAGGAACATTTTATGATTTAGATCATATTCTAGTAATGGAATAGATAGTAGTGTTTTCTTCGTTCCATAAGTTAAACTTGAAATGATATAAACACATGAGTAAATTTTTTAAAAACAAATCAAAAGAATTTATATGGGACAGATTAGCGTCGATAGTTAATAATATTGGAGGACATTTCAGCAAGGATTGAAATTTCCCTAAACCACAACCAGAAAAAAACAGACCGGTATAGGAAAAATATTATGAGAAACAATTTCACGAGTCGTGTTCAGAAGGTAATTCGATATTCTAAAGAAGAGGCGATGCGGCTGGGCCATGATTACATCGGAACCGAGCATCTATTATTGGGAGTACTAAAAGAAGGTGAAGGCATTGCCATCAAAATCCTGCAAAATATGAATTGTGATTTGGTCAAATTAAAGAAGGCAATAGAAGATTCGACCGCCCCATCCGGCGGTACGATGACCATTGGCAATTTACCTCTTTCAAAACGAGCGGAAAAAGCGCTGAAGATGACATATATTGAAGCAAAAAATTTTAAAAATGATGTTATCGGTACTGAGCATCTTCTTCTTTCTATACTTAAAGAAAAAGATAGCCTTGCTGCTCAGATATTATTGACTTTTAATATAGATTATACAACCTGTTATACGGAATTGGAAAATATTCTTGCCGGTAAACCATCCATGCCGCGTCCGAAACAACAATCGGCCAAGAAAACCAAAACCCCCGCTCTTGATCACTTTGGCCGTGATTTAACCCAACTGGCCGCAGAGGGAAAATTGGATCCAATCATCGGTAGGGATGAAGAAATACAACGAGTTGCCCAGATATTAAGCAGAAGAAAGAAAAATAATCCAGTTTTGATTGGCGATCCCGGTGTTGGTAAAACGGCCATCGCAGAAGGCCTTGCTTTACGCATCATTCAGAAAAAAGTATCCAGAGTATTGCATAATAAGCATGTTGTTGCTCTGGACATGGGTTCAATCGTTGCCGGAACAAAATACAGGGGTCAGTTTGAAGAACGTATGAAAGCGATCATGACTGAACTGGAAAAAGCTGAAGATATAATTCTTTTTATCGACGAGCTACATACAATCGTCGGCGCCGGAGGCGCTTCTGGCTCTCTCGATGCGGCCAATATGTTTAAACCGGCACTTGCTCGCGGTGAATTGCAATGCATCGGAGCAACTACATTAGATGAATACCGGATGCATATTGAAAAAGACGGTGCATTGGAAAGAAGATTTCAGAAAGTGATGATTGAACCAACTACGCAGGAGCAAACTCTGGAGATATTGCGCTCTGTGAGCCACAAATATGAAGAACATCACCATGTATCTTTTCCCGATGATACACTGGTTGCCGCAGTCCATCTGAGTGAGCGCTATATAACCGATAAAAATTTTCCGGATAAGGCAATTGACGTGATGGATGAAACAGGTTCGAGAGTTCATATTGCCAATATCGTTGTTCCACAGGAAATTCTCGATCTGGAGAATGAAATTGAACAAATTAAAATCGAAAAAGAATCACTGGCCAAACTGCAGGACTTTGAGAAGGCCGCAAAACTCCGCGATATGGAAAGAAACCTGACTGAAAAGTTGGAATCAGCCAGAGAGAAATGGGAAGTTGAAGAAGATGCCCGTACAGCAGTGGTTGATCTCGATGATGTTGCAGAAGTTGTGGCAATGATGACAGGTATTCCTACCAGGAGAATTGCTGAAACAGAATCGAAGAAACTGCTTAAGATGGAAGATATATT
>SDBT01007601.1_pt1 | contig 17809 bp, 43 predicted proteins | sample 2277101 | NCBI WGS metagenome assembly SDBT01 (sample SAMN10404973, study PRJNA504765) | marine sediment metagenome | isolation source: marine sediment core GS10_PC15, 103 cmbsf | place: Arctic Ocean: Southern Knipovich Ridge | collected 2010 | reverse complement strand
AAGATATACCTATCTGAATTAAATTCTGGCAAACACTTTAATTATTCACATAGATTTTGGGTTAGAGGTCATTTCAGAACTTTAAGAAGTGATAAATGGAAAAATGCAAGAGGCACAAAGATATGGATAGTGCCTTTCATTAAAGGTAAAGGTGTTTTAGTAGAAAAATATTATGAGGTTAAGGATGAAAACTAAACCTAATGAATTCATAAAGTTTCACAAAGCTTTAATGAGTAATGCACCATTAGAATATATCCCCTGGTATTTTCCTGTTGTTAAAAACAATAAAGCCCCAGACCCATTAGGAATAAAAGAAAGAGCAACAAAAGAAACACCATCAAATTTAATCTATTCATGGAAAGAAAAACACGCACAGCTTAGTTTTGAAGATGCTTTGAAAAGATTAGAACAAGGAAAGAATGTTGGGATTGCTGCAAGAGATTATGACCCATTAGTAATAATTGATATTGACGAATGGAATCATAAGGATGAAATGCCAGATACCCTTATTGTTAAATCAAGAAAGAGGTGTGGCCTACATGGTTTTTGTTGGAAAAAACCTTCTTGTGATATTCTACCAGTAAATATACCTACTGAACATGGTGAAATAAGAAGTGCAGACCAATATGTTGTTGCTGGAGGTTCTTACGTTCAAACTTCTTTAGAATCTCTTGATGAAGAAAAAATATCTACTGAATTAAAACAAGAAATTAAAAGAGATATTAATTTAGGAATTTATACAGTAGAACAAGATATAAAACCATTATTCATATCATTTGAAGATGTACCTGATTTCTTTAAAGAACAATACTTTAAGGTTTCAAAACAAGAAAAAGTAGAATTAAAAAAGTATACTATCAAACCAACTGGGAAACATTCTGCTTTGTTTGATTTAACTATTGAAAATATAGTTGGAACTGTTCCTGGAACTCGTGACCCTCACCCATTACACGCTTCTGATACTGGGGCAAACTTTAGTGTATCTAATGGGATAGCTCATTGTTGGAGACATTCTGTTAGTCTTAATGCAATTCAATTCTTAGTTGTTGAATCTGGATATATGAGTTGTCAAGATGCAGGAACAGGCCATAAAAATAGTGGGGCTGGTTCTTCAAGAGTTAAAGGCGATTATGGTGCTATATTCCACGCCTGGTTACAAGCTAAAAAAGACAATCTTATTCCTAAAGATGATCCAATACCTACCAAAGCTATGGCTTATATTGCCTATAACCATAAGTTGATTTCAATAGAAAACAAAGATGATTTTTTACCTATTGAGGTTTATAATGATGTATTAAGAATAGTTGAGGAAAAATATTAAGATGGCTAAAACTGGTAGAAAAGAAAAAAAAGAGATTGTAATTTATACCAGTTTAATTATCAATGATAAATTTATGGCAGAACAAACCTATACTGATAAAGGAAATCAATTTTGTATTTATACTTATGGGGGTAAAGAACAAATAGAATATAAGAATGAATTAATCATTAATGGACTAAAACATAAACCCCTTTTTGGTGAAGAAATACAAAAGAAAGCAATCCATTTACCAAGTAAAGCACTAGAATATGAATCTGATGAAAAGTTAGATGAAGAAATAAAATCACATATTCACGAATGGTTGGATGTTCCTCCAGATGTTCTACAGTTTGCAGTATGGAATATAAAACGTAGCTGGGTATTTGAGAGATTTCATACCTTAAATTATCTTAGGGCCTTGGGAGATACTGGCCAGGGTAAGAGCAGATTCTTAGATACCTTAGGTTATCTTCATTATAAACCAATAGCTACTTCTGGGGCTACAACTGCGGCACCAGTTTTTAGAATTATAAATAAATGGAGGGGAACTTTAATAATGGATGAAGCAGACTTTCAGAAGAGTGATGAGGCCCAGGATATAATAAAAATAATAAACCAAGGTTATGAACGTGGTAGGCATATTATGAGGTGTGATAAAGAGAATAGTAATAAGATTAATTTCTTTGATCCCTTTTGCCCTAAGATATTAGCCACTAGGAAAACTTTCTATGACAAAGCTGTTGAGAGTAGGTGTATAACTCAAGTTATGACTGGTACTTCAAGGAAAGATATAAGATGGAACCTTAATGCTGCTTTCTGGAAGAAAACAGAAGAACTAAGAAATAAACTTTTGATGTGGAGATTCAGAAACTACCATAAGATAGACCCAGATAAAAATTTTGATTTGGATATAGGAGATTTAGAACCAAGAGTGCAACAGATAGTTGGAAGTTTCATAAGTTTATTTGGTGATGATAAAAAACAATTAGAAGGTTTTAAGGAGTTTATTAGAAAATATCAAGAAGAATTAATTGATGAACGGAGAAGTAGTTTTGAAGGTAATGTTGTGAGTGCCATCTATTCATTACTAGAAGATAAAAAAACGGATATTAGTGCCTTAGATATAATAACTGAAGGTAATATCACTAATTCAAAGGGAGTTCAAGTAAAACCAAGAGGTTTATCTTCAACCCTTAAATCCCTAGGATTTGGTAAGGCAAAACAGACTAAAGTTGATGATAAAAATAAAAGATGTATTCCTTTAAATAAAGACCATTTACTACATTTATTCATAAGATATGGGTATGATAAAGGTAACGTAGTAACGGTTGTAACGGTTATAACGCTCCAAAGAGAATTATTAAAGAATAATGAAAAAGAAGGGGGGAGTGACCGTACTAACCGTTACAACCGTAAACTTGGGGGTGAACCGTTACCAATTGAAGAAGAACCAATTTTCGATATAATTCATCAAAAATGCACATCATGTGGCAGCACACCAAGCCACATATTCAACAAACAAGGAGAACCAATGTGCGAAACCTGTTACAAAGCAAAGGAGGCAAACAAATGAACCTAAATAAACAATTCATCAAGGCAGACATAGAATACCTACTAGAACGCATAGGAAGGGCTAAATTAAGGAAAAAGAACGCTCAAACAACAATAGATACCTTAAACCTAAGAATAAAGGCAAAACAGGCATTACTATGAACCACATAACAGAAACAGAAGGAAGAGAATTAGATCCTGATTACATTCACCAAAAAGGTGGAATGGAGGTAAAAATGGAAGAAATAAAGGAAGAAAGCAAGAATATAATTGGAACACAGGAAGAAAACAAGAAAGAAAGCAACTGGTTAGATGAAGAAAGCAAGAACGTAGATGCACAAGGAGACTTTGGCCCTAAGCTGCCAAGTCCTATGTTTGAGGATGGTAAAATTACCATTATGAACATAGATGCAACAAACCCATTTCAGAAATGGACAGATCCAGAAACAAAGAAAACCAAAGCAATAATACCTTGTTTAAGTGATTTAGATGGAAAAGCACAGAAATGTAATTGGTGGGTTAATCTGAAGAACCCAATCTATAAGGAAGTAATCCATAGATGTGTTGGTGCACAAGAAAAGAGCAGCGTTTTAGTAAAGATACTGCAAAGCGGAACACAAGACAAAACCAGATATACTTTGATTAAGGAATGAAACATTGCAACAACTGTAATTCCGAGCATAGCAGGACCTCAAGATTCTGCTCTCGGTATTGCTATGAATTTAGTAAGAAAAGAAAGGAGGAGAAAAGAAATGCCAGAAAAAAAACAGTCCAGGAAAGACTACAACCATTATGAAACACTAATGAAACATAAGTTCGACCTAGAAGATAGGCAAGCAAAGATACATAACGAAAGATGGAAGTTAAACAACGAGAACACCAAATGCGGTCAGAAGCTAAGATTAGTTGAGGATCAGTTACGGGGTATGTTCAAAAGATTTAGGATAGAGATGAAGAAAGAAGAATCAAGCTAACCTCGTGAAGTGAAATCCCACAGGTTTAGATGGCCCACCAAATCATCGGTGGGCTTTTGTTATTATAGTAACAAAATGTTTAACCCACAGTATAGCGGTAGGTCAATCAAAAGGTTTATATACTACTACCAATACTACTAATACTAAGAGGTGATTGATATGGAGATACTAAATTTAGAAGATGTGTTTTGGGTTAAAAGCCTAGAGGCCTACTAAGGCCCTTTTTATTTTTATGGAGGTAACTAAGATGGAATGTAAACATTGTGGATATGAATGGGAAAGTAAGAGTGAACTAAAATTTGTTTCTTGTCCAAGCTGCTTAAAGAAGAATGAGAACAAAGATCACAAATCAGTTAGTAGGTGAAGAAAGAATGAAAACAATAATCTTTCGTGCAAACGAGGAAGTCCAGGATTATATCAAATTATTATGTGATGAAGATTCAAGGAATCAAAGGCCCTCAAAGAACTTATCTGAACTGATTAATAGAATTATCCTGGAACATAGGGATAAAATACATAAACCTAATGGAGGAGGAATGAAGATGGAACATGAATATATATGTAATGAATGTCCAATAAAAAATTCAACAAGATGGATTTCAGAAGAAAAAATTAATTGCCCTAAATGTGGTTCAGAAAATGTTGGTGTGATTATTGATTTGGTAAATTCAGCTTAACATGAGATGAGGTATTAAAGATGATATGGGCAATACAAATGATATTATGGACATTTGGATTTGGAGTGTTTATCTATTTGATAGCTAGATGTTTGTTTGGATGGTATAATTTAGGATGTTGGTTATACAACAAAGATTAAAATGGTGAACTAAGAAGATGATGGATAATATATTTTCATGTATTATGTGGTTCTTATTTTGGACTACTTGGCTAATATTATTAGGAGACCATTGGTCAGATGCAATTGAATATGTTATTATCCTAATTATTGGATTTGCCTATATGTATTATAGAGCAAAAGATAAAGTACACGTTAGACCGAGAATAAGAAGGAAGGAGGAAAAATGATAGAAGAATGGATTAATACAAATATTGTAATGTTTATTATGATTGTGATAATTATTGCAATATGGGATGGAGTTTGGAAATTAACTGCTATGTGGAGAGCATCACAAAGAAAGTCTAAAGCTTGGTATATTGTTTTGGCAGTATTCAATACAATAGGGATCTTACCAATAATATATTTTATCATTACGAGGAAGAAAGAACTTAATCATAAAAGAACAATAAAAGGTATTAAGGAGGTTTAGAATGAAAAGAAAATTAAGGTATATGATTGGGAGTAAAGATGTCTGTGTGTTTTCTCCAGATGATGAAAGTGGAAACTACTGGATTTACACAGAAGATTCCCATATTCTATGGTTTGTTTTAATGATTCCGATTTTTGGGAATTTAATTGCTTTAATTGGGTGGATATGTTCCCTAAGTAGAAAAGTTTATTTCGAGGACTCAAAGGGTGATAAATCTAAAAAGGATTTAGAATACAGTACTCTAGGAAACAAACTCGCGAAAGGGTAAACTAACGTATTAGGAGGTAAAATGGTACAAGAAATAATAATTAAAACAAATCTTAGAGAGATACTAAAATCAATTGAAACGGCTGGAGATAAACCAGATGGTTATGCACAAGGATTTAAAGCAATGAATGATAAAATAGATTATTATTTAGATTTAATTAGCAAAGACAAAATCAAAATACTTAAATGAGTCAAATCGTGAATTAAGATGGCAAGGAGAAGAAAAGTAACAAAAACTGTAAATGGTAAAGAGACATTTTTAAAGATGGAAGCAAACAACGGAAAAGGAAACAATCCTTTAAGGGATGGGTGGCAAACACCAAAGAGATTATTTGAAGATCTGAACAAACAATACAAATTTAAATTTGATTGTTGTGCTACTGATAAGAATAAGAAATGTAAACATTTTTCTGATGATTTTGAATATATGGGTATAATACAAATGATATCATGGATGAATCCACCTTTTAGTATTGCCTGGAGGATGTTTGAGCATTTCTTCAAAGTTGTTAATAAAGGAGTTGCTATTTATAGATGTGATAACTTTGAAACTAGATTATGGCAAGGAGTGATATTTCCTAATTGTTCATGGGTTTTCATTCCAGATAAAAGGATATCATACGAAGGTATTGATGGAGATGGAGCAAGATTCCCTTCTGCTTTAATTGGATATCATGTTGATCCACCAAAAGAACTAGAAGGTACTTTGCTAATACCTAATTGTGAGATTGGAGGTACAAGAGAAAATGGCAAAAAATAAGAAAATAGAAAGTTATGGAAAACTACCATTAAGTAGTTTATTAGATATAGATAGAGAAGTATTAACAATTGAAGAAAGAGAAGCACTGGAAGCAGAGATTGATACTAGAGAACCATTTGGTTATATAGACAGTCAATTAAGTGAGTTACTAGAGAAGATTGAAAATTTAGAAATAGACTTCAAGAGACATGACCATAAGGATTCAGATGTAGTTATTAGAAAAAAATGAAGAAGAAAATAACTGTAAGGTATCCACTAAAAATAGGATATAATGATGAATCAGGTATAGATGAAAATGTAATTACAGATAAAAACGATAATGTGGTTGTTCATGGTTGGGGAGATTGTTGTAAGGTTGGTGGGATACAAGACAGAAATATAGCTCAAGCTATAGTGAAAACATTAAACAAACACAAACCACCTTTTTATGTGCATTATTATTGTGAAGATAAATCTATACTTAATGTAAAAGATAGCCAAAACAATAGTCAAAGAATTAAACAAATGAAGAATAAAAAGGCTAATACCTATAAGTGATATAGAATGAAGAAAGCAATAATAGTCGGATTGTGTATGCTCTTATTAGCTGGAGCAAGTTACAAACCATTGATGTATAGAATTTTCAATGATTACGAAGAGGTTTGTATAGCTTATCAACAAAATGTTACAGCAAAGTGTAGACAAAATTCTTTTATGTCTTATATAGGTAGTGAATATATTTATGTTAATTGGAGTTATTGTAAGGAACAGAACAATTCAAATGACACAATTTTCTTTAATGTGTATTCTGTACACCATGATTATGTTTCCAATGGAAATTGTATAGAGTATCAATTAAGAAGGAAGGTAGATATTGAACCAGTTGTTCATTTATTTGAATGGTGTGAAGTATATCCTAATTCAGAGGATTGCTAATTCAGCTATGCGAGGATATACGGATTAAGGAGGTTGAGAATGGTTAAGAAAAAGTTTAAGAAGATTGTAAATTGGTCATATAAGTGGTATTGGGAATCAATTATTCCTGCTTTAATGGGATTAATCCCTATCAGTATTCCTATATTATATCATATCAACATATCTTTTGATGATGGAATAAAGAATAGTATGGCTAGGGGTTATCTTATATTTGGTGGTATATTGATATTCATATCATTAATCTTATTTTTTGGTTGTATCAAAAGAGAACAATACTACAAAGAGGTTTAATTCAGCTAATGCGAGAAAGGTGATTTAATATGGTACACGCAATAAGGATGTTGGAATGTAAGAATGGGCATATATTACCTATTACTTTTGATAGTAATAAATGTGGTTGCCATCATAAGGGAAAGCCCTGTATTATTATCAGTTGCCACAAATGTTTTGAAGAAAGTATGAAAAAGTATGGCAAAGAAAAAGATACAAATAAAATCAACATAGAAAGAGTATATATTCCTTTAGATGAAGATGGTATGAAGGAACTTAATAAAATACTCAATTATAAGAAAGAATGAATAAAGCTAAATGTCCTTATTGTGGAGAAATGAAAGAAATAGGAAAGATAGATGGAACTAAAGAGATATTTTGTGATTGTGAAATAGATAGAGAAATTTAAAATGAACTTAGAAAATAAATTTATACTAGATGCCTGTTGTGCTTGTAAGGCTTTTTGGTATAATAAAAATCATCCAAATACATTATATATAGATATAAGGGAAGAGAAGAAAGGATTTGTTAAACAAAGAAAGAAATTAGAAGTAAAGCCAGATTATATAATGGATTTCAGAAAAATGGATTTTCCAGATAAAAGTTTTAAGCTTGTAGTTTGGGATCCACCACATATGAGAACCTTGGGGCAAACAAGTATGTTCAGAAAGAAGTTTGGTTGTCTCAATGTAGAAACATGGCCTAAAGATTTAAAACAAGGTTTTGATGAGTGTTGGAGAGTATTAGAAGATTATGGGGTGTTGATATTCAAATGGAATGATTGTGAAATTCCTTTTGAAAGTGTATTAAAATTATTTAAAGTAAAACCTTTATTCGGAAGTGTCTTAAAAAATAAGATGAATAGTACACATTGGGTTTGCTTTATGAAGATACCAAAATGAAAATATTAAACCTATACGCAGGAATTGGAGGAAATCGTAAGTTATGGCCTAAAGAACATGAGGTAACAGCAGTAGAGAATAATAAGGATATTGCAGCAATCTATCGGGACTTCTTTCCTAAAGATAAAGTTATAGTTGGAGATGCACACCAATACCTATTAGAGCATTATAAGGAATTTGATTTTATATGGAGTTCTCCGCCATGCCCTACACATTCAAGGATAAGAAACGAAGCAGGGGTAGGCTGCGGACAGAATGAAGCAGTATATCCTGATATGAAGCTCTATGAAGAGATTATATTTTTAAAGCATTTCTTCAAAGGAAAATGGGTAGTTGAGAATGTTATCAGTTATTACAAACCATTGATAAAACCATACATATTCAGAGAACATTACTATTGGGCTAACTTTGTAATAGATGGTAAAAAGAACGCAAACAGAGGGCATATGGGAAGTATGGATGATTTAAGAAGAATCAATGATTTTGATTTATCTAAGTACAAGAAGGATATTGATGAGAGGAAATTACTCCGGAATTGCGTAGAGCCTGAAGCCGGGCTTTACATACTCAATTCGGCATTTAAGATCAAGCAGCATACGCTTAATACACAAAACTGAAATCAAATGAACAAGCTAACACAATGGTTAATGAATGCGAACTTAAAGCTTCAAAATAAGAAGTGGGAACTCCATGATTGGTTTCCAGAAGATTTTGAAATAACCTATACTTTTGCATTTATAGACCAATTAATAACTTCTGGTCACTTCAACACCCAAATAACAAACGAAGATGGAATTATCCATAATAGGAGTATAATCAATATAAATTTGAATAATAGAATTACAGAAGAAGCAATATATCATATAATAAATCACGAGGTTACTCATATTGTTATTTGTAATTGTTTAGGTAATCAAGATAAAAACTTTATAGAAACTGTAATAGATAAATGGTTTTTAGGTGAAGAGATGATTATGAATGGTTTTGCAGGGAATATAACAGTAAGGCAAGTACGTGAACCCCACAGTAAGGGTAATAAGTTGCATAGATAGGGTAATTAATTTCACAAAAACAAGGAGATGATAAAAATGGTAGAAAAATATAATAAATTAAAGAAAATAGAGATTTTGTTAGCAGAGAAGAAGGGAGACATTAATCAAATTATCCATCATTTTATGGATGGTTCTATAGCTACAGGAAATACAACAGAATTAGGTATAGTTGATGAAGTTTCAGGAGCATTATATCAACACAAGGCAAAACTAGATGATAATGTACCTGTAAAGAATGGTCAATGGATAATTGAGAAATTTGGAGAAATTACTCATTAATACATGATAACCACCAAGAGTTAGCAAATGACACGAAAAGAAAAACAAGAAATCAAAGAAGATTTAGAAAAGATGATAAATAAATTGAAAGTAATAATAAGAGGTTTAGAAGTAGCATCGTATTAGGAGGCTTAAATGAACAAACAAAAAGAAGTAGACGATAGAATTACAGATGTTTTAGAACTTACTAAATGGGGTTCTGTTTCTGAAGCTTTAGCTGAAGCATGGAAACGTGGTTTTGCTTATGCTAATACCAAGAATATAGAGAAAGGATGTTTCAATACACAATGTTTAGATTATAAGGAGAATAAATGTTATGGTGATGAACCAGAGAATTGTGACCATAGAATTACTAATTCATCAAATACAGAGAAGGTGGACAAGTGATAATCAAATCTGAAATAACAATAAGTGTAAAAGACATAAAGGTCTGGATAAGTAAATCAAATAGTATAGCTTGTCTACAATCAATAAGGGCTAAAACCAATAAAAGAATACAATCTTTAGTCAATGGCAAACCTTACAATCCATTAAGTAAATATCCTGTTTGGATAAAAAGAATGATATTACAACCATTATTTGTAGAACAGGAGAAGTTGGAATATAAGCCTAATACACAATCTAACGAAAAGACGGAGAAGAAAAATGGATAAATGGGAAATTAAAACAACAAATGTAGAATGTTATTGGAGAGAACGTAAAGAAGATGGAGATTGTAAGGCAACAGGCATAACTTGTCAAGAGAATTTATGCCCTTTAGCTATAGATATATGTAAGGATAGAGAAGGGTTTTGGATTAATGGGATAACTAAAGAACTCTCTTATAGACAAAGAATTATAGGGGTAATCCACGTAGAAGATGGAGAGATTGTTAATACCAAGAATTCCAAGAAGGAGAGTTAAGATGGAAGATGATATAAGTTTTTGGTGGTGTTGGAGATGAAACGAAGTTCACGGAATCCAACTAAGGCGGTGAAAGGAAAATGAGTTGGACAGGAAAGCTAACAAAATGTCCTCAATGTGGCAAGATGTCTTTAGATTATAATAACAATATTTTTAGATATTATTGTCCAGAGTGCGAATATTGTGAGGATGTATAATGAGTCAAGAAGGTATATTATGTTATCATTGTGGAAAGGGAATGTACCTAAGAGGGTTAAGGCTACAAGATGCAAAGACAGTAGCTTGTATGCATTGTGACAAGAGAATTGTAAAATCAAAAGCAGAGGGGTATACAGGATGAAATGTAAAGAATGCAAAGGGACTGGAGAGGTATTTGATTATGACGAAACAGAAGATTATGTAACCTGTCCTGATTGTAATGGTAATGGTCAAACGCTTAATACTGATAATCAAAAAGATACGAATGAGGTGAGTAAAAGTGACTGATGAAAGAAGATGTGTAAATTGTAAATATTTTGGTGAAAGTAGCCAACATAAGATTTACTGTGGAAGATTTGGGAAGTATGATGAAATAATCCATAATCCAGAGCAAGAGAAGTGTAATTTCCATGAAACAAAAAAAGAAAAGAAGCAGTAAAACACCAATAGCAGTAACTATTGAAGAATATGTAGAGATTCTAAAACAAACTACTGGACTTCATCATAGAATGGGAATTATGTTAGCCTTTGAATCAGGTCTAAGAATCTCAGAGTGTATTGCTTTAAAACCAGAGAATATCAACTTAAAAGAAAAAACTATCCAAGTAAGAGGGGGCAAAGGAGATAAAGACAGAGTGACTATTTTGCCTGAAAGCTGGGATGATAAGGTACATAGACCATTACTTCCTATTCCCTGCTCTAAAAGAGCCTTACAGAAAGAATTTGAGCTAGCCTGTGAGAGGTCAGGATTATACAAGAAGAAACCAGATGTTCACTTCCATAGTCTAAGGCATGGATTTGCCACGTTTTGTTACGAACAGGGAGTACCATTAGAACATATACAGATACTTTTAGGTCACTCAGATATATCAACAACTATGGTTTATGTAAGAGTTTCACCATTTAAAGCTATTAAGTCTGCAAGACAGGCTTTTAAAGGAGGTATTTAAAATGGAAGCAACAATAAGTTTAAAGATACATTGTAATAATAGTTTAGCTATAAAGTATGCTATGGACATTTTAACTAATGCAATGATGAAACAAAAGTTAGAAGACTGGAAGATAGAAGTAGTTCCAAAGGATTAATACGTCATAGAAGAGTTGGAGGTATTTAAATGAATTGTATAGTATGTAAAAAGAAGAAAGCAACGAGAAGAGAAATGTGTGGTGCTTGTTATGCTAAGTGGTATAGAAAGACCTATCCTGAAAGAGTAAAAGCATATAATGAAAGAACTAAAGATGAACAGAGAAGAAAAAGGAAAATATATTATTTAAAAAATAGAGAAAAGTTATTAAAAAATAGGTCAGAATTATGGACTAAAGAATATCATAATAATCCTGAGTTTAAGAAAAAATGTCAATTTAGATATAAAACAGTTGGTTTGGTGTCTTTAAAAGATAAAGTATGTTCTAAATGTGGTTCACAAGAGGATTTACATAGACACCATATAAATTACGATGATATTCATAACTTTATAATTTTATGTAGAAAGTGTCATAATAAGTTACATCGAGAGATGAAGAAACTAATCCTTTCTTCACAAAATGAGGTGATTAAACAATGAAAATATTAGCAAAGGATGGGTGTTCATATCGTTTTAATTGTATAAATATTAATACAAAGAATTGCAACCCTTTACCAAACAAAAGAGGTATAGTTAATTGTAATTATTATAAACCTAAAGTTAAAGGTTTTTTCTCAAATATATTCAATAAACAAGAACATATAAAATTTATAAAAGCAAGAATAGTAATGGTTTTATGGGGAAATTTAATTCCTTTTTTTTTAATAGATTTCTTTCATTGGAATTATTGGAAGTATTTTATTTTATTTACACCAATAAATTATATAATTAATTTTGTTTTATTTAAAAAGGTATTTCAAGAAAAATAAGATTTAATACGTCCTAAAGGTGAAGAATGACACAAGAACAAGTATTCCCAGTGTTTCAAGAGTTCCCATATAAATATTTCAGTGTTCAAGTTCAAGAGTAATAGATTTGATAAATTATTTAGGGAGGTTATGATGAGTATATGGATAATATTAGGAATGTACCTTATAATGGCTTTTATTATTTTCATAGGGTATTCTATCCTAAGAAAACATAAATATAAATAATTGGAGGTAAATAGAATGGAAACATTAGAAAAGGAAGTAGTAGCTTTATTCAAAGAAGAGCATCAAGACTGGGTAAAGCACATAAAAGAGGCAGAGGAATCAAACGAAGGAGTTGATATAAATTTAGGTGGTAACTTTGCAGAAAGGTTAGAAAAGTTATTAACCGCCATAAGGAACTTCAGGGAAAGGAACAGAAAGAAAAAAGGATTGTGGGGTAAATGAAAATGGTAGAACACCAAATGGATGATGAAGAAATTAAAGAAAGGGTAGACAAATTCTTTGATAAAGAAGGATTAGACATACAAAGCAAGTATTTTTTAACAAAGAAACTAAACGAAGAATACTGGGAAGAGATACAAGGGGAAGAAGAGGGAGATGAAGATCTATTGGGAGAATTAGGTGAAGAAGAACCAGAAGGGCAAGAAGAACCAACAGAGCCAGAAGAAGAGATTGCAGCACCAAAGCCACCAAAACCAACAAAAAAGAAAATTACAATAAAGAAACCAAAAGTGACTGCAAAGAAAGAAGAAACACCAAAAGAACCAGAAAAACCAGAAGATGAAACTATTTAAACCAAACAACGCAATGAAAGTGTTTACAGAGATGAAAGAATCATTACACACAGCAGTATATGAATCAGTAGGCAAACAATTAGTAGAAGAATCCAAACTACAGCAACAAAGCCTTAATGAGCAATTAGCAGAGAGAATACAGAAATTCACAGAAGATTTAGCCAAGACAACAAAGGAAATAATAGAAAAAGAGTTTGAATCAAGAATAAAGCAGATAGTAGAAGAAGTTAAGCTGCATTAATGCAGAACTGCTAGGTGGTCGGTAAATCCCCTTCCTACCTAGTGGTTTTATTTTGGAGGTAAATATGAATCCAATAAAAGCAATAATCAATGATTTCAAAACAGATATAATATTCCTTAAGGAATTAAAAAGTGGAGAATATAAATTTCCATACACTTTAAAGGAAGTCTTGGACATAAGGCCAATGCTGAAAGACCCAAAGACATATGTTTTCTTTATGATATTATTTATAGCAGTAATGGTAGGAACACAGATTTCAGCAAAGCATTATCAAAAACTAGCAAATGAAGAGATAATAAGAGCAAATGAATTCGTTGATAACCATTGCACAAATACAACAGATTATTATTCAAGGTTTCCAGAAGTTGATTTTACAGAGATAATGGGAGAGATTGAAAAAAATAGAGTTAATATTTAACATATTTCCACTCGTCTCTATACTTCCAGGTAAGATAACCAATACCAATAACAATAAATACAAAAAGAACAGCAATAGTAATCTTAACATTAGTAGGTAAGTCATAAATCATCATAAGTATTATTCTAACTGTTTTAAAAAAGCCATCTTTAATTCCTTCAAGAAAACCAGCCACATCAAAATCAATATTAATATCATCTAGGTTCATTAGAATTCCCTCATAAACATATCATAAAGAGTTAAGTCTTTTATCTGGTCTCTTTTTATTATTTTCCTGATTAAATCATATATAAAAGCAATTACAAACACTAAACAAAATAAAGCACTAAAAACTGATTTGTGTGCCAAAAACCAAGCAGTTAGGCCAAAGATAACCATACCAACACAGTCCATCCCATAGTAAATCAACTGATAAGCAGAAGGATGAAGATAAAGCCATTCATTATAAGTCATGGCCTTTACGTTGTTGCTGTGCCTTATTTCATTGTGTGGATCACTCCAGTCCTTTATTTTAGGAAGTAAACCTCTCTTGTTCTTTTCCCAGTAGTTCGGTTTCATAATAATGTTCCCCCACATAGTTTTTTAAGTAATGGACAAAATATTTTCTCGTATTCAACTACTTCCTTTTCTACATCTTTCTCCAAAAAGTTTCTTGGATAATCAGTACAATATTTAGGTCTTTTCTCATCATAAATCAAACAGCGAATAGTTCCATCTTCTTTGAAATTAAGATGATTACAACCAAGTTTAAATATGATTTTCCATAAATTATCTTTTATCTTTACAACCTCGATATATAACTTAGATAATGTTTCAAATCTTTCAACTTCTTCTGGAATATTTGTATATATCCAATAGTTAGAACAACACTTACCACAGGTCATACAGATTTTGTTTTCTTCTTCTTTTTCCATTCTTTAATCACATCCAAATTTATCTATTTCTACTAATTTCTTATGAACTGAAAAATTAAGTAGAGCAGAAAGTAATATACATTCATCTTCTCTTAAACATATTATTAATTTTTTCTTTTTTCCTTGTTTGAAGTATATCCAATATTTATCTTCCTTACAGTTTTTAACTCCCTTAGGATTATAATATATCTGAAAGCCCCTTCCATTTATGATAAAATTCATTAATTGTTTCATCTTAACCTCCAAAAATATATTATCATTGCTATAATCAAAAGAATAACTAATATTATATAATATTTTATTTTCATGTGGAATTCACCTCGGTTGTATTGGTTGTATTAGTCTCATTGATTGTAATGTTTATATCTATTACCGCCCATTTATTAATGATGTTTTCTAACCTTTTTATCTGATTGATTAAAGAAATATCACAAGTATTATTATTGCTGCTTATGAATATCGTTTCATTAGAATAGTTACAAGGCCTATCAATAAACACTTCTTTTATGGTGGTGTTATAGATATACTCTGTATTGTTTATTGTAATGTTCTCACATTCTATTGGTTTACTGCAACCTATCAGTAATATACTAATGAGTAAGATTGCTAGTTTCATTATATGCCTCCTCTATTATTTTATATCTTTCCCTCTGTTTGAGATTAATCCACCATTCTAGAGTTTTTTGTTTCATATCCAACCTCTTTTCATCCTGGCTAAGATATAAGCCATTCCTATGATTAGTATTCTGTTTGGTCTGCTTATCCAGTCTATCTTTGTTTGGATGTGTTGGTTAAGATTCATTTTATCTTAACCACCCTCATTCTCCTAGCCAATGTCTGCCAGTTCAAATGAGTATATTTAGAAGCCATTAATGTATTCTCCCAACCAACATATTGTTGAAGTTCTAAGTCCTGGAAGCCATAATCTTCTGCAAAGTGAGTAAGCCTTAGATGTCTCCAATAGTGATTAAACCCCCTACTCCCTTTGAGTTTGTCTATTATAATTTCATTAGATATTTGCCATGCTCTTTGATAAGTCATATTAAATAGTATATCTTCCATATCCTTATCTTGTATGTATCTTTGTATGTATTCAATGAACTCCTTATCATTATCTACATAGATAGGCACATTCCTTCTAGGTGGCCTACCATCCTTAGTTCTTCGTTTTAATATAGGCATTCGTTCAATAACTAGGTAATCCTCACCATCTAACTCTTTAAAGGATAGTTGGTTCTTCTTAACAGGATCTACAGTATATATCCTTTGTTCTTTGGTAGATAGCTTATGGTTAATCATGCCTACTACTTCCTCAACCCTAGCAGCAGTAAGATACAAGAAGGACACTAATGCTTGTTTCTTTATTAAACTCCTTTCACCTTCCATAGCTCTTATCTTAGATAGTAGTTCATTCCTAGTTATTATATCATCATCTGTTAGTATCCTTTTACTTCCTGTACCTGCCCATGCCTTTATCTTAACCCTTACCTTAATATCATTATCATTGATTAGATCACCACAACCATAGCATTTATACCTACCATCCTTTCGCTTAAAGTAGATAGGTCTATTACATTTAGGACATACTTTTATCTTAGGCCTAGTATCTTTCTTTACTACCAGTTGTTCATCTTCCATTCTATTCGTAACCTTCTTTATATAATTATAGTTATATATAACTACTATATATATCTTTCGATTTTATGACATATCTTGACCCTTCATAAGTTAAGTTATGGGCGTTCGGGTACACCTTAATATACTCAATTCAATCTTTCTTAACTTCCCTATTATCAATAACCTCATATTTAAGAACTTCATTATTATTTCCATGTCTAGCAGTTATTATTATACCTTTATTCTTTATCCTGCGTATAGAATCATATATACATCCCTTAGTAACACCTAATTGTTTAGTTGCTTCAGCCATACTCATTCCTTTCTTTAACACATCCAATACTCCTTCTTGTGCCTCTGTTAATTGCCCAAATCCTTTAGCTTTCTCACCTTGTTTCTTTTTGAAAGCAGAAATCTTAAGAGCAACATCACCCAATAGATCACCAGTAAATTGTTTCTTTAGTTTCTCGTATTCATTAACTAATCTATTAGATGGTTTAGGAGTTAATAACTTATTACAATAGTCTGGGAAATCAGATAGAACAAATAATCGTTTCTTATAAAATTTCTGCATATCCCCAGAATATTCCATTTGCCTAGGATAATTAATAGTCATGTTATCTTTAGTATAACCATCAGATTTAAAGTGGACATTAAGCAAAGTTCTTACACCCTTTGATATAAAATTTAGATATGGAACTGAACAACCAAAGATGTAGTTACGGTGGCGGCAGGTTTGGAAGAAAGCATTGAACCCACGATTGATTTCATCAAAGTAACTAAGGTTGTTTAAATCTATACCTGCTTCATCGAACCACCATTGTTTGCCCTTCTTAGGTTTGTTAGTTGTAGAGGTATAATATTCTTTCAAGTCCTTAAATAATTCTTCAGCATCAAAGTACCAGTTACCATCTAACTCAAAATCTGGATCAAGTTGTTCTGCTAATGATAACATTGTCCATGATTTCCCAGAACCAGGCCCACCAGTAAAAACTCCATTGATACAATTATTTCTATTATAAACCTGTCGTTTTATATAAGTAACCCATACTAATTCTCCATCAACTAATTTTATAGTTGGCCACTTATATCCCATTTAATATGTGCCTCCACCCAGTTCCATATATTTTAATCGTGCTAACTGTTTGGAGATTTCAGAAAATAAAGATAGGTGAAGTTTAAGCTTTTTATTCCTATAAGTTTCAAGTAATATTTTATCTTCATCTGTTGTGTAGAATGATTCTCCTAGTATTACTTCTTCATTAGGTGATGATTTCTTTATAAATTCA
>SDBT01007600.1_pt1 | contig 17810 bp, 17 predicted proteins | sample 2277101 | NCBI WGS metagenome assembly SDBT01 (sample SAMN10404973, study PRJNA504765) | marine sediment metagenome | isolation source: marine sediment core GS10_PC15, 103 cmbsf | place: Arctic Ocean: Southern Knipovich Ridge | collected 2010 | reverse complement strand
TACTGGAATTTCGTAAAATATCGTTAGAACATACAAAAATGGAATAATCTCAAAAACTTCCGACTAAATTTATTAGAGATGAAAAATAAAAATTAAATGTCTACTATCTTTGAAAGTCAAGTATTAAAATAAAAAAATAATTCTTTTTGAATATTAAAAGAAATCATAATTGGTAATTTTTATGACTAACTGTGCTCATTGTGGGGTAGAAATTGTTGGAGAATCTTTCTCTTGTAGTGTGTGTGGACAAGATTATTGTAACTATCATAGAGATCCTATAGATCATGACTGTAATGTTGTAAGGGAAGGTTTAAGTTTACAACAATTACCAACAACGACATCCTCTCACGGCCAAGCATCCCAAAATTCTACTACTCCACAAGAACAAATATATCCCCAGGACACTGCTCCAAGTATAGTTCGTGGGACTACAAATGGGACATATACATGGTTTCGTCAAGAAGCTCAGGTACCTGTGAATGCTTTTGATCCAGATTCAGGAATTAAGTTTAAAGGAATCCTTTTACCTCATAAATCAGAATTTCTACATTTAATAATTGGTTCTGTTTTAATATATCTCATTGGTTTCTTGTTATTTTATGATGCGGATTTAGTTGATCAGGGTTATGGTTGGGCCATGTTTATGTTAGCAGGTTTTTATATGACAGCTTTTCTTTTTCATGAATTTGGTCATCGACAAGTAGCCTTACATTTTAAATTACAGACAAAATTCAGACTTCTTACATTCGGAATGGTACTGACTTTTGTTGCGCTTTTTTTTGGTTTAGTTAAATTAATTACGGGTTCATTTTCTTTACCTATACCTGCTTTACCTGGAGCAGTTGTCGTATTAGGGTTAAGTAAGGTAGATAAAACAACTGGATTATGTAAAGCAGCTGGACCTTTGGTTAATCTCGTGTATGGAATAATATTATTTATTATTTCTTTCTTAATTCCTAATAGTTTATTTCCATTGAACTATTTTATAGAAGTTTCTGCTTACTTGAATTTTATGCTAGGAGCATTTAATATGCTCCCTATTGGGATTTTGGATGGACAAAATATTTGGAAATGGAATAAAAAAGTATACATTTTCTTAATGTCATCCTTAGGTGTATTATTAATCGTTACATTCGTAATTATGAGTACAGAATTAAGGCTTATTCTTTATTATTCATAAGTTTCTTTTAATTGAAATAAATAATTTTTTTTTCTTGCCCAATTTTATGAAAAATTTCCATTAACTAATAAATTTGGAAAAAAAAAGATTAAGAAAAAGAAATATTAAAGAAGATAGCAAAAATTTTGAAGGATAATAGTTTTATATAATTATACTTTTGAGTTTTTAAAGTATATGATTAAAGTATAAAATTATTTATTCTTCTGGTGACTCAAGGTGACTTATTGTGAATTCTGTGGGAATCAAATCAGCTATTTGCCTTTTACTTGTAAATATTGTGGTGGAACTTATTGTAAGAAACATAGATTACCAGAAAATCATGAATGTACTTTTGAATTAAAGCACGTATCTGTTATTCCAGCTACTCCAAGGGAGCCACAACGCCGACCACAAATTGCCGTAAAAAAAAAAACATCTTCAAAGGATTATTTAGAAAAAGGACCAAAGGAATTAAGAAAATATTTAAAAAGACAAGAAAAACAGAGAGAAAGAACATTACGAGACTATCAGAGACCGTATAGACGAAAATCTCAATATCAAGGAACTAAGATATTATTTATTCTAATTATAATCTTTTCGATTACTGCCTTAATTTTTGGTTATACTGGGTTCTCACAATATATCTACTTGAGTTTGAATGGGCTTATTTATAAATTCACATTCCATACAATTTTTACTGGACTTTTTATTAGTTCCAGTGATCCTATTGGTTTATTCATCTTATTTATCATGTTATATCTTTTATATTTTATGGCAAGAAATATTGAGACACAATATGGAACTAAGTTTTTAATAAAATTATATATAATAGGATGTTTATTCTCTGCATTATTCTATTTTTTATTAAGAATATCAATAGTATCACTTTATCCTTTAAACTCATTTGCAGTTTATGTTGGACTAGCTTGGGGAGGAATATTATGTTTAATATCCTTTTCGATATTTCCAATAATGAACAAGGAAATTACATCATTAATGTTCTTTCTTCCCATTAGGATGAAAGGAAGGTTCTTCTTGATAATGATCGTTTTATTGAGATTAATACCGGGATTACTCTATGCATTAAGTGATCCTGTCTATTTACTTTTTTATTTGCCTGACTTAGGGGGGGTTTTAGGAGCTTACATTATTTATAGATATAAATTTAGCAAAAATTAAAATCTTTCTTTAAATTCTCCATAAAAATTATCAAGGAATAAGTCTTTATTTTCATATTTCTTTTGATTTCAATTAAAATTCTTAATATTTAAAATGTCTGGAAAGAAAATTTCAAGAGTTATTGAGTTAAATGAAGATTTAATAGAGAATAACGACAGATTAGCTGAAGAAAACAAAAAGATTCTAAATGAGAAAAATATAAAATGTATTGATTTTGTTGGAGCGATAGGAGCGGGAAAAACAGCTATCATAGAAAGTATAGTAAGGGAGATTCCAAAAGATTATAGGATTTTAGTGATTAATGGTGATGTAGCTACTAGAATAGATGCTGACAGAATTGAGAAGCATGGGGCAAAAACAATTCAGATCAATACTGGTCGGGAATGTGCTTTGAATTCATATCATATTTCTCAAGTCTTAAAAAATTATGATTTAGATGATATCGATATTCTTTTCATCGAGAATGTAGGAAATTTAATCTGTCCGTCAGATTTCATTTTAGGAGCGGAGAAAAGAATTGTAATAGTTTCTATAACTGAGGGGGAATGGGTAATCGAAAAACATCCTATGCTTTTTAAGACGTCAGATATTGCTGTAATCAATAAGATCGATTTACTAGATGTAATGGATGTTAGCATTGATAAAATGGTTAATGATGCAAAAGAAATAAATCCAAATCTAAAAATTTTTACTACAAGTGCTATAACTGGAGAAAATATCTCCGAACTTATAATAGAAATTTTAAATTAAATAAATTAAGAATAAATGTAAAAGTACATAATTTATTATTAAACATAAAAGTTCTGATGTATTATGTCAATAAGGCAATATAATACAGAGTTAGGATTATTAATAAATAAAGTAGTTAAAGTTTACCTTGATAAAGATAAATTTTTTGTAGGACAATTAAGAGGAGTTTCGGATGATTCGAATCTAATTCTCATTAATGCTAAAAATGAAAATAATAAATCGTATCCAAAGTTGTTTATTAGAAGCACATATTACAACTTTGTAAGTATAGAGGATGAGCCTTTTCCAATGAAAGCATTGGCAGATAGAATTGCAACTATATTTTCAAAGGGGCATGTAAACTATATTGAAGATCAAAAGATAATTTCGATATTAAATGGTAAAATTATCGTCGATGAAAATGAAGTTCGAGGAAAGGGGCCTTCAGCAGAACGAGTAAAAAAGATTTTTGACCAATTTAAAATGGATTTAGATAGTCCAGAAGAAGAATAACTTTTTTTTATTTTTTAAAGTTTAAGATTTCATTTGTTCTCAAACACGTTTAGCAAATTTTTCAATTTTAAATCCTTGTATATGTTTTTCATTGTTGCTTTTCCTAAATGTGTAACTCTTATTATATTTAGCTCGCTAAATTCTCTTAAGTAATCATTATCTATTAAAAATTTGATATCAGTAGGCCAAACATCGGTAAAAATTTCCTTTAGATCATTGATTTTTATATTTTCATCTACTTCTTTGCTTAAAGCAATAATTAAGGCTAATATCCCATATTGAGAAGGTGTAATATTATCATCTTTGCCATCAGAGGTTAAAATATAAAATTGTTGTTCCATGAATTTTGTTTTAATAAGCTCGAATCCAACATTTTTCAAACTCAGATATACTTCACTCATGACAATTTCAAAATTAAAATTTTTGCTTAGATTTCTAAGATCCTCTTCTCTAATTACTTTCTGAGGATTTATTAGAATCAGTTTTGTTATTAGCTTTACAACTTCATTTTTATTATTATTTTCGATTTCCAAACGTTTCAACTCTCTTGTAATCTGATAACTTTTAATTCTTTTATTTGTTTTTTCATTTCCAGATCGGAAATAATAAAAATTAACTTAAATCGAAATAATTCTTCGTCATTTTCAAAAATAGGTAAAATTTTTCTAATTGTTCTAAATATAGAACCTGCTTTATTATATTTTCGTGGAATAAATAAATTTGAAAAGATAACATTTTCTATTTTACTTTGAAGCTTTATAGATATGTAAAAAACGATAATAAAAAAGATTTTTTCTGGAGTTGTTAATTCATCAAACAATATTTGCTCTTTATTGTTTCGAGTGAAATTGATAATAATAAAAAAATTTTTATCATTGGAATTGAGTGTAATTCTAAATTGAGATTTTAATTTAATCACTTGTAAGAATTTATTCATCAGAGATTCGCCTTTATTTAAAATAAATTCCAATTTTCGAAAATTTTCAAAACAATCTGTAATTTCTTTTTCAGTTTTTTTAATAACTAATTTTGATTCCTGTTTATTTAGATATACCTCAAGCTCCTTTAATTTTTTATAGATAAGAGATAGATCATAAGGATTATCTGAATTATATAGACCTCCTGGAATGAATAACTCATTTGCTTTAGTAATAACATTTTGAATTTGTTCTCTGATCTCTTGTGATGATCTTAATGATTGTAAGTTGATCAACTCCAATTCTTGAGTAGGTATATTGTTATCTATTTTTTTTTTTTTTAACTCAAATTTAAGATCAATTATCTTTTTCTCTTCATTTTTAATCAACTCGGAGATTTTTTTATAATCTGCTTTATAAGTTTCATAAGGAGGAGTTAATTCTTCAAGGTTTAATTTGATTTTACTAATTCTTGAGTTGATTTCGTTAATTTCAAATTGAATATCCTTTGCCTTCTTTTGAAATGATTTTATTTTTTCAGCATAAGTTAAATTTTCGCCAGAATTAGAAATCTCATTTAACACTTCTTCTTGTTCTTGGGAATCTCCGGACATTTCTCGAGTAATTCTATTAATTTGACTGAAACAAGATTTCTTCTGTTTATTGAACTCTTGAATTTTTAATTTATATTCATTTATCGTTTCTTTTATTTGGTTAATTTGGTTCTTATACCGAAAATAATCTCTTTCTAAAAAATGTAGTCTATTCTGATTGTTTTGTATAGATTCACTTAATTTTTTAGATAAATCCATTATAGCCTGAAAATCGCTTGATTTTTGTTGCTTCTCTGAAATTTCTAATTCTTTTGCTAATAACTCCTTTTTTTTGAAAAGCGTGATAAATCTGAGGCTAGAAATTAAATTTTCATTAATTTCATTATAATTAGAACACAATTCAATGTTTTTTATTAAAATCTTACGGTAATCATGGATAAAATCTAATAATTTTATTGCTTTTTTTAACTCATAATTTTTCTGAGATTCATCTTGAAAAACATCGATATATTTTTTAATCGGAATTTTATTAAAATCTTCTGAAATTTTAATAAAAAACTTATTTTTGTAATTAGCTAATAGATCTTTTTTGATTTTTCCCTTAATTAATGTGAATCTATCTTGAATTGTAACTTCTTTCGTACCAAGGGAGATTTTTAAATTAGACATTTTCAAAGTGGTCTTTAAACTTTTTATATTCCTTTTTTTTTCTTTTTATTCTTTCTCTAACTAAATCTAAAGGATCTTCATCATCATTTCGATGAATTAAATATGTTTCTTCAAAGCGTTTTTCGAATTGAGACTTGAATTTTTGAATTTTTTCAGATATCTCATCACTGATTTCAATTTGCTTTTCCTCCTTAGGTTCAAGAGAAATATCTGGTAACTTTTGTCTTTTTTTTTTTCTCCTTCTTCTCTCAAATTCTCTATTAGAGAGTTTTAAATAATCTTCATATGTTTCTTTATGTTCTTCTTGTTTCTTTTTTAATTTTTCAAACTCTTCTTTTTCCCTAGTTTTTTCTATGATATCTTTTTTTGCTTTCAATTCTTTTTGAGTTAATTTACTCTCAATATCTAGAAAAAAATTGTTAAAAGTTAACCTCGGATCATCTTGGAAATTCTTTTTATATTCTTTTATTAACGTAGGATTTGTATTTTTAGGAATTTTACTTAATTCTCTTTCTAATTTTTCTTGTAATAAATCTTTATAAAAAATTTTTAAATTCTCAACTGATTTTGAAAACAATGTATTGTATTTTAATGACTCTAATAACTGTAACCATTGATGAATTTCAATTGAAGGGATAAATGAGACGTGTTCGATAATTTTACTAATTTTTTTATTTTCAATTAGAAATAAGCCTATCTTTTTAGGTAGAATTTTATCTAAATATAGTTTTTTTAAATTAGCTTTAAATTTATCTTTATATTTCTTTATTAGCCGAGCTTTAAAATCTAAAAATTTATTGATGTTATTATTTGAAACTACGTGTAATTTTTTATTTAATTTTTCTAATAATCTTTTTATATCTTCAAACTGAGATAGAAAATGTTCGTCAAAAAAATATTTTTCGTTAAATAGCATATTTTTCTTATATATACTAAAATACTCCCTTAATTGATTAACTTTAACTTGGAGTTCTTCAATCGGAAGGGTGAACTCTTTAATTTTCTCGAGATTAAATAATTGATTTTCACTCATTTTTCATTGACAAAAGATAATTTGAGATTAAATTTTTAATATAACTAAATTTCGGGCGGACTTGGTAAATTGCCTTTATTAGGCTCACTATTTCTTAATTTTCCATTAAAATCCCTTACATTACTTAAATTATCTTGTCTTTCCACATGAATAGCAGTTCCACCAACTAGCTTTAACGATTGGTAAAAATTGTCGTACGTTAAAAGTCGTGTATTAATTGATTTTAGTAATGCTACTCTAGTCCCTCTTTCAATATCGGACCCCGAATATCCATAGGTTAGTTGTAAAAGCCCTTTTAGTTTCTTTTTTTTATTAAATTCTCCCCATAATAAATTGTTATCAAATTCAGAAACAATTCGACCTAATTTTACCTCTAATTTTTTTGATATTAATTGAATTTCCTTGTATTCTGAGTTTAAATTAGAAGAAATTGAGTTATCAACGCCAATTTTTGCATTTTTTATTTTATTTATGAATACCTCAATAATTTTTTTTCTTAAATGATAATTTGGGAATTCAAATTTAAAATGGAAGGTAAAACGTCGCCAAATTGCTGAATCTAACTGATGTTGATGGTTTGTAGCCCCAAATATCGCTAAAGGGACACCCTCATAATTAATTCTGTCAATAACTTGCAAGAAGGAAATTACAGCTCGTTTTATTTCTCCAACTTCATGAATATTAGATCTTTCAGAACCAATGGCATCAATTTCGTCAAAAAATAAAATAAAAGCACCTCTTTCTTTCGAAATATCAGCAGCTAATTCAACAACTCCTCGTATATTTTTTATAGTATCTCCTAGTAGTGGTGAAACAAGTCTATCAGCTTCTACAACACATATCGGAATGTTATATTTTTTAGCAAAACCTCTTGTTAAAGAAGTTTTTCCTGTGCCTGGTGGACCATAGAGAAGAACGGTTAAATTTGGAGACAGGTTTGTATTTTTTAAATATTCAGCAAATTCGTCATACTTTTTTATAGCTTTAAAAAAATCATCCAAAATTTCTTTTTTTATCTCATTTCCTATGATATCTTCTACGGATTCTTTAATATCTGAAGGAAGATATACTGCGCCATATTTTCCAAGCCGTTCCTTAATAACATCATCTGAAAAAACAAAATTTTCTTCCTTCGTAGTATTCGAATTACTTATTTTTGCTCAACTCTTTTTTCATTAATTTAATTATTTTTTTTTTTTATTATCAAATTTTAAACAATATTCTGCTATTTTATTAATTAAATATTTTAAATTTTCAATTTGAGAACCAATAAAATTAAATATTTCTTTACGGTATTGAACTGAATCTCTAATCTTCATCTTGTCTAAACTCAGGTAATTTGGGAAGCAGATCAATTTCATCAAATAGGGAAGGATTTTTTCGTTTGTTTGCAAATCTTTAAAAATAGAGTAAAAAATATTTTCATCAGATAATTTCCACTTTAAAATACCCATATATATTAAAAACGCGAAATTCATTGAAATCCAATTAATTAATTCTTTTGATAAAAACCCTCTCCTCTGAGAAGCGAAGGCTAAATAGTATAAAATCAATGTTTCATTGCTAAATTGCGGAAGTAATCTAATAGTTCCATCCGATTGCTTATTACTACGCAAATAATTATTTTCTAATAAAATTTCTATAAAATCTTCTTGAGGAGCTAAAAAAATTCCATCGATTAAGCGTAAACCAATGCGTTCAGCAATCTTTTCTATCGCCTCTTCTTCAGCATTCGCAATAGAATCAATATAGGGCAGAAACACATCATTTTTTAAAACCATTGGCATTTCATGATTTTCTCTCTCAGGAAACTCTCCAAAATTAGGATCTAGATTATAAAGAGAAGTTACGTTATTAATTATTTGATAAACTTTTGGGGATGTTCCTGGGATTTCAAAATAATCTGGATTTTCTAGTTTTTCTCTATAATACGTATGGGATTGTAATAAATGCCGTTGACATTCATAAAAATCTGGAGAATGTTGAAGTAATTTGTTATATATAATTTTTAGGTTTGCTCCTCTTGGAAATAATTTATTTTCAATGAATTTTACTAACTGAAATAAGTATGTCTTCTCTAAATTAAGTTCATCAGGATTAGTAATATGTCTTAAAACATTTAAAGCATCAACAGATTCAAATAAAAAGTCTAATATATAATCTTTAATATCAATAATAGGGATTTTTTCTCTGTATTTAACGATAAATTCTTTTATTATTTCATAAACGTTTGATCTATACATAGCAGAAAACTCTGAAAGTGCTCTGACTTTACGCATATTTCTTTTTGCTTCTTCTTGCTGTATCTTATCTAAAACATCTGTATCTAACAATAGGTCAGCATCTAAATTAATAATAATTCTTCTTGTTTCTCTTAAAATTGGACGCATGTGACTGATGAAAGTTAAATACCTGGGTAAAATATCAGTCCATTTCTCTCTTTTTCTTCCAGATTTTACTGTTCTTCCAGATTTTTTCTTATAACTCATTTTAATTTACTTATTTTATATAATTTTTAACGTTCATCATATCCTACTAAAACTTCTGTAAAGATATTAGAAATCTCAATGAATATAGGGATTTCTACTCGGCATAAATTTCCTAGAATCCATTTATTGACGTCCTTACACAAGAAACGTATCTGTAAATGTATTTTTTTATTAATCTCTGAGTCAATAATTTTTGAAAACCATAATCCTCCTCCTATTCTATATGCAATTATTTTAATTAGTGGTTTGAACAATGGTTCTAAAACTTGCTTCATCATCCAAGATTTAGGAATAACACTCATATTTTTATTATCAAAATTTGGATCATTTAAAATAGGATTTGTTTCATCAACAGTTAATTTAGGCATAAAGCTAAGTAATAAAATTAGAGCAAATATCGCGGAAATACCATTAATAGTAAAAACTCCTCCAATTTTTTCAAGGTCATCTCTGTTAATAGCAATATTTGCTAAAAACATGCATATAAAAACATTTCTATCGAATTCACCTGAAACATATGCATATCCTAACTCATTATCAATAATTAGATATTTTTCTTCAAGAATTTTTATAATTTCATCTGGAAATGTATAAAATACATATGTTTTTTCTTCACTTCTCCTTATATCTTTTTCAATTATAAGTTCCTTTGATACAAGACCAAACATTTTAACAAGAGTTTCAAGTTGTTGTTTCACGTAATGGCGTGGTTTATTTGGATCTCCAAACATTGCAAAAAATTGATGATCGACAATATGAAAATCATTTCTTTTACTAAAGGCCTCAACCATCCTATCTATTATCGGTCCTTGGGTTCCAGATGCTATAGCTGTTGCTTTTGAATTTACAAATCCATTTAATAATTCGTTTATTATAAAATCTTGTTCATGTGTTCTCGATTTCAAGATTTTTTCAAAAGCTTCAGAAAAATTCTTAGTATTTGGAAAAAAAGCATTTTGAATTTTATCATTAATTGCTTTTATAAAGATTTCTCCATCGTTATTGGGGAAATGAAGTTTCATGTTGTTTAATCGTTGAATAAGAGATTCTTTAGCTCCAGGAATATTCTCTACATCTCTTTTTTGTAATTCTTCAATTGCTTTTTCAAGCCCATTTGTAAAATCATTCAATAAACTTTTCCATGTAGTATCCTGAAATTCTGGCATAATTAATCTTATTTCTTTTTATTTTTTTTAATCTCCCATTTCAAGTCCACGGATATTTTTTTTACAGCATTGATTAACGGTTTTATAAGCTTTTTATCAAAAATATTTGGGGAAGATACTCCTCTCTGGGCCTTCCAACCCATTTGAATACCACTCCCCATTTCTCTCCGTCCATATTTTAAGATATTACTTAAATCTCGTACCCACCAATAGAATCTTAACCATTTTTTATTTGGATTATCCTTGGAATAGATAACAATCAATGCTTTCCATTCACCCATTAACCATTTAATTGTTATTCCACTCACTGGTAAGTAAAAATTTATAGGAAAATTTGCATGGAACTTTAGATCAAGATCAGTGTTCGAAATATTAAAAACAGGTTGATTATATCCTTCCAAAATAACTATTTCTCCACAATATTGACATTCATAGTGAGATTTCTTTTTATCCATTTTATTCTGGCATTTTGGGCAAGTTCTATTTTCAAGAATCCTATATTTTATAATATCTAATTTTTTTTTCTTTTCTAATTCTTCTTTTGATTTCTGTTCTGTTTTTTTTCCAAAACTTCCACTCCAAATCCAAATATCATCAAAAGTTTTATCTATTCTCTCTAAAGCTTCAAAAATATTATTTAATACGTCTTTATCATAAATTTTTAACATTCCCGCATGTTGTTGATTTTTCCACCATGAAAATCTAACATATTTCTCATTTTGCAAATATGCACTATGGCAGATTAAGACCGCAAATAATCTATTTTTTGTTTTTTCTACAATTATACCTTTTTCTAATATCTCAAATTTTGCATTTAATTTTGGAAAAGCATTCGCATCTTGGAATACTCCCTTTTTAACTTCTTTTTGCTCCTCGACATTAGATGTCTTACCTGCTTCTTTTATAATTTTCTTACATTGTGAACACTGAAAAATGCCCTCTACTAAGAGCTCCATCTTAACATTACATGCGGGACAATTCAATTTTACTCATCGCTACTTATTATTATTAATCTCTCATAATCCAAATTTAATAATTTCAATTCTCTCGAAGTTAGTTTTGAAACTTCATCATTTATTTTAACTAAATCTTTTCTAAGACTAATTAATGAGCTTTGAATATTGTCTACAATCTCATCTTCATTAAAAGAGACTTTTTCAATAAATTCTAAATAATTTAATTTCTTATCCTTACCTGAATAATATTTTTTCAACTCTATCAATTTCATATCGATTTGTTCTATTTGAAATCTTAGTTTTACCAATGTTAATAAATGTAAGTTCCATTGTTTAAAGATTTCATCATCTTTATTAATCTTATTAAAATTAAATTTATCAGAAAGTTCTACCTTCTCATCTTTTAGATATTGTATTATATCTTTATTTTCCTCTATAGCATTTTTGATCTTATTAAAAATTGGTTTAGTATTTAATGCTGGTTCAAATACCTTAATATATCCGATAATTTTCTCTTTAATATCTTTTAATTTTTGGTAAAACCCTTCAATTGTTACTTCAATTTTAATTGATTGATATATATTTCCATATTCATCTAAAATGTAAAAAATATCATCTGATAATACATAATCATGTTCACCAATTTCATATACTAACGAGTGAATGGTATTACTCTTTTCACATCTAACACCTTTAAGTCTTGTAAGAGCTAAATTAAAATTTCTTCTGGTTAGAGATTTAAACTTTTTGTTAATTATTAGATAAAGTGTGTCATCAGGCACCGAAATTGTATTTTTTTCAATTGTTACTGTTTCTTCTCCTAACCGAAGTATAAAATCATCTGGTTTTTTTTCAAACTCTCTTAAACTTCGTATATTTTTAATTAAACCAAGGTCTATATATACTTCAATGAACTCTTTATCCCAAAAATTAAGAATATTACTCTTATATATATCATCTAATATCAGCACCTTCTCATAAGAATCTATAAGCTGGTTACCGCTCAAATCTTTAAATAAGTCATTTCTTATTATATATAAAAAAAGAATTATATATCTTGTATCAATATTATCAAGAATTTTATTGATTAGGTTTTTATCATGTTCCAATGTTAAATTTCTATGCTCCAAACCTAAAATCCACTCCTCATTATAATAACTGTTAAATCGTTTCAGTAAAAAAGAGTAAATGATATAATTAACCATCCCTAAAAAATTTTACTAAATTCTTTTAAATTTTTTAGCTTTCTATAAACCTCTCTAATAGTCTAAAGTATTTTCCATCTGAAATTAAGGTATTCTTAGTTATTTGGTTTGAGTAGTTATTATCTAATAAGCTAATAGATAAATGATGATTAAATCAACTTAACATCACTGAATCTTAGTACCCCATCCACAATTTTTCTGTAAATTTCCTATTATAAACTCTCGAAAGCTTTGAATTATGATCCTAGGTTTTCTACTCATTTTTAAAAAAGTATTTTAGTTATTTTACATTTTTGTTTTATATAGAATTAACATTTAACAAACAGGTGCATTTATTATAGGTCGTCGAAAAAGAAAACAAGTTTCTCCAAAACGCGTAAAGCGAGTCCCAAAAATTTTCACTTGCCCAGATTGAATCACATCGATTTCCGATTTTTCATGGATTGTGGAGAAAAAAGCGTTAAGGTTACTAATATTAAAAAGGCAGGTGCTTTTGCAACTGTAAAATGTGGACATTGTACATTAACAAAAGAAGTATTAGTTAATTCAATTTCAGAACCTGTTGATGCTTTTGGAGATTTTATAGATATCTATTATGCAGATCAAGAGCTTCAAAGGTTAGAAAAACGTATTATAAAATTAAAAGAAGAAAATGCATTGGGAGATATTGCTTTATCTTATTCAATTTTATCGGATCTTTGTAAAGTTAAAGCCGCTATATTATTAGATGAGGATAATATTGACATGGACGAAATTAATAATTGGAAAATGAAAGCTGAAGAATATAAGCGATTAGAAAAAAATACAATATTAACACTCGATTCACAAGAATTAGAAAGAGGAGTTCGGACTGATGAAGAGTCTTTATTCTCAGAAAGGGAATCCAAGATAAAGAAAGAGCGAAAAATTGAGGATATATTCGATGATCCTGGCTTTTTAGAATTCTAGTATCAGGGCATCATATTGACTAAGTACTAAATTCTAAAATCTTATTTTTAATTTTTACGGGGATATATTTCCAAATGGGTAATTTTAACACGTAAGTAAAAAAAAGATTTATATCTAATTTCTTTTTCATGATTAAATGACTCCAATTATAAAAAGCTAAACGATTAAACAATTGCATTAGATTAACGCCGAGAGGATTATATTTTGAAGTTAAAAAACGAGCAATGTAACTTCCCCATCTCTTGATTAGAGAAATTGATTCAGGATATACAGATTCAAATAACGGTCTATTAAATATTTCATATATAGCAATAATAGGAAGGAGTTTTTCTAAGGTTTTTTTTATCTTTTCTCTATAAGATTCATCTTCCATTTGCATTTTTGATAGTTCACTTAACTTTTTTAAAGCATAGTTAAAATATCTTTCCTTAAAGTTTAACCACATTTTTCTCATGGAATCTCTTAACTGCTCTAGCTCTTTCAGAACTTCTACTTCTTTAAAAATAAAATTGTATTTTTTTTCATAATTATAAATGAAAGATAATAAAGCTGAATTTTCTAATTCTTGTTCAATTTCATCAGATTCTTCTCTATTCTGCTTAAAAAATTGTAATGAATTATCATCTTCACGACGACTAAAGATAGCATGCATGTATAGAGGAGTTGTAAATAATAAATTTCTAATTTTTTCTATTAAAATCTTATAATGCCCATATTTGTTGATTTGCGGATATTTTTTTGAGAGTTTTTGAGACATTTTCGTAATTTCTTTTGCAAAATGTTTAGATTGTTCAAATCTATACTTGATTTTATCAATTCTTTTTAGCTGATTTATGAGTGTGTTTCTTCTTTCTTTGTAAAAGTTAATCTTCTGAATTAAAAGTTTATTAACAGTAAGTAACTTACGCACATATGAATAAAAATCAATATCATATTTCTTTACAATTGAATTATGAGTAATCAAATGAAGTGTCAAGGTCTTACCAGTAACGTTTTTTTTAATTTTCATTGCATGATCTCCAATAGAATAGTAGAACATAGAATTTTGAAGAACTGATTCAATTGAAGAAAATACACCAAGATCCTTTGGTTCATTCTTAAAATAACCGTGCAAAAGAGTATCAATACCCTTGTATGTATTATTAAAATATTCTGATATGATAACTGATTCAAACTCCCCTAGATGGTGCCTTTTAAATTTTAATAGCTTATTACCAAGGATTATAGCTTGATTTGCTAGATGACTTACATTATAACTCCATTTTAATAAAGGTTCTAAAATTCTTGAAAACTTTAATTTATACCCATAAAATTCGGGACCAAAATATATTGGAAAACCAAACCCCCGAGAAGTGGAATAAATAAATTGAAAAACGTTTCTAACTTTTTCTTTTTTTAAAAAGCCTGGAAATTTAAATTGAAGCACAATGCGAGGAAAAAGTGCCTCAATACCTAAATTTATCCATGTTTCAAAAAGTCTAATGCTATCTGGAAATTTAAATGAATCTTTTTTATTTATGTAATCTTCTTTTATAATATTTAAATTGATTGGCATGGTGTGAAGCCAATCTCTATCTTTCTTTGAATTTATTAATTCCTTTCTAAATTTCTTTAAGGGTAAAGATCCTATTTGATTTTGAAGTTGAGATTTTCTTTTATAATAATTATTCATGACTCTCAAAAATGAAGTAATCTCTAACACTTGTCTTTGCAGATCATGAGCTACTTTAACCGTAGGATTCCTCGAGGATATATCTTCTGATTGTTCCAACAAATATTACCAATGAAAAACTAACTTAGTTTTTAATAATTTATATTTTTAGAATTTTTAATTTTAATTAATTTTTAAACCGAAAATCAAGATTTTCAGATTTGAACAGAAGGGGGAGATAAAAAAATAATGCATAAAGCTAAGAATAAAAAAATCTCAACTTAAAAAATAAAAGATAATCAACTGACTATGAATGAATACAAGATTATCAATTTAAAAACTAACCAGTTTAAAATTAAAGTTAAAAAAGAAGAAATTCTAGTTCAATAGGGTTTGGATATTCGATTATGAATATTTATTTCGCAAGAAATTAGCGGAATTTAAAGATTAACTAAAATCATTTATTAAGTCTTGTTTTAACTCATCTATGGTAGCATCTATATAAACGGTCCCATCTTTAAAGTCTTTTCTCAACATATTCTTTGCTTCGTTTGGTAAATTATGGATAATATCGAACAAAAAAGCTTTTCCTAACTCCTTATATATTTTTACCAGAAAATCTTCAATACACTCAAATCCATCATTGTACCCAAATTCTTCAAATTTATTTTCTACTCTAAGAATTTCAGCAAAATTCTTTTGTAGTTTTGATTTTGGGTCTCGAAATAGAATTTGTAAGTGTTCTTTCTCTAAATATTTAAAAAATTGATTCATTATTAACTCACTTAAAACCCCTAGAAGCATGTTCTTCCATCAAAATCTCCGCAATATAATCGATATCTTCAATCGAGGATATTTTAATTCCCTTTTTCTCGTTAATTATCCAATTAGGAATATATGCTTGTTCAAGCTCATAATCAATAGGTTCTAAAGCGATAGCTGGTTTATTCTGCTCTTTACCATATTTGAACTGCCATTTTGTTCCGCTAAATTCCGTCCCTTCAATAAAAACATTTCCCAGAGCCAAACCACTTGTAATTTTATTTCTTATCCGTAAAGCTTGTTTACTGACACTTTTTAATGGGAATCTTTCAGAAATTAACGCCCCATTCGCAACTAGTTTATCAACTAGCACTTCATTTTCTTTCGGATAAAGATTTAAGATACCAGAAGCAATCACGCCAATTGCTCTTCCTCCACTGTCAAGAGCACTTTTCATCGCAATAGTGTCAATACCTCTCGCAAAGCCACTGACTATTGTAAATCCTAATTCAGTAAATCTTTTTGCTATCAGTTTAGCCATTTCCTTCCCGTATCGGGTTGGATTTCTGGTTCCTATGATTGCCACAGCTTTTTCATATTCAGGTTTTATATTACCCTTTATAAAGATAAGTTTAGGAGGGCTTTTTATCTGTTTTAGCATTGGAGGGTAATCTTTTTCAAAGTAACTAAAACATTTAATACTATGTCTTTCACATAATAGCAGATCTTTTTTAATTGTCTCAAATGTTTTAACATTGTTATTTTTACTAAAAAGGGCTACTTTCTCATCTATTTTTCTAATGGGAATCTTTTCGTGGTCTTTTAAATTAATCAATAGTCTTTTGAGTTTCGCTTCTGAGAAATTCATTACATCGCTAAATGACATTCTTTCGTGTATGATTTGGAGAACTCGCAAGGGGAGTGATATTTTTCTGCTTAAAAATATATAATCTTCTAAAGAATCTTTCAAGGTCTGCACATACTTTGGTAGGTATCTTATCTTTAAATTAAATAACACTCTATAAATTTAATAAATTTTCTTTAATCTGGTTTAGCATTTCTCTTATCAATGCCATTTTTCGAAATGGTATTTGCTATGCTTATAATGATCTTTACAGCATTTAAAACTTATACGTAAAAAATAATTGTTAAAATAATACTTGAGCAAATGAGAAAGGATGAAAAATCGTAGTTTTTATGGTAATTACCTAAATCAAAATAAAAATAACAAAAAAAAAGAGAAAATTTTATCAGAAGAAGTCAGTAAGAAATCATTTGGAGGCTCATATTTTTACCCCGTTTTCAGGTTTGACTTCCGGTAAAAGTTATAGGAGATTATTTTTGAGATCCCTTAAAATATTCTCCAGAGCTTAAAGAAAGACTCATGGAATTAGGATTAAAAATTAAGTTATGAATGTTTTTGACTCCAAATTCCATCAAGATTTAATCAAATTTGAAGAACTTAAGGGTGAAAGATTTAAAAATTCGTTTACAATTTTATACGGAATAATAAATAAAAAATTAAAGAAGATTTACTTAAGCAGGGATTAAAATTTCGGTCATAAGATTATCCGAATTTGCGATTCGGTAGCGTTCCTTAGCCTATTTTCGATTTTTGTTGAACATGGCCTTCAATTCGCCCATAATGGCGCCTCTTAAAGACACTGGTTTTGCAGGACGAGCGGGAGCAGGTCTCGGGCCTCCTGGACCTTTTGGACCCCCTGGTGGTGGACCTCCGGGACCTTTTGGAGCCCCTGGTGGTGGACCTCCTGGCGAACCTCCAGGTGCACGTGGTGCAGCAGCAGGTGCGGCAGCAGCAGGTGCGGCAGCAGCAGGTGCGGCAGCAGCAGGTGCAGCAGCAGCAGGTGCTGCGGCAGCAG
>SDBT01007599.1_pt1 | contig 17810 bp, 20 predicted proteins | sample 2277101 | NCBI WGS metagenome assembly SDBT01 (sample SAMN10404973, study PRJNA504765) | marine sediment metagenome | isolation source: marine sediment core GS10_PC15, 103 cmbsf | place: Arctic Ocean: Southern Knipovich Ridge | collected 2010 | reverse complement strand
CTCATTACTTACGATTAAGCGCACCGCACTCAACAAAATGTTGACCACGATATGCACAAACTGCAATTGCTGGGTTGACAATGCTTTGGCCCACGAAAAGCACTGCTGCCAATGTAAGACCAATCACTGCACCATTTACCACGCTACCTTTGTACTCTTTGGAGGTAGCCACAGTAAGTAGTACCAGTGCAAGAACAGCAGCCATAAGAACTTCAACCAAACAAGCCATGCCTATAGAAAGATCAGCCATTACGTCCGGCATGAACACATTGTTGGTCAATGCTCTGAAAAGCCATACGCCAAGAAATGCACCTACTGATTGTACACCTGCGTAGATGAGCATTTCTTCAACAGGAAGAACACCTCTCATCCAAGCTGCTACAGTAAGAGCTGGATTGAAGTATCCTCCTGAAACCCCTTCCCCAATATAATACATCGCCATGAACATTAAGCCCACAGCGATAGGGACGCCAGTGATACTCACTGCAAGGATTAGAAAGAACGTGCCAATGAGCTCCATCACATACTGCCTCATTAGACTATCCTCCGGAATAAAAGGTTAGAAATATGTTCCATTACTCTTTACGATTCATAGCATAGCCACATTTTTATGCAAGTATTTTTTTCTAATGCGATAAGTCCTTGATAAAAAAGCAAAGTTACCAGTTTTTCAAACACATGAGGTCACTGTATCAAAAAAAATTTATCGTATGCAATAGTTTAAAGAGCTTTATTTTATTCGGTTTGCCCTCTCTAGATGTTTCTGATACGATAAAAACAGTTACTTATAAGGTCTTATGATGGATACTCCCCTGCTCCAGATTCACAATCTTACTAAAATATATCGATCAAATCATAATCCTGTCACGGCACTTGATAATGTGAGTATGACCATTAATCATGGTGAAGTGTTTGGACTACTTGGCGTTAATGGTGCAGGAAAAACAACGCTCTCATCAATTCTGGCTACGTTGCACCCACCAACATCCGGTACTATTCTTTTTAATGGCACATCGATTTATACCAACTTAATGGCATATCGACACGCACTCGGCTTTTGCCCACAAACACAAAATTTAGATATGTTTTTGACTGTGGAAGAAAACCTTTTATTTGCCGGGCGCTATTTTCTAATGCCTGAAAAAGAAATCAGTGCTCGCACCAAAGAACTCATGGAGCAGCTTGAGCTCACGCACTACGCTTCATTTAATGTGCACGAACTTTCAGGCGGCAATAAACAACGCCTTCTCATTGCACGTGCATTGATACATAATCCCCGACTCGTGATTTTAGATGAGCCAACAGTTGGTCTTGATCCTGATATTCGCAAAAAGTTGTGGCATATTATTCGTGGATTGAAAGAACAGGGCGTAACAGTTATTTTGACAACGCATTATCTTGATGAAGCAGAATTTCTTTCTGATCGCATTTGTGTCCTTCATTGTGGAAAAGTAATTTTGATTGAATCGGTTGCCAAACTCAAAGAACAGTACCATGAAAACAAACTGGAAGATATTTTTATCAAACTTGTAGAAGATCAGCGTAAAGGACCATAATGGCACTCATAAATGCACATTATTTCTTTACCTACGTCGCTCTCGTACGTCGAGACATACTTGTTATTCGCCAACGATTACGTGGGGCAATGATTGATGCTGGCGTACAGCTACTGGTTCAGGTAATGACATTTGGCGCGCTCTTTCCCGCCATGGGCGTACCAAAAAGCCTCATTGCGCCCTTATTTGTGGGTTCAATCGTATTGCAACTCCAATTTCTTGGCATGAGCTTCGGGCTGAGAACTCTTTTTGATATCAAATATAATAGATTTATCGACTATCGCTTAACCCTTCCTCTTCCAAAGCGCTGGCTCTTTGCCTCGTACATAACGTATTTTTGCATGGAAGCAGCTATTATATCTATTCCATTGTTCACCTTTGGCATTATTATACTCGGTACCAATTTTGAAATGGTTGCGCCAAACTGGGGTTTATTTTGCATTATCTATCTTTTGGTGCTCTGCCTGTATGGCTTACTTTTTTTAGGCATGAGCATGTACTATAGCTTTGAATGGTTTATGCAAAACTTATGGCCTCGTCGACTTACGTTTTTATTGATGATAAGTCCTCTTTTTGTTGTATGGTACAAAGTAAAACAATTTTCTCCGTGGTTTGCTCACGTCATGCTCATAAGCCCACTTACCTATGTTGCTGAAGGATTGCGATCTACGCTCATTGGTGGATCAGAGTATATTTCGGCATATATCTGTATACCGATGCTTTTGGGTTGGATTTTTTTGTTTAGTTGGTTTGCATCGTATGGAATTAGCAAACGATTGGATCCAGTATGACGGCATTCACCCAATCACTCATTGTTTTTTTTCAATTTTTAAGAAGAGACGTATACGCCAAACGGCAATCATTCATCGATAATGCAATAAACTATATCTGTATTTATCCAATTGTGTTTGCCATACAAAGCGCCTATTTGCAAGCTCATACCATTTTTCCTTCAGCTTCTCCTCAATTCAGTACCATCTTTTTTGCGGGAAACATTTTACTAGTAATGCTCTTATTTACCTACAAACAAAATATTGAGTTGTTGTTCGATCTTGAAAATCAACGGTATGTGGACTATCAAATAATAGTTCTTTCACCTTTCTTAGTACTGTGTGAACGCATACTGTTTACTGGCTTATATACTTTTGTACTCACGATTCCTTACTACCCAGTGGGAGGTTTGATCTTTCGAAAATATATTGATCTCAGCCATACCAACTGGATGCAGTTAATGCTTTTATTATGTGCAGGCTCAATGTGCCTTTCTGCATATCATCTTTTGGCTGCGGTAACACTTAATAGAAGTGCAGACATTGGATCGTTATGGAATCGAGTGAATTGCGTGCTTATTCTCCTAGGCGGATTTTGGATCCCACTCTATGTAATGCGAGACTATTCTCCGCTTCTTGGCAAACTTGTGTTTCTCAATCCGTGTATCTATCTTACAGAGGGCATCAAGGGTGCCATTACTGGCTCCAATCAATTCTTGCCATTTTCACTCTGCCTGCCAATGCTCCTGCTCTTTACCTTTGTTTTCACTGGTCTGTGTTGGTATCAATTTAAACGACGAGTGGATTGTCTTTAAATCTCATCCCTTAAAATCTTTTCACGATATTCAGCCATAAGCTGAACCATAAAATGAAGATTATGCAGAGACGCTAAACTATATGCCGTCATCTCTTTTGCTTTAAAAAGATGATGGAGATACGCACGTGAATAGTTTTGGCAGACAAAGCAATGGCAGTCAGCATCGATTGGTTCAAAAGATAGCTTATGCAAAGCATTGCCAAGCTTTACGATACCGTTTTTAGTAAACAGTGTGCCATGGCGCGCAGAACGAGTGGGATGGGAACTATCAAACGTATCAAGACCAAGTTGCACGCACGGCTCAAGAGAATAAAGATCACCAATTCCCAATAAATGATTTGGTTTATCTGTTGGAATCTGCGGCATCAGCTGAGTAAGCATTGCAATCATTTGTTCTCTAGTTTTACCCAAACTGCCACCAATCGCAAAACCATCAAAGGAAAGCGCTTCTAATGTTTTGGCACTCAACGAACGAAGTTCGGGATCAATCCCACCATGCACTACAGCATACATCGCTTGACCGTTAGGATTTTTTAAATGCTCGTTTAATGATCGCTCTTGCCAGCGATGCGTGCGGTGAAGCGATTCAATAAGTTTATGTTGATCAATGTGATAAGGAGGCAACTCATCAAAGGGAATAATAATATCTGCTCCTAAATCTTTCTGCGCTTGCACAGAGGTCTCAGGTGTAAGCAAAAGCTTGTGCCCATCCCGATAAGAGCGAAACAGCACCCCCTCTTCATCAATTTTTAAAACTAAGTTATTCCCCTTTTTTTTACCTTGGCTTTTCAGCTCATCTTTCACAGTGCCATACATCAAACTAAAAACTTGAAACCCTCCTGAATCAGTAATCAGCGGCATATCACGATTCATAAACGAGTGCAAACCTCCCGCTTGCTTGATCACTTGCGTACCTGGTTGAACCATACGATGATAGGTATTGCAAAACATCAACTGCAAACCAATATCGCTTACTGTTTTTGAATCAAGTGATTTGAGTGTGCCATTCGTGCCCACTCCCACAAAATTGGGCGTATCAATAATGCCGTGTGGCGTATAAATACGGCCCACTCGAGCTCGTGATTTTTTTGATTGATGAATGAGTTCGAAACGGAATGATTGCAGCACAGATTTTTACCCCAAGTTATTACTCCCAAGGTAGCAAAAAAGTCCGGTTTTGCCTATTTTTAATGCAGTTCTGTATGGCCAAATCGTGTGTGCAAAGACATAAAGAAGGTCACCAAAGGGGTAGCGATAGAAATGATAATCATCTTGATAATAAAGCTTACGGCAGCCACCTGGAGTGGCTGGGTAACCACCCCAAGCCAATAGAGGAAAAAACTAAAAGCAAGAGTATCAAAAATTTGCGTAAGACTGAGCGCAAGAATATTTCTCACCGTAAGTAAACGGTTTGGCCAAAGTTTTTTAAACGCACCGTACAGTATAAAATCAATAATCTGAGCACCGCCAAATATGACGATCGATCCCGCAACAAGCCAGGGAGCCACGGAAAGTAATTTTACGTAATGCCCTTGTGTTGTATCAATCTCACTTGGAATATAGAGAAGATGAATACGAGCCATTACCGCATAAAACAGTGAAAAAGAAAAGGTGGTAATGATTGTTTTTTTTGCAATCACTTTGCCATACAGCTCGGTTAATATATTCAAACTCAAAAGAGACCCCACGATAAATGCATCTGCTGATGTGGCATGCATGCCAAAAATAGTTGTTTGTTTGAGCACAAAAATATTGGCAAGTACCATCTGCAATACCGAAAAAGCTACCAATGATGATTTGCCCAAACGAAGAGCCACAAACGTGGTGATCGCAATAACAAAGATATGAATAAAAAGAATCAGTTCATTAAAAAACATAAGCTACCTTACTACTATTAATGGATATTTTTTAAATCCTACCAATCTGCATTCCGGCTGGGGAACAATGCCAAATGCATGCAATACTAATTCCTGCATCTTTCGTGCAACCCCAATAATATCATCAGTTGTCGCTGAATCCAAATTAACAATCATATTCGCGTGTTGATGGGAGACTTGCGCATCTCCAATTCGCAGTTCGCCCTTCACGCCAATTTTATCAAGATAATAGGCTATCCAAATCGCTTTTTTCCCATTAATTTCATGCCTCACTTCATCCTCATGAAAATTTCTGAAAAAACTACCGCACGTATTTTTTGTAGGATATTTTTTTGCTCGATGTCGTATGATCTCATCGCGTCGCCCTTGCGCATAAAAGCGTTCATGTACATGCACTGTCTTGCGTAGCTTGAATGTCGCATCAACAAGAATATGATTCCCCTCATGCAATGTTGAAATGTTATAGCCAAACGCAAACCAGCTCGCATCAACGGCTTGCAGTTTATTCGTTTGGATATCTAGCACCGTCGCCCCAACTAAAAAATGGGAAAGCAGAAATTCAAAATAGTGCAGATTAATAAAAACGGCTCCCCCCACTGTTCCCGGAATACCGCTAAACTCTTCAAGACCAAGAAAATTATGCGCAAGGCAATAGGTAATCAAATCATCCAGATCAACGCCCGCTCCCGCAGTTACCCACGCACAATCAGTATCACCATCTCGATGCACAATCTCTGCCAACTGAGGTTTGATAACAAGCCCATCCACACCCTCATCACTCACAAGCATATTGGCGCCACTGCCAAGTAGAAAAACATCAAGAGCCTGCGCGCGCGCAAAGCGTACCGCATCCTGCATTTCGTGAGCAGATTTTGGAGCTGCAAAAAAAGCTGCCGAGCCGCCAGTGCCAAACCAATTTTTATCTGCAAGCGGGATTGATTTTTCGATCAGACAGGAATGAGTGTTATTTTCTCGGAACAACTGATTGCTCAGGTGCTGTTTGAAATGGGACACGCGTTTTCACTTTTCCGTGCGCAACCAACGTAGCGCATTGTTCACGGCAGGTATTATTTGTTTTAACAATGCACTGCTTGCAGGAAATATAGTGGGCATTACACTCCATATTAATGCAGTTGGTATAGCTATCACATGGATTTTCACACAGATTACATTCGGAAAGAATATCGTCATTTATTCGAACCGCCACGCGCCGATCAAACACATAATTTTTGCCTCTGAAAAATCCATTGGGGTATTGCTCGGTGTAGCGCACAATTCCCCCCTTGATTTGAAATACCTCTTTAGCAATTTCTTTCTTTTTTAAGTAGGCCGTTGCGCGCTCGCAACGAACGCCACCCGTACAATGCATCAGCACTTGTTTGTCTTTGAATAATTCAAGATGCTCATCAATAAATGTAGGAAGATCACGAAAGTGTGAGATATCCGGAGTAATAGAGCCAGTAAACGTCCCGACACGAGACTCGAAATTATTTCTCGTATCCAGGATAACTAAATCTTTTGGTTTATCAGAAAGAAGCTCATGGACCTGCTTTGGTGTAAGATGCACGCCCCCATCTTTTATCGTCAACTTTTCAGCAGGTATGCCAAGCTTACAAATTTCATCACGCACCTTAATTTCCATGCGCGGAAAATAGCTTGCATCTCCTTCAGACAGTTTAAAATCAATATCGCCAAAAAGCTCGTGATCATTCATAGCAGCTTGATAGCGCACTATTGCCCAATCCTCTCCGCCAACAGTGCCATTAATGCCCTCAGCGCCAATCAAAATGCGTCCATGCAGTTTCAACTCATCGCACATTTTCTGCTGCCACTTAAGGATGCGCTTTGGATATTGAATAGATATGTATTTGTAAAAAAGTAGAATTTTGCCCATAAAAATGCCCTTTCAACCTATGCACGCAGTATATCACAAAGTTGTATGATCGATAAGGGTAAGGAAACTATACGAATCGTAATTTTCTAATCATCATAATATTCTTCCTTATATTTAGCTTGTACAGCATCCAAAAACTTCCCCCTCCAGGTTTTATATTTTCTTGCTTGAAAGGAAAGGTTTTTTTTCTCTTCTGACGTCCACGTAGCATCCCTTTCCTGAAGAGCTTCTCGCATAAAATCTAAACATTCCGCCTCTCGCTCAAAATATTTAAACGGATGATTCGGCTCGAAGGTATCATATTTCCGCTTTTTACGCTTTTTAGCACGAACTTCTTTCTCCAATCTTTCCACTTTTTCTTCCAGCGGCGCCATCTTATCTTTAAATTCAGCCTTTAAAGTTTCAAACTCACTTTTCAAGCAAGCGCGTAACCTTTTGCGAGTAATAGGCGAATCATCATCAGATTCAGTCTCATCGCCTGAAAACTCATCTTGCTTACCTGATTCTCCCAAGTTCTTGCCGGGCACAGAACCTTCCTGAGGTCCCTCCCTCTCCATTGCAAAAGCCGCAAGCGGCATAGCAAGAAATACTAAAAGTGCATATTTTTTCATGAGATTCCTCCAAATAAAGGGTAAAAATGTTGTTACACAATTATAAAGATGCCCTTTCGATCACATGCTGTTGGGCCAATAAGAGCATCTTTAATTTTTGCAAGATTAAGAAATGTTATTTTCTTTTTTCTCGTACTTCTAGTTCTTCTTTTATCAATTTCCAATCTTGGTCAGCAAATTTTTTAGAACAACCTTGCGCCATTAAAGCTGTTGCGATATGCAAATTTTCAAAGCGACCTGAAAGATCATATTTAAGTTCCGTCGAAAGGCTGTCTTGACCCTTGATCCCTCTAATAGCCTTATCCCATATCTTAATAATTTGATATCGCTCCTGAAGATTTGCAAGTGAGGGATTTGCTGCATTTTTGATTTCCAGCAGCAGCTGAATTTGAACAAATTCTTTCAATTCTTTCATTTTTGCTTTCAATGCCACATCGCGATATTTAGATTCCTCATCAACCTTCTCCAAACGAGTAAGCATCTCACTTCTCAAGGAATCGAATGCTTCTGGGGAACCGACAGAAAACCGATCCGAATCAAAAGAACTGCCTGAAAACTTATCCTCTTCATCTGTACCTGATCCTGTACCTGATCCTGAATATTCTAAATCTTCTCGTGCCGAACCTTCCTGAGGTTCCCCCTTTTCCATTGCAAAAGTTGCAATCGGCATCACAAGCAATAATGAAAACATGAATTTTTTCATGAGACTCCTCAACATAAAAGTTAAACGGTGGTATTTAAGAATTTTTCAAGAGTAATACCTAAAAATAAAAAGACAAGCATACCATAATCAGTTTTTTCTTTAGAAAAAAAATACTATACTAATGAAAAATTGTATTAAGATAAGGATTCAATGAAAACAATTACCTCCCGATCACATGATGTGATCAAACAAATAGCATCACTCCAGCAGAAAAAACAGCGCAGCACATATAATCAATTTGTTGCTGAAGGGCTGCGCACCTGCACAACGCTCATTCAGTCGGGCCATCAGCCAATACAGCTTTTTATAACAGAACAGCATGTACAGGCTGCTCAAAAGCTCGTTTCGGATGACAAGATTACGCTCGTGCCTGAGCATGTTATGGAAAAAATAAGTAGCGCAACGACGCCGAGCGGCATCGTAGGCCAATTTGCAATCCCCCCAGCGCCATCGGCTGATGTACTTACGGCTGGCTTAGTACTCGCACAGGTTTCCGATCCGGGCAACATGGGGACCTTAATCAGAACAACTGCAGCGCTTAATCATAAATCGATAGTTGTGGTGGAAGGAGCAGATCCTTGGAGCCCAAAGGTAGTACAAGCCTCTGCAGGAACTATCGGTATGGTACATATTTTTCAATGGAGCTGGCACGAGCTGCTTACAAACAAAAAAGCTCATCAACTTATTGCGTTAGCAGTTAAAGGTGGGAAAAAACCATCTGAATTTTCTATGGCCAACACTCTTTTGGTGGTAGGATCTGAAGCCCACGGTATTTCCGATCAATGGCTCGCTGATTGCGATACTCAGCTCACGCTCCCGATGCCAGGAAGCACTGAAAGTTTAAATGCTGCTGTCGCTGGATCGATTGCTTTGTACCTCTGCAGTAATACGTCGGTTTGATCCCACGGCCAAAAATCGGTATCTTGAGCATAGATCGATCTAACGCTCAAGGAATCCTATGAAATCAACTGAGATTCGCAAAAAGTTTTTTACTTTTTTCACGAAACGTGATCATACCGCTGTCCCCAGCTCTTCGCTCATTCCCGCGCAAGATCCAACGCTGCTTTTTGCCAATGCAGGCATGAACCAGTTCAAAGATGTTTTTTTAGGAAAAGAAAAGCGCAGCTATAAACGAGCCGTCAGCATTCAAAAATGCGTACGAGCAGGCGGCAAACATAATGATCTTGATAATGTAGGATTCACCAAGCGGCATCTGACGTTTTTTTAAATGATGGGCAACTTCTCATTCGGCGATTATTTTAAAAAAAAGGCCATTGAATTTGCTTGGGTATTTCTCACCAAACAGATGAAGCTCTCCGAAAAAGAGATGCATGTGACCGTTTATGAAACAGATGACGCATCATATGAAATCTGGCTTAAAACGATTGGGCTTTCCACAGAAAAAATTCATCGCTTGGGCAAAGAAGAAAATTTTTGGCAAATGGGAGACATTGGCCCGTGCGGCCCCTGCTCTGAGATTTTTATTGATCGTGGCCCCGCATTTGGCTGCAAAGATCCCTGTGGGCCAGCTTGCGAATGCGACCGATTTTTAGAAGTGTGGAATTTGGTTTTCATGCAATTTGATCAACAAGCTGACGGCACGCTCAAACCGTTAAAACAAACAGGCGTTGATACCGGCATGGGGCTCGAGCGCCTGTGCACGATTGTACAAAATGTTGATTCGGTCTATGAAACTGATCTGTTTATACCGATTATCACAAAAACTGAAAAACTTACCGGCATTGCGTATGAAAACGCTTCAGATGAAATAAAAGCAGCATTTCGCGTGCTTGCCGATCACATTCGTTCATCTACGATGATCATTTCTGATGGCGGCGCACCTTCAAATGAAGGACGCGGCTATGTGCTACGAAAAATTATTCGGCGCGGTGCGCTCTTTGCCCAAAAGCTCACGAAAGAAAACATTTTTCCCCAACTTGCGGATGTTGTAATCGATGAGTTTAAAGATATCTATCCGGAGCTTGAAGAAAATAGAGTGCTCATTAAAAAAACGCTCACCAGCGAGATTGAAAAATTCTCAGTAAATCTTGAGCGTGGCCAGCAAATTCTTGCTAACTCTTTTGCGCAAAGTAAACAAGCTAAAAAAATTACGGGCGAACAAGCATTCAAGCTGTATGACACATTCGGATTTCCGATTGAGCTCGTGCTTGCAGCTGCTCGAGAAAAAGGATATACGGTAGATACCAAAGGATTTGAAATGGAAATGGAAAAACAGCAAGCACAATCCGGCAAAAAGCGTACTGATACACTTGATCACATTGAGTTACCTAAATCAGTACAAACTAAATTTACTGGCTATGAAGAACTGGAAACTCCTTCAAAAGTTAATGCGTTAATTGAAGATGGCAAGTCAGTGGACTCAATAAAAGCTGGCACCCCCTGTTTTGTGATGAGCAAAAAGGCACCATTTTTTATCGTCGGCGGCGGGCAGGTACCCGATCAAGGGTGGCTGCAGCTTGGCGATACCAAAGTACCGATTACGCAGGCGCGCCATATCAATGGCCGTATTGCTGTACAAATCAAAGCGCCCGTAGACATTGCAGTGGGCGATAGCGTGACAAGCATCGTTGATACAGAATGGCGCACGAACGCGATGAAAAATCATACGGCAACGCACTTGCTGCAAGCAGCGCTCATCACACTATTTGGCAAACAAATCAAACAATCAGGATCGCTCGTGCATCCGGACTATTTACGTTTTGATTTTAGCTATCATGAAAACTTGAGCTCGGAAGATATTAAAAAAGTTGAAGATCTCGTGAATGCAAAAATTCGTGAAAATATTCCCGTCTCGATTGAATACACCAGCTTTAAGGAAGCAATTGATCGAGGCGTTCTTGCGTTTTTTGGGGAAAAATATAATCCGGAAGAAGTGCGCATCGTAAACATTCCTGAATTTTCAATGGAACTGTGCGGCGGCACGCACGTAAATCGTACCGGCGATATTGGCGCATTTAAAATTACGGATGTCTCTTCCATCTCTGCTGGCCATCGAAGAATCGTTGCGCTGACCGGCCCGAAAGCAATAGATCTCTTTCAAGATACGTTTAATGTTACCAAAAACTTAAGTCTTCACTTTAATATAAAACGTGACGATCTTATTACGCAGGTGGAAAAACAAACCGAAATATTGAAAGAAGCGCAGAAGCACATCAAGCAATTAAAACAACAAGTATGGCAAGCGCAGATGCCGCACTGGCTTGAGCAAGTTGAGACAATTAATAACGTGCCATTTCTTTTTCTCACTATTCCGAATGCTGCGCATGATGAACTGCGCACAATCACTCAAATGCTGCAAGCACAGGCTCCCGGCTTGTATATCTTGATCAGCCCAGCTGACAATCGCTCATCCTTCCTGGTAAGCCTCGATGCCAAACATGCAGATAGCGTAAATTTGAAAAATTTTGGCGCATGGCTCAAAGATGAGCTCGGACTTCGAGGCGGTGGCGCAAAAGGAACGCTTCAAGGTGGAGGGGGGACATTTGACCCAAAATGGCGAGAAGCGATTATTGAGTGGTTGAAAAAATAAAAAATTAATTCAATTTCAAAAGTTCCACATCAAAAACAAGCGTTGCGTTTGCCGGAATTATTCCGCCAACAGCTCGATCTCCATATGCCATATCTGCAGGAATAATAAAGCGACGCTTTTCTCCCTCTTTCATCAACGCCACTCCCTCATCCCATCCGCGAATCACCATACCGGCACCAAGATTAAATTGAAATGGTTGTCCACGGTCTACACTGCTATCAAATTTCATGCCTTTTAATTCTGAAGCATTTGGTTCATAAAGCCAGCCAGTGTAATGCACTGTTGCCCTATCTCCTGCTTTTGCTTGATTGCCAGAGCCTTCTTGTACGATTTGATATTGTAAGCCAGAATCAAGTGTTATCAGCTCGTTCTTTTTTTGTTCCATAGGGCCTCCCGTTTGTTTTTTGTAAATCATAACAAAGATTCCGAATAATAAGGCGGCTGTAATCGCCGCAGTTACCATATACTTTTGCATACAACTCCTTTGCAATGTGCTATTTTTAGGATCGCTTTTAAGTATAACAATTTTTAAGCAAAAGGAAGTGAAATGCTACACGTTTTAATACTTCTTATATGTTCCTCTGTTTCATGTATGGCGCAGGATAAGGCACAAGATCCGCCGCAATCAAAACAAACATTCGCTGTTCCGGCGCCCTATGCACCATGGCGCGAAAACTACATTGCAGCTTATGTTTCACAAGAACTTTCAAAGCCTGACCATAGATGTCCGTTTTGTCGTCAAATTAAATCCGGTAACGATAGACTTTATTACGTTTTATCTCGTGCAAAACACTGCTTCGTTCTTCTGAATGCTTTTCCGTATACGAAAGGACATATTCTCATTTTGCCTTACGAACATACGGGATCACTTATCGATCTATCACCTAAAGTACGTGCTGAAATGATAGAGTTATCGGCAAAATCGATGGAATTGATCAAAGCAACATTTCAATGCCAGGGATTTAATGTGGGGTTCAATATTGGCCAATTGGCAGGAGCCACCGTTCCTGATCATCTGCATATGCAGATAGTACCCAGATACAAAGGCAACCTTGCTTTTATTCACACCATTGGAAATACAGATGTTATTTGTTATGACATAGAAAAAGTCTATCAGGCGTTATTACCAAAATTTCAACAACTCAATGAAATATTCTTTGACTAGGCAATATGCTTAGCAATTTGATCTTGCACAATCCGTAAAATAATAAACGGCACGATGGTAGCCCACACAATTCCCTGATCATCAGCTTTTACCGACCAAATAAGTGCAATCATGGTGGCTGCCAGCAGTAAAAATGATCCATAGCGAATAGCATCCCGGTCCATATGTTTTGTGCCTATAAATCCTGACTTGGTAAACAACATAGCAAGCAATCCAACTGCAAAAATACAGGTAAAAAATGGGCCGCCAGTTGTATCTCCATACCATTCCAAAAGAGGTTGCAGATTAAAAAGAAATCCGCATGCGCCAAGTATCAAAAATAAATTAACGCCCAAAAACAAACGATCCATCGTTATGCCTTTGTGCAGTGATACTAAAATCACACCCAGCGCACATAAGCCTGCAAAACTAAAAGCATAGGACCAATCAGTCATCTCCTGCATGCGCATGTATCTCACAAAAAGAAAAATGGGCATATATTGCAAAAAATGCACCCCTCTGCTTGGTTGACGATAGATCGCTATCCCCCAATACACTACTGCTGCAAGTGATATAAGAATAAAAATATTCATTCTCTCCCTTTCTCTGCACTACTTACTAATTTCTCAATCATATCAACTGCGCCATCCACTTGCTCGTTGACTTGATTCTCGGGAACATCAAACCGGCTCAACACATACTCTGGCACATCCTCCTTGCGTTCAGGGCGACCAATGCCAAATCTGAGACGCATAAACTCAGGGCCCCATGCTTCAATGAGTGAGCGCAATCCGTTATGCCCACGATGACTGCCTCCCTGCTTGATTGCAAGTGCACCAAGTGGTTTTTCAAGCTCGTCATGTATTACCAAAATGTTTTCCGGTTTAATACCCTGCTTGCTCAAAAACGGAATCACTTTACCGGAGGTATTCATAAACGTTTGCGGTTTAATTAAAAAAAGTTTGGTGTCTCCGATCATTATATCCGAAACAAGCATCGGGCCTTTTTCCTGCCAGGTGCCATAATAACGATCGGCCAGTGCATCTACCACCAAAAATCCGGCATTGTGCCGCGTAAAAGAAAATTTAGGGCCCGGATTACCAAGGCCAAGGATCGCTTTTATGTTTGGATTATCTTTGTTCATCTGAACACTCTAGAGTAGTTTTTGCAACTCATCCACAATTACTGAACTTACATCAAAAACTTCTATATCAGATGATTCTAACGCTTCTTTTCGTAATGGCAATGTATTGCTCACAAAAATTTTTGAAAAGCAGCTCTTTGCAATGCGTTCAACGGCATTGCCTGCAAGAACGGGATGCACAAAATAGCCATATATGTTTTCATATCCCCTTTCCGGCAGTGAGTCGCACACATTAAGCGCAGTGCCGCCCGTGGCAATAATATCATCAATGATAATGCCGATGCTCCCCTGGCACTCTCCTGCAAGGCCAATTATGCGAGTTTGATCTTTTGCAAAGCGCTTTTTTGAAAAGATAAGCGTGCCTACCCCAATCTTTTGTGCAACTTCCTCCACATACTTAGCAGCTCCTTGATCAGGCGCTACCAAACAAACATCGCGTAACGATTTCTGCTGAGCCTGAATATGATCAGCAATAATCGATTGAACCGGCAAATTGTGCACTGGAATAGAAAAGAAATCGATAATTTTTTCACTATGCAGATCAACAGAAAGCAGTTCATCAATGCCAGCACCTTCAAATAATTTTGCAATCACCGAAACATCACCCGACTTGCCTGCAATAGAACTTTTATCATGGCGTGCATACCCGAGGTAGGGAATCACTGCTATCACTTTTTGCACTCCCGCATTTTTAAGCTCGCGAGCAAGAAAGGCAACTCCTAATGTATGCTCATTAACCGGATCGCCCGTGGATTGCAAAATAACAGCTGTTTTTCCTGTAAACCGTTTTGAATCAGCAAGCTTCACCTCTATTTCTCCATCTGCAAATTGACGGAATTCTGCATAATGTACTGGCTGCTGTAATTGGGTAGCTATTTTTTCTGTAAGATCTGTGCGTGATAACGCAACAAGTTCATAATTCATGGTTCCCTTTACACTGCTACAAACAAAAAAAGAAAGTGAAAGTAATAATTGAACTAATTTCATAGAACGTCCCCGTTGCATGATTACGTTTTTTTGCTTTGGCAAAAGGTAGTGATTTGGGAAACAAAAGTCAATGAGAAGATGGAACTGAGCGCCAACTTTGTTATCTAAAATGTTTCATAATTTTCTCAATCACCTCTGGCGGAACTTCTACTTTTCCTCTTTCTCCTTCTTCTGCTTTCACTTCTTTTAACCTTCTCTTTAATTAACTTTTTTTTGTATAATATTTCTAATCCTCTCGTCAGCAAGATCATAAACCATCTTTCCATCCAAATTTTTAATTGTCCAATCTGCTCCCGCTTGCAAAAGCATTCTCACAATATCAAGATTTCTGTAATTAGCGGCCAAAATCAATGCCGTACTTCCCGTATCACTCCGTATATTTACATCAATTCCTGGAACCTTGAGAAGATCTCTCACCATAGCAGTATGTCCCCCCAAAGTAGCCTCAATCAATGCCGTACTCCCGCTACCATCCCGTATATTTACCTCTGCTTTCGCATTCAAAAGCATTCTAGAATCATATCCCCACTTAGCAGCCTCAATCAATGCCGTACTGCCTCTATCATCCCGTATATTTACATCAATTCCAGCATCAATCAGCCTTTGTATTTCTTCATGATCACCCTTTTCAACAACGAACCTCCACTTCTTTTCATTTTTTATTTTTCTAAACTTTTTAATCACCCTCCAAGCCGCTCCTGCTCCTAAAGTGGCCAATATTGCCAAAGCTACTGGCCATCCCTGCTCTTCAATCTCTTCTAATTCTAGCGGAGCTTTGGGCACAATTTCCTGCATTGCCTGCTGCATCGATATAAATAAACAACTGATAAGTACAAAAGATATGCTTTTCTTCATCATAGTGCCCTCAAAATCGGTGGATTTATTCCTTTATCTAAAATATGGCATAAGTGCCCTGTCAATTGTCACTTTTTCCTCTTGCGAAGGAAACGCTTCTTCTAACGTTTTTTGAATAAATTCTCTCCCTTTAGACACTTCTTCTCGAATAATACTTTTAATCTTCTCGTCAGCGAGATCATAAGCCGTTTGTCCGTCCCAATTTTTAATTTTCCAATCTGCTCCCCTATTTAATAGCTCCCGAACAATTGCAGAGTTTCCACTCTCAACAGCAAATATCAATGCTGTGTTACCCACAATGCCCTGTTTATTTACATCTATTCCTGGAACATTGAGAAGTAACCGAACAACTTCAGTCCGACCGTTGAGAGCAGCCAATATCAATACTGTCACTGCATTATAATTTTCAATATTTACATCTATCCCTGGAACATTGAGAAGCAACCGAACAACTTCAGTCCAGCCGCTGCCAGCAGCTATCATCAATGCCGTGTCGTTATCTGGATACTTCTGTTGATTCACATTAATTCCTGCCGCGATCAGATTTTGCATTCCTTCAGCATTTCCCATTTCGGCATAGTTCCACCACTTGCCTTTTTCTATTTTTAGTTGCATTAGTGATGCTTCTACAAGAGGAGCCAGTGTTTTGCGTGCCTGCGCTTCAATCTCTTCTAATTCTAGTGGAGCTTTGGGCACTATTTCCCACATTCCCTGCACCATTACTGGCTGCATCGATATAAATAAACAACTGATAAATATAAACGATATGCTTTTCTTCATCATAGTCCCCCTAAAAATCGCTAGATTTATTCCTATTTTTTCCATTCATGCCTTTTTCTCTTTCCACCAATCTCTCTCATACGTAATCGATGTGGTGTCCCTAGTAGCCTTAGTTCTCCTAAAGCTTCCTGCACTATAGGAACTTCAAGATAGGTCTTATAATCTGCTCCACCCTTTATAAGCTCCTTAATAATATCTTTTAAGTTGTTATCAATAGCGATTTCTAAAACCGTCTTTCCTTGGTAATTTTTAATCGTCCAATCTGCACCTTCATCCAAAAGCATTTTCACAATTTCAGCATGTCCGCTATTAGCAGCAATCATCAATGCCGTCATGCCGCGAAAAGATTGTTTATTTGCCTCTGCTTTAGCATCCAACAACTGCTGAACTACTTCAGGATTTCCCTTTCCGGCAGCCCACATCAATGCCGTCTTTTCTTGCCAATCTTTAATCGCCCAATCTGCACCTTCATCCAAAAGCATTTTCACAATTTCAGCATGTCCGCTATTAGCAGCAATCATCAATGCCGTCATGCGGTACCAACTATCCTGTTCATTTACCTTTGCTTCTGCATTCAAAAGCTCTCTCACAATTTCAGTATGTCCTTTATTAGTAGCAATCATCAATAGCGTACGGCGTAAAGTGTCCGATTTATTTACATTAATTCCTAAACGGATCGCGTTTTGTATTTCTGCAAGATCACCCTCTCTGACGTAGTGCCATATTAATCTGCTTTCTTCCTTTAATGACTTTTGCTTTTGTTCCTTCTCTTTTTCACGCTCATCTTCTTTTCTCATTTCTTCTTTTATTTCTTTTACAAGCTTTTTACCTCCCCAAATGGTCACTGCTGCCGCTACAAGAGCTGAAAGTGCTACCAATACTGCCCGTTCTTTTTTACTGCATCCCTCGCCATACCGGAGGCATCGATACTTGCTGTTTACATAGTCTTGGCCTTTTTGCACATCTTGCCACGTTGGCTTGCGTAAAGATCGAAACCATGAAAGCACTGCTAATGGCTTTGCTTTTTGCAGCTCAATAACTGAAACTTCTGGTTCAGCTTGTTGCTCTTCAATCTCTTCTTTCTGCGCCATCAGCGGCTGCATAGTAGACAACAACAAAGAA
>SDBT01007597.1_pt1 | contig 17812 bp, 19 predicted proteins | sample 2277101 | NCBI WGS metagenome assembly SDBT01 (sample SAMN10404973, study PRJNA504765) | marine sediment metagenome | isolation source: marine sediment core GS10_PC15, 103 cmbsf | place: Arctic Ocean: Southern Knipovich Ridge | collected 2010 | reverse complement strand
ATGGATTTACTCTGTTATCTTTTAGTAAAAGTTTAACTACTTCTGAGTGTTCATTATCTAAAGCTTTTTGTAGAGCATAATCATTATCTGAAGATGGATCTACTCTATCATCGTTTAGTAAAAATTTAACCGTTTTATATCGTCCATTTTTAGAAGCTTTTCGTAAAGCATAATCATTATCTGCAGATGGATCTACTCTATCATCTTTTAATAAAAGTTTAACTGTTTTATATCGTCCATTTTTAGAAGCTTTTCATAAAGCATAATCATTATCTGAAGATGGATCTACTCTATCATCGTTTAGTAAAAGTTCAACTGTTTTATATCGTCCATTTTTAGAAGCTAAACCAATAGCAAGATTATTATCTGCAGATGGATCTACTCTATAATCTTTTAATAAAAGTTCAACTGTTTTATACCGTCCATATTCAGAAGCTAAACTAAAAGCATAATTATCATCTATAGATGGATCTATACCAGAATGTTTAATTAACATTTTAACTATAAATGTATTTCCAATCTTAGAAGCTGAGAAAAAATATTCTTTTATATTAATATCTTTAAATGAAAATATAATATCGTCATTAATATTAACACCATAAAAAATAATTTCATTTAAATATTTAAATGGATATATATAGGTATTATCTCTCATTAAACTAAGAACATGTTTAAATATATAAGGAGAACGATCAATAAAAATATTTAAATCTTTATTTTTTAAAGGAAAACGTTTAATAAAAAAATTAAAATATTCTGATTTTAATAAAGTATCTTCTGTAGTTTCAAATATTCTACCCCCTACATTTATTTTAATTGTTTTACTATTCATTTTAATCAAATAAAAGATTATTGTTATATCATTTTATAATTTATTACTCTATATCTTTTCATATTTTATATAATTAAAATAAATTATATTATTTATTATTTTACTTAAAACTTGATTCCCAGATACGATTAGCATCATAATTACTCAACCCTAGACCTGAAGATCTAATATGTCTTTTAAATTCTTCTTTTAAGTTTATTTTTACTTCCGTTTTTTCATTTTTAATATCTTTTTGACCTGTAATTTCTAAAGATTTATTTTTAAGTAAATCTTTTTGTTTTTTTCTAGATAATTTATTAAAGGTTGGACCATTAATTTTAATCCAACGACCACTTGGTCCTTTTACTTTTCCATTCATAATATTATTTTATATAATATTATTTTATTTTTTATTAGTAATGTTCTCTACCATTGAGAGTAATTTTTTATAATTTTCTCTAAATTCTTTATTAATATCTTGTGATGATCTTAAAGCAATAACATTTTGTGTAAACATATTTAAACTTAAATTGTTTTCTATTTTTTGAAGACGATTTGATATAAGAACTACCGTTTGTTGTAAATCTATAAGTATATTTCCTATAGTTCTTATATCATTTTTTATTTTATTGTTATATGTCGTTTGTTTAGATTTTATTTTTACAGAGTTAGATTCTAACTCCGAAGAAGAATCTAACTCCGAAGAAGAATCTAATTCCGAAGAATCACTATTAGATACTATTTTTTCTTTTTTATTTTTTCTATCATCTCTTAGTTCCTTGTTTTCTTCTATTCCTCGTCTATTACTTCGTCTATTACTTCGTCTATTACTTCGTTTATTACTTCGTCTATCGTTTTTATCTCTATCGTGCCTATCATCTCTATCGTGCCTATCATCTCTATCGTGCCTATCATCTCTATCGTGCCTATCATCTCTATCATGCCTATCATCTCTATCGTGCCTATCATCTCTATCGTGCCTATCACGTAATTTATTTTTTTTTCTTTTTTTTATATTATTGTAATGATCATATGGATTGTAATCTACATCAGACATTTTAATATAGTACTTCTTATTGTATTTTTTAATACAATAATACTTCTTAATAGACTATTAATTTTTAATATTACTACTTAATTTTTTATTATTTAAAATATCAATAGTATTATTTTTAGTATTAAACGGAACATTTGTTTGCAATGTAATGCTTATTTCTCTTTTTTTAGAACTTTTTATTTTTTTTTTATTCTTCTTAGCATTCTTCTTAGCGTTCTTATCTGATAATTTTTTAGTTTTTGCATTTTCTTTTATTTTATTCATCATTATTTTTAACTGATCACCAAGAGAATTATTTTTAGCCTTAATCTTAGGTTCAGCATCAAGTTTAGTCTTAATATCCTTCTTGTTTTTGGAATTTTTCTTAGTAACTATTTTAGTCTTGGATTCAGCATCAGGCTTAGTCTTAATATCCTTCTTATCTTTGAAATTTTTCTTAGTAACTATTTTAGTCTTTGATTCATCATCAGTCTTAATATCTTTTTTAGGTTCATCATCAGGCTTAGTCTTAATATCCTTCTTATCTTTGGAATTTTTCTTAGTAACTATTTTAGTCTTAGATTTAGTTACTTTTCTTCCTTTGATTTGTTCCATTAATTCTTTACGTTTTGATACCTTATCATTTTTTTTATTTATCTTCTTTTCTTTGATTTGTTCCATTAATTCTTTATGTTTTGATACCTTATCATTTTTGTCATTGATCTTCTTTTCTTTGATTTGTTTCATTAATTCTTCATGTTTCTTTGCTTTTACTTTTTTCCTGAAAAAGTCTTTGATATGATTAAACATTTTATTACTTTTATTTTTTTTCTTATCCTCCTTATTATCAGTTCCCTCACTATCTACTTTATCCTCCTTATCATCAGTTTCCTCTTTATCATCAGTTTCGTCATTATCTATTTTATTCTTCTTATCATCAGTTTCCTTATTATCTACTTTAACCTTTATTTTTTCAATTATTTTAAATTTATTTTTTTTCGTATTTTTATGTTTTATGTTATCATTATTTTGGTATATAGTATTAGTATTACTAGTATTGGTACTACTGAATAATGTTTTTTCAGTATGAACATCAAAAATTGACTTGATATATATGTCATTTTTTAGTTGTGTCATAAAATAATTTAATTTACGTTGGGTATTGTCTCGTCTCTCAGAATAATGTTCATCTGAATATTTATTAGAAAGATAATCATAATAAAGTACTTCTTTTTGCATACGAATATATTTTTTTACATTATAAATTGGTTCAATTATAAAAACTTTTGTAATTACGGAATAAGCGATATCTTCTAAAAGTATACTATTATGTTTATTATCGATCCAACTTACATTATCATTTAATGATGATTCTTCTATAATTTTAGGATCGATAATAGAAATAAATCTATTATTACTTGTTAATAAAATTATAGAATAATTTTCTGGAGGATTAAATGATAATATAGCTTCATTGATTTGTTCAGTAAAATATGAAAGACTCCAACTAGTATCAAAATTTAATTTTACACGATATGGATGTATTGTTATTGACGTCATTTTATACTAATTTTATTATTAATTTTTTTATATTAAATATAAAATGGATTCTAGTAAAATATCAAAAGATATTTTAGGTAATATTATAAAATTTATTAAACCTGAAGATATCTTTAATTTAGTTACAACTAATGAAAAATTATATCGTTTATTATTATTAAATTACAATTTTGATAATTATAAGTTACTACTAAAACTCTCTGATGAAGATTTTAATACCATACTTAAAAATGTTAATGTTGATCCTAATATAGTATTTAAAGCTATTATATTTGGTAACAAATATCAAATATTAAAGAATTATCTTAATAAAATAGATCCTAGTTTAGATAATAATTGGGCTATAAAATGGGCTTCAATAAACGGCTACTATATAATGGTAAAATTATTACTAGATTTACCATTAAAAAGAGGAGTAGATCCTAGCGCTAATGATAATTATGCTATTCAATCAGCTTCAAAAAATGGTTACGAAGCAGTGGTAAAATTATTACTAGATTTACCATTAAAAAGAGGAGTAGATCCTAGCTCTGATAATAATTATGCTATTCAATTATCATCACAAGATGGTCACACGTTAGTGGTAAAATTATTACTAGATTTACCATTAAAAAGAGGAGTAGATCCTAGCTCTGATAATAATTATGCTATTCAATCAGCTTCAAAAAATGGTTACGAAGCAGTGGTAAAATTATTACTAGATCTACCATTAGAAAGAGGAATAGATCCTAGTGCTGAAAATAATGAAGCTATTATACAGGCTTCAGCAAATGGTCATACGTCAGTGGTAAAATTATTAGCTGATAATCATAAAATATCATTATCTAATATTCCAGATTTAAATATATTAGATATAATAATATTTGATATATTTAAATAATAATTGACTACGCATCAGTGGTAATTTTAATAATTTTAATATAATATTTATAAATAGATTTATAAATAATTTTAATAATTTAATAGTTTTCATCGATATCAATGATGCTAGTAAATATAATTTCACCTTCACTATTTAATGTAGCCACTGGAAATTGGGTAGTTTTATCATCGATATGACAATTACTAAAATTAAAAGTGGGTTTATCATATAATTGTCTACCTAATATAGTACGATCATAAGATTTATTTAATGCTTTCGGTATACTAACGATAGCCATATTTTTATTTTGTATATGTGTTTCTATTGGATCCATTATTATATTCTCTGTTTCAGTATCATCAATATCGTCAGTGGAAAGATTTTCTACTAAATTTATAATTTCTTCTAAGTTTATATCTGCTTGTTCTGGTTCTACGGTTATAGTTTCTTCATGTTTTGTTTTTATTTTACTTTTTCCTAAAGTAGATATAACTCCAGTCATAGACATTCCTACAGATGTATCTACAGATGCATCAACACCAAAAAGAGAACTTGCTGCAATGGTTGCAGCTGAATATTTCATAGTAGCTCTAACCATAGGATCACTATTACGATAAGTAGCACCATAATATCCTATTTTAACTGGATATCCTGGGAAACACATATAATCCACTAATAACATTATGTGTCTATTGTCAACCCAGATACCAACATTATCAAATATTTCTATCAATCTAGCTATCATAAGATTACGAGTTATACTGATACCAAAAAAACGATAAGTTTCATTGAGATCTTGTGATAACGTTCTATTAGTATCTACTGAACGTATCATAAATAGATGAGCTAAATTAGTGCCTCCCAATTTAACATAATAAGAATTAAATAGTGAATTTTTAATACCAGAATAACCAGGGGGTTGTAATTTAAAGTTATTAGATTTGATATTTCTATTTTTAATATCTTTTGTTCTTTTAGTATCAGTATCTATGACATAATCATCAAAAGCAGTATCCATATCAGAGTATGATTTTTTTATAATATCTATAGGATTTTCTTTACTAGTTACTAATATATAATTACCTTTAAACTCTGATGGAAGTTTTAAATATTTAAGAACATTTAAAACAAAATTTTCATCTAGAAAACGATAATTAAGCCATCCATAATTTAGCCATAATTTCCATTTTGATGGTACTATATTAGTGGCTATATCTAAAGCATCTAATATATTATTTTTATTAATTGAATAACTACTAATATGATTTATTCCGGCAACTACATATATATTTAATTCATCAATAAGTATGTTGGTTAAATATATTTTGTTTAATAATTTAGATGCACTCATTCCTGAAGTTTTAGCTTTTACTTTACCTTTTACTTTTGTAGCTTCAACTATTCTCGAATCTATAGGATATATATCAATATATCCATACGTACTATTATCATTAACAAATATCGGAGAATGAATACATTCAAAAAGATTATTCTGTGATCTACGTAAACGATCACAGACTTCACCTAATGTTAATTTATAACGAAATATCTTTTTAATATCAATTTTAAACCTAACAAACCATTCAGTATCATAAATATTAAAAGTAGGCCATATTTTCTCATATGCCGTATACCATTCTTTTGAATTACTTTTAAAAAAGATATCGGGTGATTCTGGACCATATATTTCTAATACGATATCTTCTATGGTTAATTCTTTAATATTAGTCTCTTGATCTAATAAATAATTAAAATTAGGATTAGTTCCATCTGCTAATGTTTTAAAATATAATTTAGTTGTTACCATCTTACTTTTCTCTGTATTAGTAAATGAGACTACTTCTTTAAATTTATCTAATTCTGTAATTTTATTTTTAGATTTACCAGTATTTTTTTTTCCATTTAAAGAATCTTGAGTTAGATCTCTAGTTAATGCTTCCGCAGCTAGAGATCCTGCCATAAAACTTTCTGGTATTTGAGAATCTAAATAAGCATTGATAAATTCTTCACCAATTAAAGCGATAGCTTTAGTGTAAGGAACTATTTTAATTGTTTCTAAGTTTTTGCGTGCTTCAGATTTAAAGCCATCTATCATAAGAGCTTTATTAGCAACATTAGAAGTTTCTAAAAATGTTAAACTTGATATAATATGATCAATTTCTAAAATTGTTAGATGACGTTTAGACATATTTTTATATTAAGTTTTACTTACTTTTTTCATTTTATATAAAATATATTATTGGGAAAAAATATATTAGAATAAAAAAATGAGTATTAAAGTGGCTATAGCCACTGGAAATCCCGATTCTAATAAAGTTAAAATTCTTAGTAATCTTTTTCTTTCTAAAACATTTAAAGTAAAAACATATACTGTACCAACTCCATCTTTTACTATTAAATCATGGGAATTAGATTCTTTTAGATTTATGAAAGTTATTAAAATGGCTTCTAAAGATTTAAAACGTGGTGATTTATTGTTATATTTAAAAGATAATACATGTACGCAAGCATCAGCTAGAATTATTCGTAAAACATTAACATATATTAATTATGAAGTTAAAGATTGGGATTTAATATATTTATGTAAATGGCTTGATCGTTGTGATCTTTATACTAGATCACCTAAAGAAGTTAAACTTCTTCCTAATAAAACTTCTTGGTTAACTAGAAGTTATTCACCTAATGGACATCAAGCTATATTATTTTCTAGTCAAGGAATTAGACGTATAATTGGAGGAAAGAAATTACGAAATAACAATGGAGAGTATATTTCTACTAATATTGATTCTTTAACAAGATGTATAGAGAATGGAGGATTGAAAGCATATGCTGTAAGTCCTAATTTGTTTACTTTTGATACTTTACAATCTAATAATATTTCTGATTTAGTTAAAATGACAGAATGTAGACGTCCAGAAAGAAATAGAAGTAAAGATGATCATAGATCAAAATTTGGTATTAAGCCTATAATCTGGTTTATAATAATAATTACGACAGTATTATTATTATTATGGGTATTTTATAGTCTTGGAGTACGCCCTGGTAATGTAGAAAAAAATACTGATAAAAAAAATATCACTAAAACGGATGAGCAAAAAAAAGATATTGCTAAAATAGATAAGTAAAAAGTAATATTTTAATAAAAATATGAGCGTTATTGTATATTGTAATAATTGTGATTTTACCACAACAACATGGGATAAACTTGATTTACATAGAAATGATAAACACCATGGTAAACCAATATATCATTTCTATCGTGATACTACTAGTATTATTAAAACTATCAGTAATATACCAAATATGCTTTTAAAAGTAAAAAGTAATAAAAGCTATGTTTTTTATCCGACTTTTGATAATGAAGAAGAGTATTTTTATTAATAATATACTACTTTTGAAATGAAGGTGTAGATGAAGGCGAAGAGAGTATTTTATTAATAAAATACTTTTTAAAAAAAGATTTATAGTCTTTAAATATATATCAATTAATATATATTTTTTTATTTATATTTAATACACTTCACTCTCTTCGCCTTCGTCTTCACTATCATTCTCTTCGCCTTCGTCTTCACTATCATTCTCTTCGCTATCATAATAAAATAATATATCATCGTATTTATATGATGTTCCTTTTAAACTGTTATATATACGAATTATATCATCTGAAAATATTTTACTTTCAAATAATTCACCCCATCTTTCTTCGGTATCATCAAAAAAACTAGAATCTATGATTTCTATCAAATCATTAGTTATGATTCCTTTTAATATTTCTTTTTTATTATCAGGCATATTGGGTTTAATATCATAACCTAATATCGTTTTTTTTAAATTATTATATCTAATTACTTGTTCTGTATGATTAAGTATCTTAAATTGTGTATAATGGTTTAAAAATATATGGAGTTGTTTATCCATGTTAGTATTAAACATATAAAGATCACGATATGATGGAATGATAACTTTTAAACTAAAATCTTTTTTTAATCTTTTTTTCCAGAAATTATCATCAGAACAGATATTAGCAAACTTAGTATTAGTTTTACATATTTCAATCAAATCTTTAGGTTCTAAATTGTCTAATATCTGAAGCGTTGGTCCTAGAGGTATATCAATTAGGGTAATTTTTGGTTTAATAGTATTATTATTCAATAAAGCGATTAAATCAGGTTTAATAATATTACCATTTTTACCTGATCCTGATGTTGGTAATATTATTTCACGTTCTTTGATTAGAAGTTTTAATTTTTTTACGGTAAATTTTTTATAATCCATAGTTATTCTTTTTTATACTAATAATCTTATTTATTTTTAGTATAAAAATAAATAGCAATTAGTCATATTTTTATAAAAAAGAATAACTCGTTTACTATATAAATATGACTGATATTAGTGAAAAAATACTCGATTCCAATGATAAATCAGAAAATAAATCAGAAAATAAATCAGAACTTAGTTTAGAAGATAAGCTAATTAAAGAAATTACTAATGCTGAAGAACCATTAGATGCTTTACAATTATCAAGAGTTATATTTGGTTCTAAAGCAACACGTAAAAAAGTTAATCCAACTCTTTATCGTATGTTAAGTAAAAAAACTATTGTTAAATTAGATCCAATTAAGGGAATGAAACCTAGATGGGATTTAAATGAGTAATATAATAATAAATTATTATATTTATATAGAAACCTTTATTTTATTAAAATTTTAGTTTTTTTTAAAAAAACTAAAAAAACTAAAAAAACTAAAAAATCTCATTAAAATATGAAAACCGATCCCGATGATTTCTGGTATTTAAATTCAGGAAATTCTCATATCAGTGATTTTGATCTTAATTATTATGATTCTAGAACATTTGATGACACTCCATTTCATCATCTTAGTAGATTAAGACATGATTTGTACCATAAAAATGTAATATTAACCATAAGAGGTTTATATGTATTAGCTACTATAATATGGATAATTATAGTATATTGGGGACGATTTTATAAAACTGATATGTTAGGAAAGTTTATATTAATTATACCGATAGTTATGTTTTTAATAAGTTTCTCTAATGTAGAGAGTCATACTAAAAAAGTATCTGCAAATATGCTTAAAGGTAATATACTTTCATTTATGTTTCTTACTGTATCACTATTAATCAACTGGCTTAAAATTGGAGATCGTAAAAAGATATATCGTGCTATGATAATATCTATTATATTTGTTACTATCTCGTTGTTAGATTTTTGGGTAAATGATAAAGATTATATTTATATTATACATATTAAAACAATGGCACAAACAATAGCTCTTACCCTTTTAACATATGCACTCTATATACGTTATAATGATAATGTAATTGAGATTATTAGTAATAAAGAAAGTATAAAAAAAGTTATAAACATTATGGACACGGCGTAATAATAAATATATATTAATAAAATTAATATATATTAGTAATAGTTACTACTACCTTCGACTCCGCTTTTTATTAAAAACAGTTATAAGTCCTCTAACAAAATTGTATTCTTTATTATATACATTTCCTATTTGTATCCCATTGTTAGAACGGTATATTTCATAATTTTCATTAATCCACATTAACGGTATTCTACTATTACCATATGTTAATTCAATTATATATCCTTTATTTTTAATATAATGATGTGGATATTCATATATAGAATATGTTATATCAATAGATTTTTTAAACACTATCCAATGTTTATAGTGTGCCTCTATTAATTCTATTATTGATTTTTTCAAGTCTTTATTGATTTTTTCATAAAAATCATACTCTATATTTAATGGTTTAGTATATTTCACTTTATTTTTACTCTTTCTTTTAAATATTCTTTTTACTCTTTTATGTTTATTATGTGGTATTTTAGTATCGACTATCTTAGGTTTAACTGGTATTTTAGTATCAACTATTTTAGGTTTAACTGGTGTTTTAGTATCGACTATCTTAGGTTTAACTGGTATTTTAGTATCATTTTCTTTTTTAATTAATATTGGTAGTTTCTTTGGTTTAAAAGAAACATAAAAAATCACACTCATTATTTTATTATTTCTTTATTTTTTAGAGCTTTATAAAATATAAAATCGTTTTTTATATTTTTATTCATATATATTAATAAATCCATGAACTCTATTTTTACCTAATAGTAGATTATTTACTACTATTGTTTTGTCACAACCTGAAAACGTTGGCCTTTGTAAATTATTATTATTATATTCTATATATCGTGCTAATTTTAAATTAGTAGTTAATAAGGATAGTCCATTACTACCTTTATTATGAAAATTAATATTATTTAATATAATATTATGATTAAAGTGTAATCCAATCATAATCTTACCTGATGTTCTTCTCATGGTAACAGTTCGATCTATATCAATAAAAGTATTAGCATTTATTATTATCGGACTTTGCCCCCATTTTTGATAAAATGGATATGTTTGATCAGTAGTAATATTACCAATATTACCTTTTGCTGTTCCAACTAAATGTAAAATACCATCAGAAGCTATAATATCAGTATATATTATATGATCTTTAGAGTTTTTTATATTATTTACTGGATATTTTATTATTCCTCCATCAATCCATTTTCCGTTAATGCTTAATAATCCCCACCATCCAGATTGAACGTTCAATCTAAATGTATTTTTAAACTCTTTATTTAAAATAATACTTCCATTGAAACTACCACATAGGTATATACTACCATCATTATTAGTATCGATGGTATTACTAAGAATACTACTACTATTGTTAGTATTTCCAATAATAATCCATTCTAATTTATTAACCAAGGGAATATTGATCAAAGAAACAAAATAGGATTCAGTTGAATTAGTAAACTTACGATCCTTTATAATAAAAGTATTAGCATAAGTACCAGAGATATAATATCTAAAATTGTTAACGATAGTAACAACAAGTTTATTAGCTCCAGAAATTACTATAGGGGGTAATATCTTTTGAGTAATAGTATTAATAACTATAATATCATAAAATATTAGTATTTCATTATCAAAATTAAAATACTGATAACTAACAACTATGATATTATTTTTTACACTTATAGAACTATCGTTTAACTTTGATATTGATTTATATTTTAAAATCCCTACGTCCATAATTTCTGGATTTACTATATCATCGGTAATAACAACAATACTAATTACTGTATTATCATTACTAGTTAATGGTATAATCTTTGATCTTCCATTGTTTTGATAGTGTAAATTAGTAGGTTCATTTACTTGAATCATAACATAATGTTTATTATTGAAACTAGCAGTTTCTAATACATATGAAGTTATCGGTGTATTTGTTTCATCTGTTTTTTTTATAGGAGTTAACTGATATGTACGAATAGGGGTATTATCAACTAATATCGAATTCGTATTAAAATTATTACTATAATTCATTTTAAAGACTTTATGTTTTATAATAGAATTTTTTTTAATTAACTTTTAATACTAGAATTTTTTTAATTAACTTTTAATAATGGCCGATATAACTATCGATATTAATATTATTAGTGAAAAATACCAACATCCTCTTGTTGGTATTGTAATATATGTTTCTATTAATAATATACCAATTAACATTAATAGAAACAATGGAAAATGATGTTTAAATTCCAATATATTATTTAATGTTAAAATAACTAATAGAGTAAGTAAGGTTAGTATAACAAGTCCTAATATATGATCATAATATTTATTACGATTATTATAGTAAAAAATCCATCCTGTTATGATTGTACCAATGCCTAGTATTAAAATTGGTATTTCTAATAATCCATTAGATTTAGTAAGTAGATAAATAATATATATAATAAAAATAAAAACTATTAAAATAACTAAAAATGAAAAATTTATAGTATTACTATCTGGAGCTTCACTATATTCATGTTTAGATATCTTTCTTGCTTGTCTACGTCCATAATGTGGAATTTTAGTAGATTCACTATATTCTAATTCTGGTCCTAAAACTTCTGAAATCTCATCAGTATATTGCATTTTATAGTTATTTTTTTTAATTACTATCATAATTCCGATCACGTCTCCATGGGAAAATTTTCTTTTTTACAGTTGAACATCCAATTGATGCTAATATTACTATTATGATAATTATAGCTATCACTATAGATATAACTATACTAGCTATTGTGATGTAAAGAGATTTACATCCACAATTAATATAATCTGAATTAGTAGCACCAGAACAATCTTTTAATTTTTTAGAAAGATTAGTATTAGTAGTAGTGAATTTTAATACCATAGTAATATCTTTATTGTTATTAATAGTACTTTTTTGATATTTTAAACATTTACCAATATTAATAACGTTGATATTTGGTTGAAAAGAACAATTGTAAGTTATTTGATTAAATATACTAGTAATAGTATTATTAGCATCATAATTAATCTTACCATTAATACAATCAGCGACCATTATAGTATTGTTATTAATGGTAGCTCCATTATTAAGAGTAATATTTCCATTAACATTTATATTAGATCCTTTTAAATCTATATTTTTATTAATTACTATATCAGTCGAAAAAACGTAATAATTAGTTTTATAACATCGTCCTTCAATACCTATATAGTCTGGTTTACAATAACATTGATCATTACATCCTTTACCAATTTTATTATTAGCATAATCAATATCACATTCTTCGGAAGTTAAATCAAAACTGCTTCTAATAAGGTCTACTATTCCATTTCCACATTTGGTTAGTTTATATTGTACAGAATTACATATAATATTGTCACTAATATCAGTTATTACAAAATATTCTAATAAATCAGCAGTAAAACAATTAATCGTTATTGATATTGATGTATTTATTTGTGGTATTAATCCTGATATATATCTATCTAATACCGTACTATTTAAAAGAGGAAGTGTTCCACCGTAAGCTTTTAATGGAGGTGTTGAAAAATAACGCCATTTAATATTATATGGAACACCACAATATATTTTAACTGGTATATTAGATGATGCTGGTGGATCGACCATTTCACATGTTAAAACTAACGAAATAAATAATATTATAATTAGTATGATTTTATACATTTTATCAATTTTATAATTACAATATTTTTTTATAATATAAACTACTACTATTCGTTATCCATATTATCGAACATTTTTTTTATACCTTTAGGAACTTTCTTAATACCTAAAAATGAGAGAATATCTTTAAATTGTTCTTCTGATATTATCGGATTAGGATGATCTCCACGTATAGTTATAAATTTTTTATGATTAGTATGTATACGTTTATAATTCTTTTTAGCTGACTTATAAGGTATTAATGTATCTTCTATTGAATGTATCATTAATACCGGACATCTAACACTCTTGATCCAATCGTCTATATGCATTTCTAAATTACTAGCTTCAAGTATTTTAGATAGTATATTAGCTACTTTAGGACTAGTTAATCCTTTTGCTATATCACTAATACATGAAAAAGTACTAAGTAATATTAAACTTCTAATTTTATAACGATGAGCTATCCATGTAGCTACTGCTCCTCCCATACTTTCACCCCAAACGATTATTTTATCTGATGAATATAGAGTTAATAAATATTTATAAGCCATTTCACCATCTTCTAATATAGAACGAGGGCCAGGATATCCATCAGAAAGACCATATCCTCTATAATCTACCAATAATAAATTCAAATGTAAGTATTTTTCACAAGCTTCAACTACATAACTACGATGAGATATATTTCCAGTATTACCATGTAAATATAATATTACTCCTTTACCAGGTTTAAAATTATAATGTCTCATATTAATATTTATCTCTTCTGGTATTTTTCTATCTAAACATGAATGTTTAGATTCTACTCCTATAAAGATATTATTATATTTTAAATTGTTATATGTTTTTATTTTTCTAGATGGTAAAAAAAGAATTTTATTATATGCTATCATAAAAATAAGTATTAAAACTAATATTACTAATATAATAAAAAATATTAAAGCTGCATAACCATTTTTAGTTTTCATTTTAATATTTTTAGTAATAATATGATATTTTAGTATACTATCTTTTTTTTAGTATATTATGATATTTTAGCCAAAATTAAAAATGAAGTATTTTTTTTTAATAATTAAAAAAATATCATAGTATACCTTAATTTTATCTAATTAATTATGGAAGACGCCGATGATATATCAGCTTTAAATGAGAAAAAAGGGATATTCAAAATTAATACCAACGATTCTCATTTAGGAGTTCCGTTGTGGTATGTACTTGAAATTAAAAATAATCAAATACGTATGATGTCTGAAAGGGGTTATCGGAAAAATACAAACGATGAAGTATATAAAAATTTAAATAATAACAATTTACAAAGATATTTTAAAAATATCACTCCTGAAACTATGAAAGGTCATATGTCAATGGTTTATACTCTTAAAGATAAAACACAGAGAACATATCGTAATAAAAAGAATTTAGGAGATAATTGTTTAGTTTTTTATCCAGAATTTAGCTTAAATAAAGAACAAACTAAAATCAAAGAAGAATCTGGAGATATGGTAAAAGAAATACTTAGTTTATTAGATTTAAGATCAGAAGGTAAAGATTCAAATTTGGTAGTATATGCTAGTGAAAAAGTATACGGTAATGTTATGCGTGAAATGGGAGGAACAGATATTAAAAAAATAGGTAAATGGGTATTTAATACTACTAATACTGTTACATCTTTCTTAAAAACAATAAGAAAGAATAGTTATGTTAAAAGAATAATTATAATATCTTATTCTGGTATAAGAACAGTTACAAAACGCTCATTAGAGAAAAATTCTGAGTATTACTTTGAAGAGTTTTCTTATACAGATATGAGTTATGTTCCTATTGATCATGTATATGCAAATCGTTATACTAGATTAACTACTGAAGAATGGGAAAATATTAAAAAAGATACACCAAAAACAAATATTAACATTTCAAAAATATATACTACTGATGCTGTTAATCGTTATTATGGAGCTACTATTAATAATGTATATAAAGTAGAGATAAGAAATATGGTACCTACTTCATATATCTCTAGCAAGTATATAGGAGTTAGATATCGTATAGTTGTTAGAGATCCTTTACATTAATATATTAACGTGAGATCCTTTACATTAAAAATATATTAACGTGAGATCCTTTACATTAAAAATATATTAACGTGAGATCCTTTACATTAAAAATATATTAACGTGAGATCCTTTAAATTAAAAAAAATAGATCTAAAAAAATGAACTAATTATTATTAATTACTTTAAAATTTAATACTTAAAAAGAATGAAAGCGACTGTTGTTCTTAAACCATATTTAATCGTTGATAGTAATCAATGGATTGATGATCTTAATCTAGATGATGCTTGGGCTCAAGATTTATTAACTAAAAGATTAAAAGCTGATCATACTAAAGTTTCTAATATTATTGATACTCCATACAAAACAGTAGATTATCAATACGATGAAAAAACTAAATTAATAACATTAGAAATTATCAAACCTAAGGGTAGATGGGTATCAGAAGATGCAAAAATTATTACTGATGAACAGGTTGATCTTGGTCTTGATACTTGGATGGAGGGTGATATATCAATATTAGTTGATGATGATCTTAATAATACTAAATATTATAAATATGATTATATGGAACTTGGAGTAAAGGTTGTTAATATCATTTTACCGCTTTTAAAGAAAGATTTACCTAAATCTATAATAAAAGAAAAGCTTAATACTAAAGAAAAGCTTAATACTAATAAAGATCTTAACACTAATAAAGATCTTAATACTAAAATTAATAAAGAGCTTAATACTAATAAAGAGCTTAATACTAATAAAGATCTTAATACTAAAATTAATAAAGATCTTAATACTTGGATAAAATTTAGAGCTTCATTTAAAGGTACTAAAATTCCATTAAAACAAATTAGTATTCTTTGGAGAAAACAGAAAAAAATTCTTGGTATAAAATGATATCACTAACTGGTAAAAAAGAAAAGAGGACTAAATCAAAGAAATGGTCCTCATTGATTACTAAAGAAGAGAGAGTTAAGATTAAAAAACCAATTAAAATAAATAAAATAGATAAAACTAATGAAATAATATTAATACCAAAAAATATAGTAGATTTAATGTATCCTGATATATTAGTAAGTCTAATGAAATATACAGATGAGAAAGATTATCTTAATTTTGTCATTACTCATTATAAATTTATTGAATATTCATTTCGTAATTCAGTTTATCAAGAGTATTTAAAACTGTATTATCCAAACGAATATCTTAATATTCTAAATAATTTGAAATTTTATAAAACTAAAGTTTTAAATTTAGATCCAAAATATATATATTATGATATACATTATGAAATGTATCCAGAACATTTCGAAGAAGAGATATCAAATGTTTATGGTTTAAATAGAAAAGAAGTTAAACAATATAGAAAAGAAGTTAAACAAAAAGAATTATATGATAAATGGAGAGATACAATTGATGACTATAATTATTAATAAATAGTATTATAATACTATTTAGTAAAAAGCTTTAATAATCATATCTAACATCATTAAAACTGGTTTATTTGATAATGATATTTTAGGACTAGTAGCTAATAATTTAACTACTTTGTCGTGACTATATCTTGAAGCCCAATTATCATCAGCACTAGGATCGACTCCTCTTTCTAATGGTAGATCTAGTAATAATCCTACCACTGACGTGTGGCTATTTACTGAAGCAAATTTAATAGCTTCATTATCATTAGCACTAGGATCTACGCCTCTTTCTAATGGTAGATTTAGTAATAATTTTACTACTGACGTATGACCATTTGCTGAAGCCTGTATAATAGCTTCATTATTTTCAGCACTAGGATCTATTCCTCTTTCTAATGGTAGATCTAGTAATAATTTTACCACTGCTTCGTAACCATTATGTGAAGCATATCTAATAGCAAAATTATTATTAACACTAGGATCTACGCCTCTTTCTAATGGTAGATCTAGTAATAATTTTACCACTGACGCGTGACCATTTCTTGAAGTCCATTGAATAGCCCAATTATCATCAGCGCTAGGATCTACGCCTCTTTTCAATGGTAGATCTAGTAATAGTTTTACTACTGATGTACGACCAGTTTTTGAAGCCAATCCAATAGCATAATTATCATCAGCACTAGGGTCTACGCCTCTTTCTAATGGTAAATCTAGTAATAATTTTACTACTGATACATGACCATTTTCTGAAGCCAATCCAATAGCATAATTATCATCAGCACTAGGGTCTACGCCTCTTTCTAATGGTAGATCTAGTAATAATTTTACCACTACCGTGTGACCATTTTCTGAAGCCCATTTAATAGCATAATTATCATCATCGCTAGGATTTACTCCTCTTTCTAATGGTAGATCCAGTAATAATTTTACTACTGACGCGTGACCATTTCTTGAAGCCCATTTAATAACCCAATTATCATCAACACTAGGATTTACTCCTCTTT
>SDBT01007596.1_pt1 | contig 17814 bp, 13 predicted proteins | sample 2277101 | NCBI WGS metagenome assembly SDBT01 (sample SAMN10404973, study PRJNA504765) | marine sediment metagenome | isolation source: marine sediment core GS10_PC15, 103 cmbsf | place: Arctic Ocean: Southern Knipovich Ridge | collected 2010 | reverse complement strand
ACATACAGTTTAAATATACTTATAAAGCTCAAAAAAATTGGAATAGATGGGAAGATCCACTTAGTGATTAAAAATCAAAAGCTATTTAATATTTTTTGTGTTCTATTGCGTAATACAACATTATTAGATCCACTTCTAAAACCAGAACCTCCTACTTCCCAAAATGGAGGTGGAGGCGGTGGTGGAGGAGGACTCGGTGGAATATATGGATGAATTATAGCCAACCCCGGTACTACTAATATCATATCCCATAAAGTCCACTGTTTACCAGCTCCATGAGGAACTACTTGATATGTCAAACCATCTCTTCCTTGTTGTAACCAACCTAACGGAAATAGAATAGCCGGTGGCAAATCTGCCGCCATTCTAGGTAACATTTTTCTATCAGCAGTTTTCGGCATCGTTATGTATATTATCGAAAACAAAAAAAAATGAAAGATAGAATAAGCGGATCGAATTTAATGTACAGATAAACAAATATTTTATAATAGAAATTAAATAATAATTTCAGGCTAGTGAAATGCCTGATGCATCAGTAGAAATTCCAATTACACACCAGGTAGTAGAATCTACCCCTCTCATTCTAATCATATCTCCAATATTAGCATCTGTAGCGTCAAAGATAATATCTGTAGATGCATTGACTTGAGTAGGAGTTCCAGCCAAATCTATAGCTCCGTAAAAATGTGTTGAAGTAGCTCTAATAGTTACATTAAAAGCTGTTTCTGCCATAAGAAGAAACTCGAACACTAATCCTTTTGCTACGGCTGGTAAAGTAATAATATATGCTGATCCTATCTGTGAGACTTTGTAAGCTCCAGAATCTTTAACAGTTAATGTACGAGCTAATATAATATCTGTAGATGTAGCACTATCAACAGTTGTTTTCTCATCCGCTGTCATTTCTACTAATGCTCCATCTACTATTTTTTGATATTTTCTTTCTACCCCAATAACTTGCTTTCCAACGTCAAGGGTAAGTGTTTCTCCGGCACCAGCTGCAAGAGTAGTAGCGCCATATCTTTTTAAGCTTAATAAAGTTGTATCTGTTATCGCATTATATGCAGGCATTATATATTAGTAAATTTAAATTAAATTGTACAATTAAATACTGTAGACTTCGATATCTTATATTTGTAGTTTAAACTATGTTTAAATACTGTCAGTGTATCCTAAAATCCACACATCTGTTTCATCTCCAGCGGTGGAATTCTCATATTCAATATTCTGCGTTGAATCTGTTTCAATATGGAAACAAGTACTTCCAGCGTCCTCTGCAAAACAACGATGTCCCACAGGATCTAATGAACTCCCACCTGTTCTAAATGAAGCAAAATCTTGAGTTGAAACACCTACATGATTAGTGTTAATATAGGCTAGTGTACTTGTAGGAGGAACCAATTCCGAGATATCTACATTTGCAAATGAAGTGGCAGCACCGTTAGTTAATAGTTCTAAAATAGTTTCTACTTCTCTCCATAGATAAAATCTATCTCTTCCATTTGTAGTTGAGTAATAATCATAGAAATCAGATGATCCATCATTACGCACCCAACTAATTCTTCTTTTTTTGTCGAAACCAGATGGCATGGTAGGAGCCGATGATGAAAGTGATAGTAAAGCTCTAGGAACATTACTAGTAACTGAATCAGCAATAATCCAAATAGCATACCAAGTATCAGCTGCTTCTGCTCCAGTATCTAATTGTGTTGCTATATCGGCAGTAATTGCTCCTGTGACAATATTAAATGTATTATCATCTGATCTGCATGACCCAGCTGATATTGATTTAACAGACACAGAATTATCTGATATTAATAAACCGTCAATATAACCGACTGGCATCGCGTTTGGTTCAGCAGTAATTTGATCATTTGAATCAATAACAAGAATTTTACTAGTTTCATTAGCTAATGTTGTTCCATCTATTCCTGCTACGTGACAGCTAGTTTGATTGGTGCCGATGCGTATTTTGAGGTTGTCCGCGGCTACCCCGTCGTGCATAATCATGATGTTGCCAGTGCCTGATGTGAGATTGCTACCGGCCCCTGAACCTAGAGCTATTGTGTCTGATCCTGTGTAAGCAGCACTAAGGGTGTTGAACCCTATAGCAGTATTATCATCTTCGATCGTCAGCTGTGAACCAGAGGCGATCCCTACCGCTACATTTCGTGCACCGGTTGTAAGAGCGCTCAAAGCCGCTTGCCCGAAAGCATCGTTAGAGTTAGAAGCGCTGTTCTGCAGGGCATTGAAGCCAACAGCGGTCGAACCGGTACTGGAGACGTTGAGCCGCAAAGCATGAAAGCCCATCGCTGTATTGCTGTCCCCCACGGTGTTGGACAGCATTGCTTCCACGCCGACAGCCGTATTATTAATTCCTCCGGCGGCAATAGCTGCTAATGCTGAGCTACCAGATGCAAAATTACCCGCTCCACCAGTTTCATGCATGAATAAAACAGATGATTTTAGCAAACTGACATTATCATCAACTTCTAATCCAGAATTTTGAACTATTTTTCCAGTAGTTGAATCAAATCTAGCGACTGCATTATCTACAGATGTGCTAGCGTTTGTCACTACATCAGCTGCTACTAACGCGCTTCCCATTTCTCCAGTAAGAGGATCCATAGTTACAACTTCAGGAGTACCTCCCGGCGTTATATTTCCAACGCCAGCTAAAAAGCAAATAGTATGTGATGAATCACCTATTCTAATAGTATTACTATCAGCAGCAACACCATCATGCATAAGCATTATATTATTAGTACCGCTTGTAAGTAAACTACCAGCATCATGACCTAAAACTAATGTATCATTGCCTAAATAAGCAGCTCCTAGAGTGTTAAATCCATAAGCAGAATTTCTTGACGTATTTAATAAATCCATACTTCCGACTCCATAAGCACAATTCTCAGTTCCAGTAGTACATGTAGTTAATGCTGTATGTCCATAAGCACTATTGCTATTACCAGTAACTGAATTTAAAGCTTCAAATCCAAAAGCACAATTTTGATCTCCAGATATATTATCTTCCATTGCTCCGTGACCATAAGCAGTATTTCTAAAACCATCGGTAGTTGCTGTCATACAATCTTGACCGCCAGCTGTATTATTAGTTCCAGTAGTTATACTATCCAATGCTCTACTACCAGCAGCAAAATTTCCAACTCCACCAGTTTCATGCATCCATAATGTTGAACCTCTTAATATACTGCTATTATCATCAACTGCTAATCCAGAATTTTGTATTAATTTACCTGTAGTACTATCAAATCTAGCGATTGCATTATCAGTACTACTAGCAGGACCTCTAACTCTTTGAGCAAAAGTTAATACACCATCACCAGCTACATTTACAAGTACATCTTCGGCATCTCCATCTACAGCAGGCAAAACTAAATCATATGAGGTAGTTATAGCAGCAGGAGCTACCAAACCTACATATTGAATACCTGCTCCAGTTTCTTCTAATCTTAATCCTGATGGTCCTAATATTTGAACTCCTGCTGTACCAGTATTTAGTTGAATACCTCCTGCAGCATTTGAAGCTTCTAAACTAATGGCATTTATCCCAGCAAAAGATGAGGCTGATTGCCATCTACCAGACAAAATAAAATCCATTGCTAAGCTGCCTGTTAGGCCAGGATTTATAGTAACTGCACCTCCGCTACTTAGCTCAATCACACCCCCGGCCACGATAAATACTCCGCCTGTCGCGTTCGACGCATTAATAACTACGGCTGTTGAGCCAGAATCGCGCGATTCTAATAGTAATTCATCAAAAGCATCTATACTAATTCCTCCTGTTGTTGCCTGAATATCAACTGCTGCTACTACATTTTCAGAAGTTCTTAATTCAATATTATCTGTTCCATTTACTGAAAGGCCGACTAATCCACTCATATTACCTAGATCAGTAAGAGCTATAACTGAGTTTTGAAGTAACTTTCCGGTGACACCATCAAATCTAACAACTCTTTCATCATTTGATGAAGCAGCTCCGATAGTGACATCGCTAGAAGCTATTAAACTATCTTTTATCAATTTTCCCGTTACTCCGTCGAAACTACATAAATTTTCATCTACTGCTGAAGCCGGTCCGTCTACGTCTCCTCCAGACGATAATTGAGATTCCACTCCTAAATCATTCTTGATATAAAGATGATCATCTGTCTTTGCATATAAACTTACTTGCCCGCTCGGTGGCGTGGGACCGACCGCCACCTCTGAAAAGTCCGCATTTAATATAGTTACAATAGTATTATTGGCCATAGATATCGGTCCCTCCATTGATTTACTTCCATCTTTAAAGAATGCCTTATCACTCAAATCATCTATTTGTGCTTGTAATTCACCTGCTCCAGCAACACTGCCAAGAAAGTTGTCCTGATGAAATGTCATTTGTATATATTAGTTGAGATATAAATTACTGCTATATATATCAAAAAAAAGATATTTAAGCGAATAGTATATTGTATAAATTAAACACTTTAATTTTACGTTTGATATTTTTTACGTTAAATTAACGCAGCATTCTCATGTCCATACTTATCAAAGAAGAGCAGCCAACTAAGAGAATATTGACCACAACTCTTTTGAATCTTTTTTTGTTCAGCGTCATAGTCGGTATCAGAAAAAGAACTACCGCTCTTTTTCACTTGTTGATGTATTATAGGAAGTAGATCTTTAGTAGCTCTACCAAAAGAATCAAAAACCATAATTTTATTTGAATTGGGTAACCCAGCTATAGCAACCCAGTGAGTTCCTGGCATACCAGTAGTATCAACATTAATAATTGCATATCTTTTTTTGTTATCTTTTTTAAATATAGCCGATGGTAGAGCGTCTTGAGGAAAAGAACCTAAAAACTTAGCTCCAAAAAGAGCTTTACCCATTTGATCTAATTCTCTATTGCCCGTGGTATTTGTTCCCATTTGTTTTATAATTTGATTATAAATGCTTTGATATTTTTTTTCAGCCTGTTTCTCACTGAAAGAGGACACCTCTTTCGAACTCCTTACATTCTGTAGACGATCATCGGCTTTTTTCTTTTGTATCTTTTTTTTTTATATGGATTAATACCCATACCGACATAAGGACCCTGTCCTGCTAGTTTTATTCCCATACCTGAGTATCCTGCTCCGTAATTAGCACCTCCGTAGTTCTGGATACCAGAGCCTACATAAGCACCTCCATAAACAGCAGCTTTCTTCTTTCTACGTCTAGCTGGAGCTTTGCGTGGCATAACATACATAGGCATCATTGCTGCCTTTCCAGCTTTACGAACAGCAAGACTAATTCCGCCTCCCGAAAGATTTCGACCGCGATAGGCAGAGAGAGCCTTTACTTGTGCAGGTGAAACATTTTTAATCCCTGGATACATCGGTTTAGCCATAGCGAGAGAAACACCGCCCGATTGCGTCCATTTACCAAGTCCTTGTCTTAAAGCCATATGTTGGATAGGACTAATATTTTTTACTTTAGCAACATATCTGGCTCCACCAGCAAGTTTTAAACCATAACCTGCTTGGCCTGCAGCCTTTGATGCGGCAGTCACCATTGCTCCTGCCTGAGGATGTTGTGCCGTCAAAAGCGGACCGATAATACCTCCAACAGTGCTTAGTATTTTAGTTTTTCTAAGGAATTTATTAGTACTTTTGGCAGCTTTTCCAACCCATCGTTTGAAATCGCCCCAAATTCCCATACCTTCTTGATATCCACTACCGTACATCTGAGCATATGTCAGTGTAGGTCTCTGAGCTCGACCGTGCATAGGCATTTTTTTTAGTGTAAATTATAAAATTAAATCTTAATTTTAAGTGTATATATATAGAACCATTAAAAATATTGTAAATAATTTTAATAATATATATTAATATAGTCACCATTAAATTTAAATAATATATATTTATACGAATGTCTGCCACACGTTGCGGTTTACAAGTTTCAAGAGATACTACTATAACTAACTCTATACATGATTGGCCAAGATCAAAACAATTAGGATGTTTATTACAAGGAACAATTGTTGATTCTGGAGAAAGTCATCTTTCTGAAGATGTAGTTGATGATCAGCTAGAAGATATTTTAGAGGCAAAAAGAGATAAAGCAGAAGCCGATATGAATCCAGACATGTCTGGTTCTGGTATCTTTTCAGCTAGTAAAAAGTTACTTAGTAAGTTGGTTAGTGTTCCTAGAAGAGCAGTAGAGAGAGTAGCAGCTGATGTCTCTAATATTTTTCCAGATTCTGATGAAAATGCTAGACCAATATTTCCTGGTGAACATCATCAATTATTTAAATTACCTAACAAGAAATTTGGTCGTGCAAATTATTCAGGTCCAGGAACAAGAATTATTAAACGACTTAAACGAGGAGATCCTCCAAGAGTACCAGTAGATCAAGTTGCGCAAGCTCATGATATTAGATATGGTCTTGCTGAAGGAGGCGATGATGTTCGTAAAGCTGACCAGAAAATGTTACGATCGCTTGAAAGATTAAAACGAGAAAAAACTGATAGTAAATTTAATATTGATCCAGCAATGCTTGGAATTAGAGGTAAAGTTGCCGCTGAAGATTTTGGAATGCTTAGCAGAGAAGCTTTTATTTCTAAAGATTTCAGGCCATCTGGTGGAGATCGAAATATAATGAAAAGTAAACTTGATCAACTTGAACAAAAAGGATTTGGGTCGGATGGTAATTTTGTATCAAAATCTACTGGTAGGCCTAGAAATGTTAGACGATTTGTTAATACAAATACATTTAACCCTGGACCAGGAACTTCTAAAACTCAATCATTGGCATTTAAATCTCCAATGTCAACTCAATATATGAAAGGAGTTCCATCAGTGGATAGAAGACAGAATCGCACTGTCGCTTCTCAAATTGCTAGCAGAGGTGTCAATACTAGAGGAATGTTTAGAGATGGAACTAGCGGCGTTACTCAATCAGGAGATGGTCAAAACCCTGGAGCAGCTGCACCAGCTTCAAGTTCTTATATAAATGTTAAAACTGCCGGCAGAAATTCTGCTTCGCAAAATATTCAAGCTGGTGGCCAAGGATTTGGTTCTTCATCTTATGGAAGAATTGGAGCTGCTGGATCTCATCAGTTTGTTGATGTACAAACAGGAGCAGGACTACGTCCATCTCCGGCTGGTGCATGGCCAGCTAGAGATACTGATCGTCCAGGTGGACAATTATTAAAGAAAATGCAAGGGCAAGTTAAAAAAGGTAAATCTCGCGATTATCATGGTTTATTAGGTCATGGTGTAGGCAAAAAAAGAAGAAAGAAACCACTTTATTGGGATGAACACCGAGGATATGACAATGCCTCTAGAAGAGAAATGGCTGGAATGTTAGCTAATAAAATGCTTCCCATGATTATGGTGCATTAAAAATAGGAACTAATTTTAATAATTTACTCATAGACATATTCCACAGCAGAATCATACTGATTTGCATCCTCATATTCTGTATCTGGCTCCTGCTCAGTTTCATAAGAAGCTTCCACCGGATCTTCATACTCATATTGGAAATCTGACTCAGATTGTCCATCATAATCTTCATAGACAATATTATCTGTAGGCCTTTCTGATTGTACATCAGAATAACTACCAACAGGTCTACTTCGTGGCGCAGCGCGTCGAGGAGCTTTCATTGGAGCCATGATTCTTGTAGAATTCGATCCTGATCGATGTAGGCCTTTCATCTTATTAGAGGAAACACTACTTATCTTTTTAGGAGCTATAGTTTTATATTTTTTTGTTTTTGTAAGTTTCGCGGCAGGCTCTGCGATTTGTCTTATCAACGGAGGCTTAGATATCTGTATATTCTTTGGCGTAAGTTTCATATTTTTAAATTTTGTACCAAACGAGTTCTTCGGATTCGAACCACTCAGCATCTTATTAAATATCAGACCTTGTAGATACTCGTGAGCTTCTTCTCTATTCATATTTGCCGGAACTTCAATTTCACCATTTTGTATTTGATCAATTACATTCATAGCTGCATCAGCAGTATTCTTACTTGCCTCGTGAGCTGTTAGATTATGATCTCGATATACAATCTTTCCTCTTTTTCTAAAACCTTTTCTTGGTGGTTTTATATGTAAAGTCTTACCTACGGGTACTTGATTATTATCTATCATACGTTGCTTCTGTTCCTCTAATTGACGCAGAACAGTGTCTTGTGTTGCTAGATCTAGCGCACTGTCTTCATAAGTTTCTTTAGTCTGATAGCCTACATTGGGGTGTTTATAGGTTCCCTCAGCAAGTTTATTAGTCTTAACTAATCTCATCCATGTTTTACCACCTATCCGGATGTTCCGGTTAGTTTCAGGGTTAACACAATATTGGTTGTTATGTTTCGACATTATGTGATGGAATTATAGTCACTTTATATAATAAGCCTGATATTGTTTTAGAGCGATTAAAAAAAAAATAAATATATATACTCATAGTTAAAAATTTGTTAAATTTTAAGCCTATATTCATTAATTAAAACAATGGAGCAAAAGAAAGCACACAGACCCGTCTCCGTGGAAAATTCTTATCAAGATAAGAAAAAACATAAAAGGAAGAAAGTGAAACGTCGTTCTGCAAAGCAGAGCCGACCGCGTAAACTACCCAGAAAATTATTATTTATCCCTAGTTCAGATAAAGATTTCGTAGAGAGTTGGGATGATCGTGTTAACCCTAGAACTGGCTTAACTAATAGAGATCCTCTGGACTTCCCAGCTTCGTGGAGAATGATATTATGCGGCAAGCCAGGATGTGGCAAGACGTGTATGATTAAGAACATTATTTTAAGAACTCAACAGTCAAGAAAGCCATTCGAAAGAATATATGTATTGCATCAAGATCAGTACGCTCGTGAATATGATGATATCAATGCCGAGATAATAACTGAATTACCTCCTAATGATTTTTGGATGGATTACGATGTTTCTGACCCAGAAAATCTAGAGCAAGAATCTGATAGTAAATCTGAGGATCAGATTGTACGCCCGAAGACATTAGTGATCATCGATGATATTTGTTTTAAAGATCTAGGAAAAGAACAAACTCTTTTATTAGATAGATTATGTGGTTTCATCTCAACACATTGCAATGTTAGTCTTGCTTGTCTAAATCAAGATGTATTCGCAGTTAATCCCATTATACGTAAATGTGCAAATATATGGTGTATATGGAGACCATCAGATAATGATCAACTAAATACTATAGCAAGAAGATGCGGATTTAAATCAAAGGAGTTTCAAGAATTATTTGATGAAGTTGCGACTGGCGAAGAAGATAGTATAATGATTGATAAAACAAATAGAACTCCCTACCCATTACGTAAAAATGGATATCACCTCATTGAGAAAATATAAAATTTGTTAAATTTTAACTCAATAAACAAAAGCTTTGAATATATTAATATCAAAGATAATTTTAATATATAACAGTATAAGATAATTTATCTTTACAAATATATAGCTTAAAAACTACAGAGTAATTTATACAGTGATGAAAACAATTATACCATCTGATAGAAATACATTCTTTAATGTTAGAAGAGAACATTTACAAAGTTTAAGACATCCTCTAAAACGAGGTAATACGATACCAGAATCATATAAGGATAGCGGAGTATACTATGATGAAAAATCATGGCAACCATTTCCTAGAGTATATGGCGGAGCAGGACAAACTCAAACAGGATATAGTTCAGATAAGAATATATTCTTTCAAGTTCCAATAAGACAAGAGCCATTCTTACGCAAACGAGTTATTAAAGATCTAGAACCAGGATCAAGAGTTGTCGGTCAGTTAGCTATAACTAAAAAAGAGAGAGATGCTGAAAATATGCTTAAAGGAATTAATGCTCTTGGAACATTATTAACTAATTTCCTTTCTGCTCCTGTTGTAGATCCAGTTACTGGAGTGCCAATAATAGATCCAATAACTAATAAACCAGTAATGCAAAAGAGAAGTCTTCATCAAGTATTAGAAGTTACTCAAGCTACAGTAAGACAATTATTTAAAGATCTTTCTATCCCTGTAAGTCCTACTATGAATATTGTTATGAATGGATTATCAATTCAAAATACTCAAAATGTAGTAAATAGAACAGGTGAATTAGTTAAAGCTCTTCCTAATATAACAATAGCCGACAGAAATGCTTTAGTTAAGCGCGTAACTTTAAATGAAAGAATGGATACTGATATTGAAAATCCTGAGGAAGTAGCCGCTGTGATAGCTGAAAATTCAGAACAAAAAATATCTACCGGTGATGAAAAAGATGATTATATAGCTATTTTTAGAGGAGTAATAACACCGAGAAATTGGGTGAATATGAGCAACGATCAAAAGGGACACTTAAAATCTTACATTATAGAAAGACAAAAACTTATGGGTGTTAATATAAGAAAAGCGGATGGTACTCTAGTCGTATTTTTCGGAAGAGCTAGAGCATTAGGTGAACAATTTCAACAGGGTGAATCTCTAGATACGATAGAGTTAGAATTTTTCTCAAGGCCTCTAGGATAAGCGAAAAGTGTGCATCTGAAAACTTTATTCTAAAACACGTTTAAAAAAAATAATTTCCTTTTTTTTAATCAAAAAGAATGTAAAGCTGAATAAAATCCTGTGCCAGTCTTTCTGATTTTCAGAAACGACACTTATGCGTCTTGAGCAAGGAAGTTTGTTACTTGTCCGCTCTCGATTTGCATCTCTATGACACGTCTAAAGTGATGGAAGAGAAGAAGATTATGCGGACCATTAGTAAATGTAGGATACGTAACTTCGACGTCAACGTTAGTACTGATGTCATCACCCACTTTTCTCCATTGAAAGTGGTATAATTCTCCAAGCTCTCGCCAGTCATCCTTATCGAGTACTCCGCCAGTATCGTAATAGGCTAGATCTTCAACAGCTGACTCGGCATAACGATAAGTCTCAAGATCAAAATGACCTCTAGTTGCTGGGGCATCATCTGCAAATTTAGGCGCTGCATTTGGCTGAGGTCGTGACTGACCAGCATAGTCTACACGAAGACTAGTTAATTGTTGCTGAGAATCAGCTTCAACCTTGAATACTGACGGTGGGAATAGAGTATTTCGTCCAGCCCTAGCATCTTGAAGAGCTACGGTAAGACCAAATGTACTCTTAGAAACTGTAAAGTTTTCTTGAACAGTAGCATTGCCAACTATTTGTCGTGGAAGAACTTCAGTTTCCTCTAAATCCAAAACATAACTCATTTGGTCAGCTACACGTTCGTAGTTATCCACCACAGCAATGTAGAAGACGATATTATCAACAAGATATTCAAGATCACCAACTGTAAGTGTATTTAATACATTTGCATCTCGAGCACCTCCTTGAAGAGTGGCATCAGCAGCAACAGTCTGTAAAGCCGACTGTTTATATACTAAATCTGGCTTAGGTCGAAGGATAAGTTCATAACGAGCAGGTGGTAACGCTTTACCCTGTTTGAAAACACCGAGAGGAGGTTGATAAAGTCTCTCATTACGATTACTTCTACCAGATACGCGAGCTCTAACATACTGATTATAGAAAGTACCAGCACCTTGAACTGTATTTACAGAATCAGAAGTGGCAGTTTGAAAATCAGCAATTGAATGAATAGTAAGCTGTTGAACTACACCATTGATATTTGTCTGAGTTAAAATCTGATCTCCAACTTTAAGTTCGCTATCAAATCGTGTATTAGCATCGCCAGTAATAGTATTATCAGCAGCCAAAGTAATAGTTCCAGATAATCGTCCAAGATCATTAAGATCAACAACATCATTAATAAGTCCGTCACGAGCAATATCATTCTGTCTTTTAGCGAGTTCAGGAATAAAACACTGAGATGATTTGCCAGCGCCATTTAACCACGAGGCAGATTTCATGATACGTTTTTCACATGCACTAATCTGAGGAGCAAGTTTAGTACGAGATCCAAGAGAAAATCCTCCAATAGTAAGTTGAACGCCGTCAAAAAGATTATCTTGACAATTCATTGCTGGTGCTACTCCGTCACTAATATAGGGTTGAGATGGAACGGCATTAATAGCTTCATTTCTTCCAATATAAATGGAATCTTCAATTACTACATAACTGCGTGATGGGATCCAATGTTGATTTCCAGCAAGAACAAAATCGAATGTAATGTCAGAACCTGGAAAATCACCTCTTTTTGATGCAGCTCTTGGAATAATTTTTCTTGTTGATACTTTAATAACATCTTCAGGTCGCCTTAGTTCCTCTAACGAATGTGGTAAGTCAAAGATTGAATTATTTAATCCAGCCATTTTTAAAATTATCTTATATATTTTAATACCTTGTATATATAGGAATAAGATTATAATCTTTTCAATTTAAAATTATATATTTTAATAAATAAACCGTTAAAAATATATAAGATAATTTTAACATATATAGCACGGACAAACTTAATAATTTTAAACAATGCAAAACAGAACTATACCATTATTTGTTGGTTCAGCGGCGGAATTAGGAGCAATTAATGTAACGCCAGGAAGAGATAGATTCGATGTGCAATTTAAAAGTTCAGTATATTTTCCTACTGAGGCAAGGAATATTACATTGGAAGTAAATGCAGCAACTATATGGTGGACTGTGCTTAATGTTACAGCAGGTGTTAATGATGCCTTCAGATTTATTACAGATCCGGGACCAGTAACAACAGATATTACTATTGATCCTGGACTATATGATGTAAGTGCTCTTAATAATGCAGTAAATGCTGCACTAGTAAATGCGGGACTAGCATCAGGGCTGATTACAATTAGTGGAGATTCAGCTACTCAAAAAGTTGTATTAACTTTTAGCGCTGCTGATCAAAGAGTAGAATGGGTACCAACTTCTTTCTTTGAACTTACAGGCTTTACTTCTGGCCAGTTCGTTCCAGCGGCGGGTTTCACTACCGGACCGTTTTCTGAACTTGCGCCAAATGTTGCTAATTTTTCTGATGTTTCAAACTTTCTTATTCATACGAGTTTACTTCAACGAGGTATTCCGCAGGGTGATCAAAATCACCAAACTATAGCAGTAGTCCCTATTAATGTTCCTCCTGGTAGTCAACAAGTATTCGATCCATTCAATCCTATTCAATTAGATGCTCATCAATGGAGAGGTCAAAGATTTAATCAAGCTACATTTTGGATTACAGATCAAATAAATCGTTCATTAGACTTTAATGGAGAAGACTTCACCGTCACGCTAGTATTCAAGTATTACATAGATGAACACGTGGATCCTTCTCATGAATAAGTGCTTTACATTCTTTTTGAAATCAAAAATAATAAGCACGGCAAAACTTAAGCAATTAATTATTGAATAAGATTATTAATCTTTTCTTATATATATAATGCTTAATTCACATCAATCTACACTTAAAAATCTTCGGATGGTTGCCATTGTTCAAAAAGGAGAATATTTATCTACTAATTCGGATGGAGATATTTCATTTATTATTCAAGAAAGTTTCTTAAGTAATATATCTTCTGTGATTTGGGGAGAAACATGGAAAAGTAATTTATATGCTTTAAAAAAATTATATGTAACGGATGTTCCCGCTCTATTAGGTCTTCTGATTCAAGAAGAACGTCATAAAGAACTTGCTAAGGTCGAGAATCTTCTCACACTTTCAAAGAAAGGCTTAAATAATTTGAAATCAATATTTGATCAATCTAATCATCATGCCAATATCGATAGCATACATGAAGACTATCTCGATACGCAAATTTCTTATATTCAAGATGAGCTGGGTTCTGAATTTACTTTGGAAACAATTATAGAAGATAGAAAATCTGATTCAGATTCTTCTGAAGATTAATTAATTATTTTAATATATTTTTTGTTGTATAAAATATAAAACATATTAAAGAAATAAAACTTATAATATATAGGAAAGATGGATTCTTGTAAAAAACTTGCTGATCTCCCTTCTAATTACTATAATGATTTACCCTTTACAAAATATAGAGCTAGTAAGATAATAAAATCAACTGGATGTAGGAAAAAACAGTTTAATTCAGATGATCAATTTAAAAAATTCCTAAAGATAGAATATATAAAATCATACATTCCTATGATTATAACCTCATGCAGAGAAAATAAAGAATTAAGGATTTATTTAACCAATGAAATACTGAAGACTACTTTATGATTAATATAAAATTATATTTTTTTTTGTTGTATATATATAAAACATATTAAAGAAAAAAAAGGTATTAATTATAATAAAAAGTTGCATATATATACTACTTATTATAAAAAATGTCCAGAAGTGATATTCACCGTGAAGTTCTTCTAATAGCTCAACATCCTTATAATGATATTTGGCCGAGAGGATCAGTTAATTATTGGAAGAACGAATTACAAAATCAAAGAATAGAAATAATAAGACTATTAGTCAGACGAAGAAGTATGGTGAAGAAAGCTCGTAAACAATTACGGAGATTAAAGAGAGAAGCTAAGTTGCTTAAGTCCGAACGAGCAGCATTGAGAAGAGCAGCTGCAAGAATTAGATCTATTCATCGTCTAGACATAACTAAAACAAGAAATAAGATGATTATGCATATTAATGATTTTAATGCAGTAAGAAGTAGAGTTAAAAGAGAGATACGCCTTTTTACTGATCGATTAGAAAATAAAAGTAAATTTGTTATTGAAGGAGAGATTATCTCATCAAGCGGGGATGTTACTGAAAATCATCCATCTAGAGCCTATAGAGTTCAAAGATATTTCTCACGCGATCTAGAGAGATTTATATCTGCTTTGTTGGCTCATATAGAATATTATGAAGGTTTATGGGGTACGAATGTAGAAGTTATTAAGATTAAAATTAGAGTTATTTCTAATTATCCACCGCCAGCGGTAGCTATGAGCGTAGGCTTTAATGAAGATAAAACTACTATCAATTGTCTTTTAAAATGTGTATACTTTCAAACAAAAAGGAAAAAGGTTCTTAAGGAAGATGTAAACTTTTTATCTAACGGCAGTGGTTATCTAGATTGCTGGGATTATCTAGAAGATAAGTATCAATGTAGAATTACTATTTTAGATCATGAAAGTAATTTTTGGAGGGTGTCAACCAAACAGTTTCCTCGTAAAAAATACCAACCTGATGTTATAGTAAAACTACATAATTATCATGTGGAATCATTATCTATATCAGAACGTCAGAAAATATTTAGCAAAATTAAATCTATAGAATTAGATCATCGTCTCGTTAATGGGATATGGCATTCTAAGAAAGTCAAATGTTCATCCGATTTGCAAGATAAAGAATTTACTACAGTTATTAAGCGTCAAGTTAAATTCACTAACAAATGGGTATCTGAAGAAAAACTTGAAAAATTACATCTAGAAAAACTACGTGTTGGAGAAAAGCATTATTTGATAGAAACTGCTGATGGTACCATCATTGGGCTTATTCAGAAAAGATCAAGTGATCTTATTCAACCACTTCATTATAAAACTAAAAGTTCATTTCGAAATATGCATTCTGGAATAATTAATTATAATACTACTTCGGCATGGTCTTTATCTTCATATGTTCGTCAGATGTTTAGAGATCATTTAGTAGAAAAATTTGGAGCTAAAAGTAAAGTATTACATCAAATACCAAATGATGCAGTATATAAATTATGTTCTGATTATCAAACTCCAATAGGACATGTATTTAACAGACGATTAAAGTCAGTGACGAGTCGATCAGGATCGAACTCTGGTAAAACTTCTTATATCCAACAGATTGATATGAATAGAAGTTATCATAACTGTGCTCTAGGAAACATGGGAGAATCAAAGAAATATTTTCATAAATTTCCTACGGCTCCTCGTAATATACTTACGTTTAATGTTCAATTTTCTGAAGAACATAAGTATATATTTGATTTATATGGATTTGCTACTATTAAGTATGATCAGAGCCATTTATCTATTAAGACATGGTTTGATGGTAAGCCCAGGAATAAAGGAACCATGAATGTTTCAATACCAGCTCTGCACTATATGTATGATAAGAATATTAATATTTATTTAATACAAATTCAATACAGTCGAGAAAACTGTGATCCATTTACCGAATTCCTAGACAAATTAGATAATGAACTCTCAAAAATGTCATGTGATTGTGAAGAAAGTGAACGCGATTATAAAAATTATAGATTGATGAGTAATATGTTGATAGGCGGACTTAATAGAAATGTTGTAAAAACTCAGGTATTTAATACTATTAGTAAAGAAGAATTTGATCGATTTATTATTAAGTGTGATGAGATGGATAGACTAATTACTAAGTTTGATACAAGACAGTTGGTTGATGGTAATCAATCAACAGAGGAATATATAGTCCACTATCAAGATGGTTACGCAGATCATGCATCATATTTTAATATGGTTCATTGGTCTAAGTATGTTTTAGATTATCAAAAAATAGTTATGCACGACGTTACAACAAAGGTATGTAATGGAAATGTTAAAAATCTAGGATGTATTAATACTGACTCAATTACATATATTGGTAAACTTTATGAGAATGGGTTTCATATGGAAGCAACTAAAATGGATGAAGGGATACTAGTATCCAATGGACTTAGATATCTAGATAGAAATATTAAAAATCCTGCAGGGAATTTTAATGATAGTTTACAAAGACATTCTGGCTATACTGAAAATCAAACCAAGGAGAAATTTAATAATTTACTAAATCAGATACCCGCTGTAGTAGTGAATGATAATCATCCAGAGTTAGAGATCATTGAAGATTACGACGTTAAGTCTTGCGATAAAATATGTGATAGTCAGAAATTAATATCAACCATTGCGTCAGCCGGATATGGTAAAAGTGAGATTGTTAAATATATCAGCGGTATGGACAGTAAGTTTAAAAACAAATTTAATAAATATAGAACATATAAAAAAGAAGAAGTTCTAGTGGCATGTCCTACACATCAGAGTAGAAAAATAATAGGAGGTAATGCTATAACATGCATGGGATTAAAATTTAGCTTAAAATATTACTCTACAAGTAAACTTAATATATCTAAATTGAAAGCTATTGTATTTGACGAAGTTAGCATGATGGATAAATATGAACTTGGATCATTAGATAAATATCTACGAGCAACTATTAAAAATAGACCCTTTGGAGGATTAGATATGTATCTGTTTGGGGATTTTAAACAGTTGCCCCCTTATAAAGGCAAAGAGTCTGCATTAGATGATTTATTGTTTAGTTCTGAATTATATAAATTATTTGAAGTAGTAACTTTAGATACAAATTATAGACAACAAGATCAACCTGTCTTATGTAGCATACTTAAAAAGATAAGTAACTATTATGATTATGGAGGAGATAAAAAAAGTTGTTATAAAGCATGTAATGTATTACATCGTATACTTTCTGATAAAGAAATAGATATTCTTAATAGTAATATATTGAGTGATTATTCCACTATAGCTGGGGAGAAAATCATATCGATTGTAAATAGCAATAAAAAGCGCGAGCTTGAAAATGGAGAAATACATGGCAAATTAAAGATAGGTTCAGAGGTTATATTTAGAAGATCATTTAAAACAAAAAATATTTATAACGGTGATTCTGGAATTATTACTGACAAAGGGAATAAAAAATATAAAATTTGTGGTAAATGGTTCGATAAAAAATATTTCGCTGTGAGAGATAAAAAATATCCTGATATACATCTTAACTACGCATCAACTGTATATTGTACTCAAGGAAAAACTATGAATAAAATTATACTGGATATATATGATTTATCCATGAACCTATTA
>SDBT01007595.1_pt1 | contig 17814 bp, 24 predicted proteins | sample 2277101 | NCBI WGS metagenome assembly SDBT01 (sample SAMN10404973, study PRJNA504765) | marine sediment metagenome | isolation source: marine sediment core GS10_PC15, 103 cmbsf | place: Arctic Ocean: Southern Knipovich Ridge | collected 2010 | reverse complement strand
GGTCAAACGAAACTCGTGGAAAGAGTTTGGTCTGGGAGAAGGCTCGCGGGTCCAGCGAAATCAGCCCATCGCGCGCATCGGCACGATGTCGGGCGGAAGCTCGATGATGCACTTTGAAACGTATATGAAGCCCACCACCCAAAACGAGCGCTACTTTGGTGGCGCAACGGGATCGATTCTAAATCCTACGTATTACCTGTTGCGTGCCAAACGCCACGCTCAAAAGGGCTACGCTTTTAGTGGCGCTGACGTTTGCAGGGCACGCGCCTATCAGCACATGATCGTCGACAAGCCATTCGAGGAGGCCTTCGCGCTCGAGGAGAAGGCTGAGCAAACACCCCCGCAAGACAGCGTCGTTGCTGAATTAAATGCTCAGCGTTTTTATCGACCATCCGTCGAGGGTCCTAATCGAGCGGATGGACCATAGGCACGGCGTCGTCAATCACGTCCGCATCCATAAAAAACGTCCCAAGAATCTCCAGACGGTCGCGATACTTGCGGACGCAACGCTTGACCGTCATGCCTGGAACTGCCCGAAAATCGGCACGCAAGATGGCGCGTTCCGTTTTCGACCAACGAAAGTTACTCGAGATCGTAGACATACACCTCTAAATCCCAACACGTTTCTTCGATGATCGCCTCGACACGTTCCCAGTCCCCACCTCCGCGGTCACAACCTATTCTCGGCATGTGAATGCTCAGCCGCCTTTGTTCGAGGGATGACTTGTCGGAAAGACCGGCGGCCGCACGGCCACCTATTACCACACCTTCCAAGCACGTCTCGAGCGCCTCGTAGCGAAGTGGAACCCCGTTACCTTTTCGTTTGATCCCGCGTTGCGCGATCATGTTGCATACGGCGAGGTCGACGTCGACGAACGTCCACTGTATCTTTCCGAGTTCAAACTCCGCCTTTCCATAACGCGCTTGTTTGAACTGATTTCGATAATACTCTTCGGGCTCTTTCCATCGTTCGGACAGAGATACGACGAACCCGCTGCCCCACTTTCCTTCGTCATTAACGACGTGCGTGATGATGCGCAGACCGTCGTCTACGCATGGCTTCGTCGCATCACCTTTGAGGTACTGGATCATTTCCTGATTCCGATTGTTCTAAGAGCCTAGCGTCTTCCCATCCTCGCTCATACGCCTTGCGACACCACGCATACACATCCGCCTCTTCGGGCAACGGGGGATGGTCGAATTCTTCGACCCACCATTTGTAGAAGCTCATAGCTCTTTTCTCAACACATAGAGCGTTTGCTTCTTGAAATCCTTCCATCGAATCTGGCGCATGATCGGATACCCTTTCCAAAGCGAATTCGGCCTGCCATTGATGAAGGCCTCGAGGTTCTTTCTCGAATATCCGAGGATCTTCTTTGCGCGCACGCTTTCTCTATACGCTTGCATCTCGAATGCCCACGACTTGCGGGCGCCAAGATAAAGCGCCGCAAATCGCACGACGCCATAGTATCTCCACTGCTCAACGTGGACCCATTCGTGCGACCAAAGTGTTGCCTGCGAGTCGATCGGATAGTTCGGATAATTTCGACCCAATCGAATCTGCTTCCAATAGGTCGTCGTCATCTTTGCGAACTGGGCACCAAAGACACTGCTCTTTGGCGAAACACGAAGTCCACGTTTCTTCGCAGCCTTTTTGTAATACTCGAGCATCTTCTCTGGAGTATCGAGCTTGGCTAGGCTCTTGTTGAGGTGACGCGAGCTGAGGGCGAGATCGATATCTTTTTTGCGAAGGCGTAGCCATCCCATACCTCAATTCTACACTATTCGTCCTCTGCGGGTCCAAGCGCATTTGGAAGCGTGGAAACGCCCAATCGCTTCATCACGGGGCCGATTCGCTCGTAGACGGTTACGCCCTCGACGTCCTCGAGCCATGGTAAGAATATTTGCGCCGCATCGATGATTCCGCTATCGACTGCTTCGAATACATTCTTGAGGAAGTTGAGCAATACGCGATGCTCTTGCTTACCTCGTTCTTTTTCCACGCGCTCCAACTTCTTTTCAGAGAACTTTCCAGTGCGTCCATCGACGGCTTTTTCTCGGAGTTTTTCCTCGTCGTCGAAATCCATGTGGTATCGCGCAACGTATCGGATCCCGTCGTCTTCGTTCTTCCATCGAAACCGTAGGGTGACCCTGCCTTTATCGAAATCGTCTTGCCACTGAATTCCGCCGACGCCCCACCGTTTTAGAATGTCATCGATTTGCTCTCGCGTTCGCGAGATCGAGACATTCGTCGTTTCATACGCCCGTCTTCGTCTTCTTTTTGCCATGGCGTTCCTCGAGCTTTGCAAACTCCTCGTCGAGTGGGTCCTTCCTCAGCAAGGCTTCTACTTCTGCCTGGGCTATTGCCATCTCGTACTCATCGACCCTCGGTAGGCCGGCGATGTTCGAGTCCTCGACTAAAGACCGGTACTTTGCGAGAAGCTGTGCGAGTTCTCGATCGAGGACGATCGCTTCAACAGCGAGCTTTCGCCTGTAATCGGGCTGCATGCGCTCGTACTCGCGCAGTGTCTTTTGATGATAGACGATCAGCCCACCAATGGTGGTGGCCAGCAAAAATCCCATGTTGTCCTCCTGCGGGCTTAGTTGCCCGCCATAAATCCTGAGAAGTCTACGGCACTCCGAGCGCTCCCACAAACGCGCTCTTGCCGCTAAGCCGCTTTCTTGAGCGGTCGGCCTCGATAATCGACAAGGCCGCTCTCATCCCATTCCACGGGGATCTGGTTACCGCTCCCATGCTTAAACCGATACCGGATCTCCAACTTCAACTCCGCCGCCATCGGCAACCCGATTTCTTTCCACCATCCCTCACCTGGATCTCCCAACCTCCCCGAACTGTATTGCCGATGCGCATACAAGAACTGGATCGACGCCCCTTGATCGCGCGAGTGATCGACTGCCAATCGAATGGTCGCCCGACCCGTTTCGATCGTGAAATCGTCGTAACCGTTGTGCTTGGCCTTACGGTTCTTCTCGAGCCCTGGAAAGTTACCCTCGAGTGACACGCCGACGAGCGGCCCATTCCCACCATTACCATGATGGGTGTAGCGGGTGATTGGGTTGTTGTGAATGATGTCGCCATTGAGCAACCCAACCCAGTGGTACGGCACCTTCCAAAACCGCTGATGCAGCGCCATGCGCGTTGCGGACGCTAAATAATCCGCATCGTTCGCCGGTTCCCCGGAGAATCCAAATTTGCGCGCAGTCTCGAGGGAGACGAGGCCCTCTTTAATCGCCTTCATCCAAAACTTTCGCGCCCTGTTCGTCGTCCCATACGCAATCGCGGTGATGTGCGCCTCGACGCCGATCTTCGTCTCAGCCTCAACCGGCTTGGCCCTTCCCTTGAAAGGAAGGAAAATACCCGAACGCTTATCCTTGTAAAACAGCGTCCGTTTAACTTCTCCGATCCCTTGCGTGTTGTCGAAGTAATGCGGCCAATTTGCCGCCCGCTCTGGCAACGTTTCTATACCAGCACTCAAAAGCGACCAGTTGAGGAACTGCCGAAACCAAAATGGCATCTCGAAGCCTTCAGCAGCTGCCATCACCTTCTCCTACGACGACCCTTTTTTCACCTGCACAAAACGCAACTCTCGTGGCCGACATGGTCGCTCGATTGCGAGATGTATATCGGGCGCCATTGCCAACCACGAGAGCATCGTACCATGAAACACTAGCCGACTCGCATCAGCGTTGTGGTCAGATCGATGATCACCGCATCGAGAGTCGTCATGTGCCCGGCTTTTTGGTGTTTCTTGCGATAACCGAGTAGCCAAGCGAGGATGACCGCCTCTTTTTGCGGGGGAATGCTGAAGCTTTTCGCCTCGGCGAGCATAGTCTTGCCGGCTTTCTTCTTACCGCGTTTGCCGGTTTTCTTCTTGCCGCGTTTCTTCGGCGCTTTCTTAGCGGTAGTCGTTTTCTTACCCGACTTACGACCTGGCGCCTTCTTGGGTGTCACGCCGTCCTTCTTGTACCCGTAGGGCGCATCGGCGCTCTTTGCCTTCTTGCCCTTCTTGCCTTTCTTCTTGCCACGCTTTTTCTTACCCCTCTTCTTGGGCGCCGCAGCCTTTGTCTTCTTCTTACCTTTTTTCTTTTTCTTTTTGGCTCCCGAACCATCTCCGCCATTCAAGATGTCGCTAGCGACAGTCGTCGAAAGGCCAAACTTCGATAGGGTAGCCCTCCAGTCTTCCGTCTTTTTGTAGTAAGCCCGCACGGCATCGGGATCGACTGCCTTCGCCTTTTTGGCGCTCTTTTTCTTCCCGCGCTTTTTGGGAGCCTTCTCTCTCTTCTTTTTCTTAGCCATTTCTTTTTCCTTCTTCCTTTTCTAGCAGACTCGTTTGTATACCAGGCAATTCCACCTGTTCAAGCACTTTCGTCGCACTCGCATGGTTTTTCTTTCCGCGGATATATCCACAATAAGGGATATTCAAACGTCGACACCACGTTGCCAGTGTTGCCGATCTGTTCGCAAAAGGGTCAACGACTACGCCTCCGTCGTGGGCCCGTTCGAGAATGAATTTCACGGCAAGAGACGAGGTGGGGCCGCGACCGCGGGCGTCGAACAAGACTTCATTTCCCCATCCATCAGGAGAGCGATTCGTAGAATAGACGTAGCCGATGGTGGGTTTTTCTGCGCCAGAGATCAGCGTGGAAAAGCAATGCCACGGTTTTGCCATGGAGAGCGGGTCGAATGACGTGCAGTGCAGGTAGCTCGCCGGCATCCACAACACCATGTGAGACGCAGGCACCGCGGCCATGTACGCCCTCTTGAGCTGCGATGATAGTTTTTGAGGGGTCAGCAAGGCTTTCGGGTGATCCGGCCACCTCGGCGCAAAATGCCACAACGTAATCTGCACCGGCAGATTTGAAAAATCGACGCTACCGTGCTCGAGTTTGATGACGGCGTGGCTCATCCAGTCGCACTCTTGGGTAATAAATCGTGCACCGTGCACCCCAAACCCTTCGCCACGCGATAAAGCTTTTCTAGCGACGGCGTCTCATGCCCCATCTCGAGGCTACACACCCGATTCTTCGCCGTTCCAATCTCGATGGCCACATCCTCCAACGTCAACCCCAAAGCCTTTCGGCGGCGTCGTATACGTCGACCGATCGATTCGTTGAATCGCCTTGAAAGTCCGTATGCCATCAGCTCAATATGACCTCTCTATAGAATACGAACATCAAAAAGATGGCCACCAAAATCCACACACCCGCGAGCCATACCCAGTCGCGAAAGTGAAACACATCCGATTGTCGCACACATCAATCCTCCCGCCCATAGCCCTCGACCTCAAAGTGTCTGAATAGTAGATCGTCCACTTCGTCGAGCCAGGCATCTGAAATCCACCACTGTTTACGCAAATCATCCCACTTGCGCTCATCGGCGGGAACTGTGGACTTCATATCCGCAATGAAGTCCACGTTGTAGGGACACGAAAGATACATCCCGTACTTGCCTGATTGCCATTCCGGTTTCGGACGTCTCATTAGGCGATCGGGTTCTCCGGCATCTGAGGGTATTCCTTACCTTGTTTATGAGCCTCGAGGGCGTCGACGAGACATTCGAACAACGCTTTGAGTTCTTGCATTCCCATCTGCTCAGCCGGTGCTAGGCCGGTGAGCTTCTCCATTGCGGCCTTGTAGGATAGCTTTACACCTCCATTCACCTCCATGCAGTACTCTTTGAGCAGAGGCACGATCGCATTTCGTACTTCGCCGGCATCCTTCATCTGTTCGACCGCCGCCAAGACCTCTGACTTTGATTGCAACTCCTCGAGTTTTTTATCGCCCTCCTTAGACTCCTCCTTCTTAGACTCCTCCTCCTTAGGCTCCTCCTTCTTGGCCTCTTTCGCCTCTGGTGCGGGGTCTTTTTTCTTTCTCTCTTTGCGCTTTAGTTCTTTACCCCAGTCGTCCACCTTGACCTTGAATCCGCTGTCTAACGCCAACCACTTCCCAGGCGTCCCTTTTTTGCTCTCTGCGATCTTCTCCACCTTCGCACCGTCGTAATACGTATCCCCCTGACTCCATACCTTCCCCCCATCATTGCGATCCTTATAAGAGGTTTCGTACCCCTTCTCATCGACTACGGCCGCCTTACCGCTATCAAGCGCTAAGGTCCATCCGTTGTCCATCTTTTGCAGTACGACGATCCGTTCATCATCGTTGTACATCTGACCGTACCTGTAGCCCTCCTTAGGGACGCCGACATATTTACCCACAGGCTTTGCAGACTGCGATCCTGAAGCGACGGGCGGCGGATCCTCCTGCGGGACTGATTCCCCTCTCGTGGGCTCGTGATCGACCTCCGGCGGTTCTGACGAATTATCCGCCGCGATGACTTGATATTCATATTCATCATCCTCGCATTCTTGAAATCCAATCCGCAAAGCCTGCTTTTGTGCCGCAATGCTCAACTGGTTCCGGGGCGAGGACTTCCACTGTCCCATGGGATTACCGTTCTCGTAGGTTTGTACGAACTCCTTGAAGTGCGCCTCCCCGGTAAACGGGTACCGATTACCATCCACGAGCCGATAAACGGTGACCGTGGCCATCACGAGCTTGTTATCAGACTCTACGAATTTCGTCCCATCGATGCCCGCGAGACCATTGCGCAAAGCGATCGCCCGATACCCGTCAACAGTCTTATCCCACGTAATGCGCTCCCCCCACTCGTCCTTTTTGCCCGGTTTCTTGATCTTGTAGCTACGCTTATTCGGCCACAGTTGCCGATGAAAAATGGAGAGCTTTTGCTGCTCCATCTCGATGATCCCCATCGTCACCTGATCTTCGGTCAGATCGATGTTCCAATCATTGAGACATTTGCGTTTGACTCTGTCCCGAAACTCGTCGTCATCGACGAGTGATTTTCCTGTGGTCATATTTCACCCAAACTCATTACTGCTGCAATAGCTTGCAGCGCGCATACCCCCAACAAAGCTATGGAGGCCTTTTTCAAATGCGTTGCCGATTTTTTTCCCGTTTGCTCCTCAAAGAGCGTCGCGCTGGCGTGCAGCCCATAGGAAGCAAGCAAAGCCAGCGCGCTACAAGATACGTAAATGAAGACCAAGGTCATTCCACAGGCGGCGACACGCCAAATAGATCGTTAGGCTGCAGCTGACGCTTGAGCCGGATCTCTGTATCCGCGGCGGTATCGCCTTCGTTTTCCAGAACCTCGTAGTCGGTACCCTTTTCGAGTTCCAACCCATTGTGAAAAATCCGACAACCTGTCCCGTACCTTTGCAGCTCCGCATCGAAGAACTTGAGTACGTTTTTGGCGTTGAGGGTCGTGTTTTCTGGCACACGATTGATCACGCGCCGTTCCCAGTCATTTGCGTTCATCTGTGTTTCTCCTTTTTTGGGATCTCCCGATCCCGCGATATTGTATGAAAATACGCGCCTTAGTCAAATCGCGGAAAATCCCCACGCGACCGGGCGCTGGTGAAGCGTACAGATAAGACCCGCATCGAGGCGCGTGAGCATATTTTCACGCAGCCCGTGGTCGGTCACGGGTAATACGACCTTACCCCCGATGCGGGTGTCGGGCACAGCGTCCGACAACGCTTCGTATATCTTGAACGATCCAGGATAGGAAAAACACGAAGCTTTTGTGAGATCACAGGCGAAGCATTGACCCTGAGCCAACATCAACGCTCTACGCGTTTGTCCTCCCACTTCACCGACGACCTCACCGCTTCCGTGGGCGACATAATCCCTCTGAAACCTTCTAACAAGGTCGTCACCATTCATCCCGCCACCTGTTTTCGGAACGTCCTAGCCACCGCAATCGATTCGAAGATATCGCTTCGCGCCCGGTGGGCGTCCTGTTTTTCAGGCAGTCGGAGATCGCAAACGTGCGACATCAACACGAGCGTGCTCGTATCCAAGTTTCGATAGTGAATTAACTCGAACAATCGCGGCATGTGATATTCGATGAACCGACGATCGAATGTGATCGTATTTCCGCAAAGCGCAGCGTTCACGGCGTCGTTATGCTCTAAGAATTGAATGACCGCCGTCTCAGCGGCCTCCAGGCCAATGTCTGAATCATGCACCAAATCGATCAGACCTGACCTTTTGTGCTGATCTTTGCACCATTCGTCCATCTGCTCGAGAACCGCCTGCGGCTGCGAAACAACCATCATCAGCTGATCTACCGCTCTCAAATCGAAATCCGTAACGACAGCTGCTACTTCGATAATCGCAGACGATTCAACTTCCAAACCGGTTGTCTCCAAGTCCAGCCAAAAGAGCCGGTCCTTATTAATCTCCCTCCTCGTCATCTTCATCCTCTTCGCCTTCTTCCTCTTCGTCTTCTTCCTCTTCGGCGCCGTCTATAAAACTGCCGAAATCCTCATCCACCTCTTCCTCATCCTCATCCTCAATCCCGTCCCCCTCCTCTTCCTCCTCCACCTCTTTCCCCTTCTTCCCCCTTTTTTTCTCAGCGTCTCGGTACGCTGCACAAGCCTCTTTCGCTTGCGCCTTCCCTCGTTTCGTCAACGCAAAGTATCCGACGAATTCTCCAAACCCCTCGTCATCATCAACCGACGTGGCCTCTGTAATACATTGACCATCGAAGATCTGGCCAACAACTTCATCAGGCTCGCCTTCGTCAAACTCGATGACTGACCAACAAAGCACCGGGGCCAGGATATCTTCATCCTCTATTTTTCCTGCATATGCTGCCGCTTGTGCCGGACCCGAAGCTGGGGCGATCGCCTTAATCGATGACATGTGTTTTCACCCTCGAGATAAACGCTCCCCATTCTTCGGGAACCATCTCGCCGGATGCTATCCCTCGACTTTCCTACAGTCAAGATTTCACCACCCCCACCACTGCACAGCATGTAACACTCTCATGGTCTAGTGCGGACAACGAGGCTTAGCGCACACCACGCCTCTTGAGGTCGGACAACCATGGTGGTAGGTTCGTTGCATGACGAATTTCAAACCAGGACGAGACTCGGTGGAGTGCGGGAGCAAACATAAGACAACGACTGACGGCGCATAAAGGACCGAGCATTGCTCGTTCTCCGTCCGCATCAGGAGGCGTCTATTGAACGCATCCGTGAATACATTCGCGCGGGTAAGCGTCGAATCTTATTGGTTCTCGCTACCGGGGCCGGCAAGACTTATACCGCAGGTCGAATTATTCACAATGTCGTCAACGGTGGAAAGCGGGCAATCTTTCTCGCCCACCGAAGAGAGCTGATTCAACAATCGAGTAAAACGCTCGATGATATCCACGTCGATCACGGTGTGATCAAACGAAATCACCCCCGTAGCAATCGAGAGAAATCAGTCCAGGTCGCATCGATCCAAACGCTCATTCGTCGCGAGCATTGGCCTGCTGAACTCGTCGTCATTGACGAGGCTCATCGCAGCGTGGCGAATAGCTATGTAAAGATCGTTGAACGCTACGACGATCCTATCATCATAGGTCTAACCGCCACGCCGTATCGACGCGATGGCCGGCCGCTTGGGCGCAAATACGACAATGATGGGAACGAGGTGGGGTTCGGCTATGATGCCATTGTCGAGGTGATTAGTGTTCAGGAGCTAATCGACCAAGGATATCTCGTCGAGCCCACTATCTACGGGTGTGCCAATCCAGACATGAGTGAGGTGAAAGTCGGCAGTAGCGGTGATTATGACGGAAAAAGCGCTTCGAAAGCCATGCAAAAGACCATCATGCACGGTGAGCTTTTGACGAACTGGGCCAACATTTGCGGGCGCGCAACGGGTGCAGAAACCACTTGGGGAACCGTCCCCATCGACGCTGATGGAAACGAAATCCAAGGCGAACTTTTCATCAACGATGCAAGGTCTACAAATACGCGCCGCAAAGTTCTCTACACGAATTGTGACGCATGCACGGTTGCCTTCTTACCTTCTGTCGAAGATTCGATCCGTATGGTGCAGCAGTTCAAGGATGCCGGAGTCAAGGCTGAGCACATTGATGGCGACACTCCGGAAAAGATTCGCGGGCAAGCTCTAGAGGCTCTGTCTAATCGAGAGATTCACGTCATCGGAAACTGTGAGCTATTGACCGAGGGTTGGGACCTGCCACATCTGGAGTGTATCATCGCAGCCCGTCCGACCCGCTCCCCCTCTTTGTTCCGACAAATGGGCGGACGGGTGATGCGTCCAGATGATGACAAGCGATTCGCGTACATCTTAGACCATGCAAACTGGACGCGAACGCACGGCTTTTTGACACAAGAACACCCACACGGTCTTGATGTTCGAGAGAAGCGACCGCGAAAGGGATCTGGCGAGGCGCCTCACAAGGAATGTCCTGAGTGTCCCAGCTTGCTCCCTTTAATGGCCAGAGTTTGCCCTGAATGTGGGCATGAATTTCCGATTCGAGAAACCGTCTACACAGATGAAGATCTCGTCGAACTCAATGGTAAAAATATCGTGAGTAAGTCCAGCATCTCGATCGATGTTAGGCAGAAAAGATTCAACCAGCTCGCCGCCGAGTGCGAACGCTGTGGCTACAAACCCAACTACGTTGGGCATCGATACATGAAAGAATTCGATGAGTGGCCTACAACGGAAACCGGCATTCAAGTTCCGCAGTTCTTCTGGAAATACAAACGCCGCTTCGAGAAGCGGCAAAAGCAGCAAGCTGCACAGAAGACTGCCGCCCAAGCGTCCTAGACGCCAATCACGACAACTCAAAACCCCCTCGGCTCGCCTTCTTTTTAAGGTGGGAGCATGCTCTCTTTCTCTCTCGACCAGACCAAACGTTTCCTGGAGGCGCTGTCTAGCAAGCTTCCAGATGTCAAATTTACGTTCCAAACGTTCATTGACGATAAGAGAGAAAAGCACAACCCAGACAAGAAGCATCTTCGCAAGATCCTAAACGGAACCTTCGAGGAGCACGCTCAAGCTCTTCAGAAGTTGAACGAAGGGGGAGCCGGCGTTTTCGTGACGATCAACATCACGGATGGTACCGGCCGCAAAGACCAGAACATCACCAACCTTCGCTCTGCGTTCATTGATGCAGACAACGTCGACCTTCTCGAAGTTTTCAAGAAGGATCCAGACGTCGACCGTTGCTATCCGAATATCCTCGTCAAGTCTAAGCGCGGCCTCCATGCGTACTGGCTACTCGATACTTGGGAGGACAAGTCCAGCTTCACGCCGCTCCAAGTCTCGCTGATCGAAAAATTCGGTACCGATCCAGAGCCCCGCGATCTAGCCCGTGTCATGCGGCTTCCAGGGTTCTACCACGTCAAAGATCCCGAAGACCCAACCCTCGTCACACTCGAACACGTCGAGACCCATTGCGACGTCTCCGGAACCGAACGTGATGGGTCTCTACGAGACGGTGACCGCCGTGGTTATCGAATCAGTCGCTTGGCCGAGTTGCTCAATCTCGAGCTTCCCGACATGACGCCGAAGTGGCAACAGCAACAGCAAACTAGGGCTTCTGTTTCCAGACCCGATGCGGATTGGGCTCAAGATTCAGCGTTTCGCATTCATCTAGCCGAACGTTATCTGCAAACGATTGACCCACCCGTTCGTGGCAGTGGAACGGCTCACGACACTGTGGGATCGGCATGCCGTGTCGGGCACGACTTCGATTGTGGGATGGGTGAATTTTGGCCCGTCTTGCGTGAATGGGGCGCTCGGTGCTCACCTCCATTCGAGGAAAGGAATCTTCGCTACGAGTTTGAGACGTTTCTCAAAGCAACTAAGTACCCTCCAGGAACCAAGTTCCACGACACGCAATTCAATCGTGCCGCTCAATACCGTGGGTGGCTTAGGGAGCGTGGCATAGATGTCTACACAGGCGGTGACTACCGTAGTGATGATGTCCGGTGGAATGATGAGGCGCCAGGCATACAATCGCGTTTCATTAAACCAAGCATTCCTAGCCTCGACGAAATCTCAGGGGCACCATTTCCGCCGGATTATTCCTTCGAAGAAAATCCGCTCAATCGACAACTCGACGTCGATGATGAGCGGGCGATCGAAGACGAACAGACGCAGATCAAACGGGCGCTGCAACAGCAAAAAGTCGAGAAGAAAAAACGCAAAAAAGACCGCAAAAATCTATCCGAACAGGGTCCCGGTTATCTCGTATGGCAAGACCATGGCGATCCCCCTAAGCTGGGAAAAACTAAAGACGGGCGTTTCAAGATTCGGGCGCAACATCCACGTGAAATCGCGTGGCACTTTTTGAACGAGTGCTGCAAAACCGAAGATGGACTTTCCACTCTGTTTTGGCACAACGATCGTTTTTGTCAGTGGGACAACGTTTCCTATCGTCGATACAAAAAAGATGGCTACCGAAGAAAACCAGCCCAATTCCTCTCCAGATGTGCAGAGGAACTCGACAAGACTGACGATAACGACGAACCGATTTGGGCACAGTTCAAGGTGAATCAAAAGCGAAAGAGCGAGACGCTGGATGCGCTCGAGGATATTGTGTCGCTGGATGAAGGCATTCAGGCTCCATGCTGGCTCGTTCACGATCCCGACTTACCAGACCCTCAAGAGGTCATCTGCTGTCAAAACGGATTACTCGACGTTCGGAATAACTGCCTCCTTCCTTCCAACCCCGCTTTCTTCTCCCTCAACTCCATCTCCATCGATTACGATCCAGAAGCCCCTCCCCCGCTCGAGTTCCTTAGTTTCCTTGACAGTGTATTTCGCCAGGATGAGGAATCTAAGAGACTTCTTAAATGGTGGTTTGGCTATTGCATGACGCAGGACACTCGCTTCCAAAAAATGCTCATGCTCGTAGGGGAAAGCCGTTCTGGTAAAGGCGTTCTCACCCGTCTCCTCAAAAAACTCGTAGGAGATCGCGCTTACTGTTCGATGAAGTTTCACAGGATGGCTTCCAACTTCGCAATGTCGAGCGCGATGGACAAGAGTGTTCTCGTCTTTCCTGATGCCCGCATCGGTGGAAAGTTAGATCAATCCGCCGTGGTTGCCGAACTGCTTTCGATCACCGGCGAGGATCCAATCGACATCGACCGAAAACATCTCGACCAAATCACGCTTCAGCTTAAATGCCGCATCATGGTCGTCAGCAATGAGCCCCTCAAGCTCCACGACACGTCTGGGGCGCTGCGGAATCGACTTCTACTGATCAACTTCCCGTATGGCCGCACGGAAGACGAGCAGGACCGGGACCTTGAACGACGACTAGGGCTGGAGTTACCTGGCATCCTCAACTGGGCCATCGAGGGCTGGCATGAGCTGCAGCACGCAGGGAGATTTTTTCAGCCTAAAAGTGGCATCGCCCAGTTGGAAACTTTTGCTGCTCAATCTTCTCCGATGAAGCAGTTCATCGATAACATGTGTGACATAGGTCCTGAAACTACGGTCGCAACGAAGAGTCTATTCACCGCATGGAAGTTTTGGGCCGAGGCTATGGGCTATAAGCCGGGAAACCAAGCTACGTTTGGTAAGAATTTGCTTACGGCGCTTCCAATCCTAGAAAGAAAGAGGGAAGGGGCTCGAGGACAGCAGAAACATCTCTATAAAGGATTGACGGTGAACGCGGAAAAGGTGGAGGAGTTTATGAGAAATAATTCAGACTTCAATTCAGCCACGGTTTTGCATGAAATTTATCCACCAGAACAACCACCGTTATTCAATTGAGAATGGTATCCGTTAGTAGTCGAGTGTAGTCAGGGGCGCAAAACGCACGGAACATTGTTTAGAGCTTCTTTGTTGTATCTAATAGACTGTAGTTATGAGTAGTCAAGGTAGTCAGGGATCAATTAGCCTTGTAGTTTTAGAGAGGTTTGATGTAGGACAGTGTGGGATACAATTACATACGTAGGTTAAAGACGCTGCAATTAGGATTTGCTCGACTACCTGACTACCGAGGGGTTGCTTGACTACGACCTCGAACTTAGAGGTCGGAAGGGGTGGATGGGCTCGAGCGGAAAGAATGGGTTGGGGATGCGAATTGTGTGCCAAGTGGATGCTATGAATCACGTCAATTGTAAATAGGGTGTAGTAATTGATACTCCTCACAGTAGACGAAATGGGCTATATCGGCGTATCAATGGTGCGTGTTAGCACCTCGAACGTCGAGCGAGAAAGTGAAGAAAGCGCCCAAGTGGGATCCGCGAAAGATTCGCGACCGGAAAATGACCTGCCCGCGATGCAGCGAGTCCATGCCATATCGAAAGGTGACCGGCACGATGTCGGAATGGTCACCATGCGACCATGCTTGGTTTTGTGAAAAATGCCCCGAGGTGTCTATTATCGACGGGTCTATAGATCCCCAAGAGGATACTTGGCAAAGTAGAGAGCGGAGGCAAAACCGCCTGAGCCTCAACAGCTACCTCTCATCACTGTTCAAATTTGGCGACAAGAACGAAGAGTAAAAAAAAAGCCCTGAGGAAGACCCCCAGGGCTTTAGACGAATTTTTTGTGACTCGGTGAGGCGCAGGCCTCACTTTTTGAGTGTATCGTCTATTCAACTCAAGAGTCAAGCCACTATGAGAAGGGAAGAAAACGATGGCAGACGAACAATCTGAGCCGAAAACGGCACAAAATGAACCACAAGGGCCGCAAGCAGCGCAGCCACAACCGCAGCCAGAATCACAACCGCAGGCGCCACCACAAGAACCGCAGCCTCAGATTGTGATTCCGCCGGCGCAACCGCCGGCTCCGCCAGCGAATGCGCAAGAGGTGATTGCTCAACAACAAGCAGCCTTGGCCCAGCAGCAAGCCTGGGCTCAAGCTCGAGATCGTAATCAGTTTGGCCCTGTAGCAGAAGGCATTCAAGGACAGGCACCGGCTCCTATGATGGGAGGGGCGCTTCAGCAAGCCGCAGCAGCGCAGCAACAACAGCAACCACCGGTTGCACAGGGTGTGAATTTGCCGCCTGGCGTGTCGGCACAACAAGTAGCCCAAGGACTCGTACAACAGCAGCAGCCGATTCCACAGCAGCCGCAAGTTCAGATTCCACAACCTCAGATTCAGCCACAACCACAACCTCAGATTGCGCTAAACACAATGATCGGAGGGCTTAGGGGTCTTCCGGATCCGGCAGTTCCACAAGGTGGCCATGAAGATGTGGCGGCAGCATTGATTGCAGCAGGGCTACCCGATCCATCCATCCCGCAAGATGGGGTCACGGTCGCGCAGTTGAAGCAGCAAAATACGTACATTCAGGGTGCCCAACAAGGGCAACAGCAGCATCAGCAGCAACAGCAGCAGCAACCGACCTCAAAACCGACCGTACGTTGGTACCCTGGGCGTAATAGTAAGACGATAATCGAGTTTCAAGATTCGGTATTGACCGGCTTACCAGATGGCGTCGAACAAGAACCCGATCCCCAAGCGAAAGTGGTCGCCGTGCTGCTCATGGAAATCCTCGCTCTGAGAGAACGGGTTGATAACCTCGAGCAGATGGCGATGCAAGGGGGTGGCGGTGGAGCTTTGGAGGCTCGGGTGCAAGTGCTCGAGCGGACTTTGTTCGAGCAAACGAAAGCGCTCCAACAAAGCGCGCAGGCATTCCGTGAAGAACAAGTTCGACTTGCAGCCGAGCAAAATGTAGCGGGCACTGAGCCAACTGAGTAGCTCTGCATTGAAGGTTTCCAGAAGCGGAACGATTATGATGCTGTGCGTCTTTCATCAAGAAAAGACGCCTAGCTTGCGGATTTGGAGTAGCGGTCGTTTCAAGTGCTACGGTTGCGGTGAGAGTGGACATGTACACTCTCATCCGAGGCTCACTAAAACCGTAGTACAAATTCATCCACATCTTGCTCCGATCACGGAGAAGGTTAGGATGGAACTTCTGGAAGCAAAAGGGCAGCTGCGGATTCCTGGTGCAGACAATCGGATGGAACTTCTGGAAGCAGAAGGGCAGCTGCGGATTCGTGTGTAGCTAAAAGCTACTAGTCTTCTTCCATAGCGGCTTTGAGGAGCATCTCAACGACTCTCGTTTGGGTTTCGTCGAGGTGGTCCTTGAGTTTCATGATGCGCAGTCTGCCCTTCATTTCGAGGAGGGCTTTGAGTTTTTCTTTGACGGCGCCTTCGCTGTTAGCGTCGAAGATCTCGTCGAAGCAATCCATCTGTTCTTCGGTCAGTATTTCGCGAAGGAGCGGCCATTGTTTCTTTTCGCTGATCGCCATCTTGAGCGTCTCAGCGGCGACGACGAGGGGGTGATCGACTAAGCGCTCCATCCCCTCTTCTCTCAACTTATCTTCGAGACTGGCGAGTTCCTCTTCAGTCATCTCGGATTCGGTTGATTGTGGTACGGGATCATCGACCTCTACCGTCTCTGTCTCTGTGTCCGGCTTGGGTGTTTTCTTTTTCTTCTTTTTCGTTGAAGACGCCTTCGTTGAAGACGCTCTCTCTGCTTTCTTCTTTTTCTTCTTTTTCTTTTTCTTCTTCGTCTTGGGACGATCATCATCATCGTCATCATCGTCGTCATCGTCGTCTTCGTGGTTTTTTCTACCCATCTCGGTGATTTTTTCCGCCACCGCATCGACGATTTTTTCAGCCGCCTTGGTCTTTTTGACGACAACGAGTAGTTCGCGCCACCGCTCCATCTTCTGCTCTTGTTCAACCTCTTGAGCTTTGATCTCATCATGGTGGATGCGTAGCTCGAGATCGTGCTTGAGCCGCTGAGCTTCGACCTCTCCGATGCGCCGCTGCGAGTCGGAGACGATTTTCATCATCTCTTTGTTCTCCTGCATGAGTGGCTTAACCATGCCGTGCAGCGTTTCGAAGACAGCAACCATCTGAGAGTGAAGCTCTCCGACGTATTGCTGCAGCTGTTCGATCATGTCGCCCTCGCTGAGCATAGTGATCGACTTCGCTTCACCATCAGCGTCGGAAAGATCGACGTGTTTGGACCTTTCCTTTTGACCCTTAGATGCGCCTGAGTAGCAAACGCAGTTGTATTTTCCAGGCTCGTCGGTTTTTTGAATGTCGTACTGCATCATGAGCATGCAGTACTCGGCGATATCTTCAGGATTCGCGGCCGGTTTAGTTTTCTTATTACCGCTGTCTTGAATTTTGATTCGAGCGACTTCGCTGTATTTGTTTCGTCGAATGAATTTCTTGATGACGATCCGGTGCAACCCCTCGTGCATCTCTTCAATGAGCGCAACGAGGTCGGTTGGAGCCTGTGCGGAATTATCCGGCAACTCGAACTCGGGCGAGTGGGTCAAAGTCTCGAAACTCATGGCTGACATCATAACAGAAACAGGAAACAAATCCCTGAAACATGGATAAACGTATGAGATCATTAGGAACTACTACGTTTACGAGTTTTGCTTCCGGTACGATTAGGGCTTTTGTTGGCGTTTTGGATGGGGCAGAATCAATCATCACAGCGGGGCGTTTTGCTTGGCTGATTCGATACCAACCAAAGCGCAAATAGCGCAATCAAAACACCGAGGATTCAAGAAATGGCTGAGGCAAAAGAAGTCACCAAAAAAGAGCTGGCCGACGCGTACGCAAAGCTCAAGTCACGCACCAAGGGTGCTCAAGACGCCAGCAAAAAGCAGGGCGAGGAACTGATTCGTGACGCAATCACCGTCGGCAGTGGTGGCCTCTTGGGCTACTACATGGGCCAAATGGCTGGTGAAGCCGAGCAGGACAAGGATTGGACGACCGCCGACGAGGAGAAGCAGGATGAAATCCTCGGTGAGTACCAACAAATGGCTGGTCTCGACATCGACCTTTTGGTTGGTGGCGCTGCCGCAGTCGCCGGTCTTACGAAGATGGGTGGAAAAATGAGCGACACGATCCGCGCAGTCGGAATCGGCGCGCTCACCGAATGAGCTGGACGTACCTTCTACGAGAGTGGGTGAC
>SDBT01007594.1_pt1 | contig 17815 bp, 42 predicted proteins | sample 2277101 | NCBI WGS metagenome assembly SDBT01 (sample SAMN10404973, study PRJNA504765) | marine sediment metagenome | isolation source: marine sediment core GS10_PC15, 103 cmbsf | place: Arctic Ocean: Southern Knipovich Ridge | collected 2010 | reverse complement strand
GCACAGATACCGAGAAAAATGTTCATGGGGCCTCCAGGGTGGGTGTCGCGCTCGTGCGCAGGTTGGTCAAAATGGTGATCACGTCGTCGTCTATGTCGCCCGCTTCGATGCGCTCCATGATGCGGTCGATTTCCCCAACCACGTCCACGGGCGGATTCTCGTATTCGGCCATGGCCTTGGTGAGCCCGTTGCGCATGTAGTCCAGGTCGCGCAGCAGGCTGCGATAGGACTGGGCGATCCGGTTTGGGCCGCACTTGCGCAGCATGGCGACGTGCTCCGCGATCTGCGGCAGGTCCCAGGACTTGAACTCACCGAGCCCGGCTTTGTCCTTGGCCTCTTCGTAGAAGCCGACCTCCTGCTCTGCGGCGCGGACCTTCTGCTCCAGCATTCGCTTCTCCTGGGCCCAGTCGCTCTTGTCTGCGCCGATCTTCTGGCCCTCGGTGAAGCCGCGGTCGTATTCGGCCCTGCGCTCAGGGGCGCTCTCCATGGCCTCGTGGGCGCGTCGGATCAGAGCCGCGGCAAACGGGCGGCCGATCGGCTCCAGCTTGCGCTTGAGGGGCTTGAGCGGCGTGGCCTTGCGTTTCACCCGCAGTGCCTTGCCGTTCTTCGTGGTGCACAACCAGCCCCAGGGCCCGGGAACCTCCGACTCGTCCTTCACCACACCCTGACTCGTCACCAGCCACCACTCGTCGCAAAGGGACGCGAGCGCCTCGGCCTTCTCGGGGTCCTTGAGTTCCCGCAGCCAGTCTCGGCGGTCCCGCTTGAGTTCAAAGCCTACGATCTTCAGGCCGCGCGAGGGCCACAGGTTCATCGCGATGGCGTCCGCCGATCGAGAGCCGCCGCCCGTCGTGGCCGGGACTTCGCGGAAGATGGCCCACTCGGGCGCAGCGTATTTGGCCCGCAGCAGGAGCCACAGGTCGTTAGTCTGCACGCGTCAACCCTCTCCACGTCTCGGGAGGCATCCAACCACCCTCGGAGTGCTCCGTATCCAGGGCAATCGCTCCGCAGGCCTGGCACCATTTGATCGGAAAGCGCCGGCCGCCTACTTCCTCGCGCCCCATGACGATAACTTGCGAGTGCGGGCAGTTTCCGCCCTGCACGTCGGCCCGTAGCTGGATTCCATTTTGGATCTGCTTGAAGAACAGCAGGTTCCACTGGGCGTCCGCGAGCGCGTCGTGCTGATTCACCGGCTGCGTCGGCATGGGGCACGGACGGTCGTTGAGCAGGTAATACTGCATCAGGTCGAAGCACATCTTGGGGTAGTGGAGCGGCAGATCCATCATGGAGCCGAAGTTTTGACAGAAAAACACCCAGTCGTAAGAGGCGAAGTAGGCCCAAAACTCCAGCTGCTTGTCGCGCCCCAGGAAGTGGAGGATGCGCTCGCGCGCCTGCGCCTGGGTGTAGCGCTCTTGGCCCCGCAGGTGGGGGAGCACGTTCTCGCGAACGAAGTCGTGCGCCTCGGCCTTGGCTTCATCGAAGTCGTACTCCAAGTAGAGGTACGAGCCGCTCTCCCGAACCAGCGCCAGGCTGATCGGCATGATCGTCTCGCCGTCCTCAACGAACTCGGTGTCGAGAAAATATCGCACTGTTCATCCTCCCACTGCCAGGTCGGCGATTTTGAGCATCCGCTGAAGCAGTCGTTGCTCGCGGCCCTTCAAGGAACGGATTTCGGTTCGCAGATCGGCGTTGGTCTCCCGCGCTGCCGCCAACTGGCGGTGAGCCACGTCTAACGACCGGCGGCACTCCACCACGGAAGCGGGCGCCCTCGGGTGGGGCTCGTAGGCAATCTTCAAGGCGGCAGCCATCTGCTCGACCTGCATGGGGGTAGGTTCGCGAACACCGCTGCAGAGCCGCGAAACGGCGTAGGAGGGCAAGTTGCATGCGTCCGCGAAGGCCTGGCGCGTGGCGAAGCGATCATCGACCAACTGGGCCAGAGGCTCGCCGCCTTCCTGCACCGCTTTGAGAGGGTCGCTCACCGGCGCTCCGCCATCAGCGTCTTGCAGTCCCAAGCGTAATACTGCGCCCGCTCCCGTGGCGACGAGAGCGAAAACTCCCACGGGTCACCGTCTCGATTCGGGCCATAGGGGCCCTCGTCAAACAGGTCGCACCACTGGTAGCGAGCCGCCTCGCGATCCTCGATAGCCTGGTCGCGTTGCTCTTGCAGGGTTTGGGAGAGGGACCAAAGGCCGAATAGCGAGCCGCAGCACGCCAGGATGAAAAGTGCCGTCGTCAGCGTCCTCACAGTCGCATACTCCTTGTCCGCCACTCGCGGCCGAATAGCTTGCGCCAAAAGTTGCCCATCCACGGGAGCGGCTTTGCCTTCACGTAGTCCGAGCACTTGCCGTCTGGGTTCTTGTCCGTGCAGCGCGGGTATCGCTCGCGGGTCTGCTTGGCACATTCGTTGTGCGCGTCAGAACTTCTACGCGTCTCGCCCCAGGCCTCGTACCAGCCGGTGACGTTGTCGTAGATCACGCGGTCGCCGTCGTTGGTGTCCGCGCCGCCTGAGTAGAGCAGACACGTTTGCGGGTAGGGGTTTTTGTCCCGTTCGTAGGCCGTGAGCCATCCAGAGAAGCGACAGTCTCGACACACGCGAGGCAGACCACGTTCGTCAAAGACCGTGACCTCGTTGTTGTGGTGCACGAGCACCGCCAACTTGTGGCTGTCGTCGTCAATCATCGGCCACCGTCAGGTTCAGCGTCCAGGTCTTGATCGGGCCGATGTGGTTCAGCAGGACCGGGCGGACCAGGAGTTCTCCCTGGATGCTGATCCAGGCTTCGCGGGTGATCACGATGTACTCGCCGGGCGGGGGGCCCTTGGTCAAATTCACGATGCCCACGTTGAGCCGCTCGGGGTTTTCGTCTTCAGCCATTAGCTGTCTCCCTTGGGGTGTAGGACCGCTCGGCGCGGAGCCAGGCCTTCTTCACCTTGTCCAGCGCCTCCCGGCTGCCCCCCTGGTCGGGGTGGGCCTTGAGTAACGCGGCGTGGTAAGCCTTCCGAGCCTTGTAGCGATTGCTCGGGCGCTCGGTCAGGCCGAGTGCCTTCCACCAGGCGTCTTTGCGTTGCTTCTTCAGGACGGCGAGGGCGGCAGCGGCAAACATGGCGTAGAGGATGGGGTTGCCCAAGGCGGCGGCGCCGAGGTCGGGAAAGGCCCCGCGCGTGCTCCAGTCCACTTTGGGACGAGGTTTCTTCGCGGGCTCGCGGTAGGGACCCGTGGCGCCGGCGCGGAGCAGGTCGTTCAGGGCCTTGCGTGACTCGACCTGGGCGAGACGTAAGTTGTCCGTTCGCCCGCAGCCGGGGCACTTTACGTGTTCATCGTCGTCGGGCCAGGAAGTTACGCACAGGCGGCAGAAAGGCGGCGGGGGTGGATTTCGGTTGCCTCGCCGGCCAAATGTCAGAATGCTCAGCCAGAATCGCCAGATCAACGCCGCCCACTCCCATGGGTAGAGGTAGTCTCGGCGGTAGATGTCCAGGATCACTGGCTCGCGCGCTCCAATTCGTAGGCCTGAATCTTGAGCACCGCAGCTTTGCCGGCTGCCACGAGTCGCTCGCCGGCTTCGTCGGCGCGCTCCACCATGTGAAACAGCATGCGGTCGAACAGCAGGCAGGCCTGGCGACAGGACGCTTGGATTTCATCCTGCTGGTCTGCGCAGCCGCACTCGGGCGGATGGTTCCCTCCGCAACGGGCACAGCGGTTCATCGGCTGGACGCCTCCGACAGATGGCCGTGGCCAAGCAGGATACCCACCACGTCCTCCGCCCAAGGGTTTTCGCCCCCGCGGCTGCGCAACCAGGCGTTCAGGCTCGCTTTGTCCAGGTGCACAATGTCCGCGCTCAGCCACTTGTCGTCGGGGCCTTGAGCACGCACGTAGATGCCCGTCTCCGTGTTAGGAAACTCCTGGAGTCTCTTCGGGTCGATTCTCAGTGTCGCCATTTGCCTGCCTTGCTGCGACCGCCTCGGCCGCCTGCTGTGCCTGCGCCGCCAAACGGGCGCACCAGTTCATCACGTAGTCCACGTCGCGATAAGTCGCGCGCTCGTGGTCGTAGGGGTCGTTTCCGGGTTCCAAGTCCGGGTCGTGGTAGCCACCGTGGCCGCAATCGAATCCGATCCAGCGCACGTCGTCGCTCTCGCCGGGCTGCGGGGTATGGCATACGCGGTGCCAGGGGTGGCGGTCGTCTTCCTGGGGCTCCGGCTGGCAGCGGCTGGCCCCGGCAGTGATTTCACCGTGGATTTTTAGAGCCCGCGGGTCGTCCCAGGAGTCCCCGTCCAATTCGGTGCCATCCGTGGCGAGGCGGTACATGTTCTGTCCGACCCAAGGATGGTCAGCGGGGAGCGCAGTGTAGCCGCACCAGTGGCCGTGCCGGGGATGGCGAAGCATCAAGCAGGGCATTCCCGTCTTGGGGTCGCGCCACTCGATTCGGTCGGGCTCGTCGTCCCAGGCGCCTCGGGGCCACTTGGACTTGTCGATGAACGTGCCCCAGGAGAGGGACTTGGCGTCGACCCGTCCGCAGAGGTCTCCGAACTTCAGTGGTTCCAACATCAGGTCTTGCGTTTCCATTCCACTCCCATACCCGCAATTTTGAGCAGGGCCACCAGAACGTCGTGGGGAACGATAGTGAGCGAACTAGGCTCGTCGCGGTATCCCCCCTCACCATGGCGACCAGCCACGGCCTCCACGCCCTCTGCAGTCACGTTGACGGCGACGGCGAAGGTCGGAGGCATCGGGTCGATCAACGTGGCGCGAGCGAGGACCGGCCCCTCGCCGTGAATCACGTTGATCTGGTACTCGCCCACGCGAATGGGCGGCCCCTTCTTGTGGTAGAGCACGCGCTTGCGCCCAGTACCGCAGGTGGGACAGCGTGATGGGATCGGATCGTTCATTCGGCCGGGGCTTCCTTCGGGGTCTCGTCCGAGGCCTCTTCCTCGGTTGATGGCGGCTTGAGGTCCCGCTCCATAGCCTGCTCCACGGCAGCGAGGCGACCCTTGTTGGCGCGCACGATCGGGGTGTCGCCCTTTTTGGCCGCCGGCTCTATCACTTCGGTCGTCTTGTGATCCAAATAGCCGGTGAACATGAGCACGTAGTCGAAGTAACCCTTGCTGATGGATTTGGCCGCGGCTTGAATGCGGCGCGGCTTGGCCACCACCCAGGTCAGCTTGGCCTTGAGTTTCTTGGCCAACTGCTTTTGGAGCACCCGGTCAGTGCGGTTGGTGATCACGATCACGCGTTTGATTCGGTTCTTCTTTGTCATTTACGCCACCAGTAGGGCCCACAGCAGGGCCAGGCCTAGGATGGTGACGGAGGCAGCGAAGATCAAGGCAATCACGGGGCGTTGCCGCACCCGAGCCAGGACCGCCTCTCCGTGGAGTTCCAGCGTCTTGTGGTCGTTGGTGAGCACGAGGGCCTGGTGGCCGTCCTCGCATTCGATCCGCGCGAGGTCCGCCTTGGCGCGCGCCAGTTCGGCGTCGACTTCCGCCACGGCCCGAACGCTCTGGGCCTCGGCCAGCAGCTTGGCGGCCTCGGCCTTCAGGCGCGTGGCGTACGACTCGGCGTCCGTTTTCTCCTTCTGGGCCTCCGTCTCCAGGGTCTGTCGTTCGTCAAACGTCACGGGGTCCTCCTTGGGGGGCATTCAGGCATCCGACTCTTTGGTCTCGTTGAATTCGGCCATGCTCCAAGTACCCACGGGGTCGCGCTCCCGGTAATCGTCCAGGCATTGCGGCAATTCTTCCAGGATGCGCTGCCGCACTTCGGCAGGGTCGGGATTTTTCCCCGTGGCCGGATCCACCAGGACAGCGGCATGAGCGTGGGAGACGGCTTCGATGATGGTGGCGATCGCCACGCACCACATGGCGGGGTCGGGCCCGTGCTGCGCCATCAGAGCGCGCGCGTCCGTGAAGGTGGCCAGTTTGCCGTCGCCTACCATGCGGACTTCGATGATGGTGGGGTGCTTCTGCATCAGACCTCCGGTGCCTCGTGGTTCGCGGCGGTCTCGGGGCCTTCGTCGTCCTGAAGTTCCACTTGCTGCTCGCGCTCGACTTGGACGAGCCTCACGCAGTCTGTAGCGGCTGGTGTGGCGCCATTGACCACGACCTCGTTGGCGGCCTTCTCGATCCGCTCGGCTAGGCGCTCAGCCGCCTCGGGAACGTCGTCTATGTCGTTCACCACGAGGTCTATGCCGCTCGGCCTGAAGCTGGTGAACACGCCAGGATCCATGCGCGACTCGCCGTTATCGAACACGGGGAACGCCTTGCGGTGCGCGAAGTACAGTTGGGTCTGCCCGAGCACGAAGCCGCGGGGGATCGCACTTAGCTTGCGGCTCACGCCCATCAGATCTGCCTCGCGCATGAAGTCCTGCGGGGCCTTGTAGAACTTCTCCCCGATCCAAAGCAGACCATGGCGCCCCTCGGGCAGCGCGCCGCCCAGGGGACACTTTCCGCAGATCTGTGCCGGCGCATTGGGGTTGTTTGGGTAGCGGGCCAAAATCTTCGTCGTGTCGCACTGCGGATCGACGTTGGGGGCAAAAAGCGTGGACGGCTCGATCCAGGTCCACGCCCTGGCTGCTTTGATTCCGCCGCCGCAACAGGGGCAGCTGCGAAGCGGAAAGGGTAATCGGCCACAGGGCAGGGACGTGTCGGGCCCGATCAGGTAGATTCCGTAGCCGCGCTTGCCGGCAGTGCGGTAGCCGCAGCCGCGTGCACGCTCGGTGCTAATCACTTTCGTCGCCATCGTTCTTCTTCTCTCGGTGTTCGCGGATCAGGTTGAGTAGAGTGGGCGCCGTGTGATCCAGCGTCGGGTGCACCCAGCTGCCGTCTTTTTTGCCCAGGAACAACCCGAGCAAGCCTACGTCCGTGACGTAGAGCGCTCCGCACCAGCGGCACCACTTTGCCCCGTCAGGCTGGTCGAAGTTGACTGGCCGCGGATCGGGGTGCGTGCAGGGATCTGGGTGTTTATCAGTCGCCATCGGTCGAACGCGATCGTTTAGTCGCGCTCGATATTCCAGGCCGAGAGGTCGAGTTCCAAGTCGAACGCCTGTTCCACTTCCTCGGAAACCCCGGTGGCGCCGTGGGCGAGCCAGCGCAGGCCGACCAAAAAACCGGCACGAAACGCGTCGCGCTTGTCGTCCAGTTTGTCTCTGACTGATTCGTAGATGCTGTCGATTTCTTCGGGTGTCGTACTCATGGTCTTGCTCCTTCAATCGAACGGAGATCCCAACTTGTCCAACCCTTCACGCACGGCCGAAAGCGTGAAGTCCTCCAGCTTTACAGCTTTCCCGTCGTCGCGGCGCAGAAACCAAGTACGTTTCGGCGTCCCCTTGACGGTAGAGGGCACGTCCTCGTCAATTTCCTCCACGGCAAACAACATGCCGTTGTGGCTGAAAAGCGATCGCACGCGTTGAATGCTATACGCCAAGCATGGCTCCGTTCCTGCACATGCAGTAACACGACGCCGCGGCCGTCGTCAAGCGGGCATGAAAAAAGGGGCTGGCGGATTAGACCGCCCCCCCTTGCGCCTTTCGGCCGGCACCCGTGCTGCGTGCCTTGGTAGCGCGGATCGGATTTGAACCGATGCCCTTCGGATTATGAGTCCGACGCCCTACCTGACTGGGCCACCGCGCAGTCGATCGGTATACGGGGTGGACCCGCGGCGGTCAACCCGGTAGTCTGCGGGCGGGTCCGCTGAGGCGGTGACGACCGTGGACCTGCACCCGGCGCTTCAGGATTCCGATCTAGATCGGACACCCATGATCGGGGCGCCGGCGTGCACGTACCAAAACTGCGGCACCTGTGACCCCGTGCCGCCCTGCGGGCGCTAGCTGCTCGACTCCCGCTTACCTCCGGGTCGCAGGGCGAACTTCCGGTCAACGACGGCCGGTGAGCCATGGTAGCATTTGGGCACTCCAGTTAGCGCCGGTCCCGTGCGCCCCTGGCAGAACGAGGGGGTTCTGTCGGGGGCTTTTTCTGCTAATCGCGCCGCAGGAAGTCCACCAGGCGATTGATCGGCTCTTTGAGGCCCTTCTCGTCCAGGACCTCTTCCAGCGTGTGGAAGAAACTGGGGTGGCTGCCGGGGCCGTCGAAGTAGGTCTGCACTTTACCGCCAAGGACCTCGGCGTCGGGAGGCGGCTTGAAGTCCTTGACCTTCTGCTTCTCGCGGCGGTCGGCCTCGTGGAACGCCTCCTTCATCTTCGCGCCGAACTCGCGCAATTCCTTTGGGACCCAATCCTCGCCGCGCATGGCCCCACCGTAAGGCCGGCCCGCATCGGCGCAAGGGCCCTGACAAAACGCCGCCCGCCGGGGGCCCAACTGCTCGTCGTGGCTCAGAAAGCCGGCGTCAGAACAGCGGACAAAACGCTGGCTCAGTGGTTGGAGCCCGGGTAGTTCCCGATCGGCTGGCCGGGCGCCAGGTAGGCGGTGGGCTCGGGTCCTTCGGCCTTGTCGCGGCCGCCGTGCGCTCCGCACGCGAAGTCATAGCGGGCTCCGCCGTCCCAGAGGGCCGTACACACCGCGCAGTGCCAGCCGGTGCGCGGGCCGGGCCCGGCGTTTCCGGGGCCTCCGGGTGCGCCAGGGAAGCGCACGGTCCTGTGGGTGACCGGGCCCAGGCAGTGCGGGCACTCGCGCTGGGAGCGGGTGATTTCCAGACAGTCCTCGCACCAGGGAGCCGGCTCAGCCATGGACGCAGCCTAAGCCGTGGGAGGGCGCCGTCAAGCCACGGATTCCGCGCATCAGCGGAACATAGCCGCGATGGCTTCCATGGATCCGGGGTTGCCCACCACGCGGTCGACTATGCGCCCTTGGCTAAACGCGATCAGGGTGGGAAGGCCCTTCACATCGTAGAAGCGCAGGACGTTGGGGTTGTCGTCCGCGTTCAGCTTGTAGACGCCCACCGTAGGATGGTGGTCGGAGAAACGCTGGATGATCGGCTCCAGCTGGCGACACGCTCCGCACCAGGGCGCCCAAATGTCGAGCAGGACGAGCGGTTGGCCAAGCAGGCGCTCCAGGTCAGATTCAGCCACGTCCATCATCAGTTTGACTCCGATCCGCGCAACTTGGGAATCGCGTCCAGTGCGACCTTCAGTAGGTCCGTGGCGGTTTCGGCGTCGGGGGCCACAATGTCGATTTCAGCGTCCGCGACTTTGATGCGAACATGGGACGCGTCCATATAGGGCGCGCCGTCCCCTTCATGGAAGTCCTGGTCGTCGGCTTCGGGATCGTCCTCTTCCTCTTCAATGTCTGGCTCGGGTTGGGGGCGGGGGCCGTGTCGCATGGTCGAGGACGCTAACACTCACAGGCCGATCAGTCCACGGTTGCGCGCACACTGGCGGCCTCCGGCGGCGGTCGACTTGGTGGCCTCGTCCTCGGCTTTGCGTCGGGCATCCACGCAGTCGTCGCAAACAGCCGCCTCGTCCAGATCCCACATTTTGACCAACGTACCGCAGTCGATGCAGCCGCGAGGGCGGGGAGGGTTACCCATCGTGTTTCTCTCCGCACTGCTGGCAGGGCATGCAAAACGGGCAGGTCCCGTGGTCCTTGGGTCGGTGGCACTCTTCGCAGAGCCAGGGTTGCTCGTGTACCTCCTGCGTATCCGTGGTCTTGCGGATGATCACCCGGTCGCTACGTTGCACCAAGCAGTCGTCGCAGACCTCTATCACCAGGGGCTCGTTGCCGGCGGTACTGGCATCCATGCGGCTCCCGTAGCCAGGGTGCCCCGAGAAGATAGTGGAGGCGGTGTAGTAGCGCGGTGGCTCAGCCTCCGGGTCGCAGAGGACCTTGGCGCAGCAGAAACAGACCGAGCGAATGCTGTGCGTCGTCATTCTGCCTCGCACACTAGCGCATGGGGCAGACCATCGTGACAACGAACGTGCCATTTTCCGTCGATTTCGACGTGAAAAACCTCCAGGCCGCACCTGTTGCAGTACGCCTTGCCTTTCCGATCATCGTCCACGCTCCTGTACCATGCGCGGCGCTCGGGTCGGTGAAGGTCCCCGGCGTTATTGCCCCGGCTAAGTCGCTTTTGGCCCATCGTCACCCTCCAAAATGGCGTCCACAAGATCGACGCCTTCCTCAAAGTCGAGTTCTGTCGACCACTTACACACGCGGGCAATGGCCTCCCAGATCTGCTCGCGGGTCTGCTTGCCGTCCCACCGCAGGTGGTTGAGCGCCTCCAGGTCTTTCAGAGCCCGGTCGCGGTCGGCTTCGGTCGCAAACCACAGGCAGGGCTCGTGGCCTGGTGGAACATAGTCGGGCAGGTCCTCGGGCGGAACGTAGGGGTCGCCCCACAGGGCTTCGGGGAGCGGGTAGGCGTCAGTCGGCTTACCCGGCATTGAAACTCGCACAGACTACGGCACCAGCGGCGAAATCGGTGTTGCCGAGAGGCCCTAGCTTTTCCGCTTTCACCGGGTCGACCGACTCCGGCCACGCGCTCGCGATGTACGGCTGCTGCCAGGTGCCATCGTGGTTCAGGCGCTCCCATCGGCCATGCTCGTCACTCCAGCGGCAGTGGCCGGAGGGTGCGGTGTTTCCAGGATAGATACGACGTGCCTGGTCCTCGGTGGCGGCTACGACCACGGCGGAATCGTAAGTGTCGTAGCCGGTGACCGCCTCCTGGCTGATTCTCCAAAGATACAGCATCAGGTCGCATCCTTTTCGTCAGCGAGGCCGTGCTTCTTCGCCCACCAAGTGTTGACCTCGATACGGTCTACCCCAGTCTCTATGTGGCCCTTGATGGCGCCAAGCTGTGACTTGGGCACCCAGGTTTCGCCAGCCTCGGTGTCGAACAGGTAAGCCTTGGGCGTCGTCTTGAGCGGCCCCTCTACGTCGATCCATACAGTTTCGTCATCCATCGTGCTTCTCACTTTCGCTCATGGCTTCGCGGCCGCCAACTGTTCTCGCAAGACGGCCCCGATCCGCCGGGCGACCGGGGTAATGTCGGTGCCGTCCACGTCTCGCCAGTCGTCAGTTTCCAACTTGCGCAGGGCAGACTCAAACAGGCCCAGGCTGCGAGCCCACTCAGACTCCGCGTAGCCCCAGGCGAACGCAGTGCCGGGAGGAATGACGTTGGGCTTGTGCGAGGCGACGAACTCGCGGCCTTTTTGGAAGTGTCGAGAGTTCGGCTTCATTTGGTCTCCAAGTCTGCCATCTTGCGCTCTAGTTAGGTGCTCTTGCCCAAGAACGCGCCGGCGCGACACGGCGCGCACTTTTGGTCGGCGGGAGAGCGCCCCACGCGGTCGCACTCGCACGGCATGGAGGCCAGGTCCTGAACCAGATGCAGGGACGCGCCGAAGCGGCTGTACTCTGGGTCGGGGCCCGCTTCGGGGCGGATCTCGCCACACTCGCTGCACATGCGGCGCGTGTAGTCGCGGACATCGCCGTCGTGGTGGTTCACGTCAATGCCGGGCAAGCTGGGGCGCCCCCAGGTGTATCCGGCGCAGAGCGGGCAGAGGTCCTCGGGCTGTGGCCGGTCGCGGTTCAGGTGGAGGACCTGACCGGCGGCGCTTTGGAAGAACAACGCCAAAGTCGAGGCGTCGCTTTTCGGGTCGGGCCACTCGTAGTCCTCGCGGCAGCGGCGGTGGTCGGCTCGTTCTAGGATTTCTCGGAGTGCAAACATTGATTCAGCCTCAGTGGTGGTGGTGGACTACCTCGGCGGGGGCCCCGACAAGGGCGCGCACGAGGTCCACGCAGCTATCCACCTTCTGCTGACACGGGGAACGGAACGACGGCGCGTTCCGTAGCGAACGGTTGTAGAGGCGCACTTCCTCATTACGGCCCTTGCAGTCGTAGTCGCCGTACTCCTTGCACTCTTCCGGGGGTCTGGGTTTCAGGATCTTCTCGGCCTTGATCGGCGTCCAATCGTCGCAGGACGCCATCTGCTCCAGGCAGCCGAGGGCAACTTGGCCGGCTTCTTCTTTGCCGGTGACAGGGCGGAGAGGTTCCGGGTCGTCGCCGAAGCAGCCGACCGCGAAGAGACATAGGAGGGGGAGGGTTCGTTTCATGGTTTCCTTTCAGGGGGTGCCGGAGTGCCACGCCAGCGACACGAGGTAGATGATGCCCAAGACGGTCCCGATGGCGATACCCGTGACGAGTAGCAGCGTGAGTAGGGCCAAAGTACAACCGAACAGGATGCTGTCGTTTTTCTGTTTGGGTTTCGTCACGGGAGAGGCTCCATGGGGACCTTCTTGCCGGCCAAGGCGTGGCCGCAGTCGCTCAAGAACTTGATTTGGCCATCGGTAATGAACAGGTGGCACCGAATGGCCTTGTTCATGCCGTCGCCGCCCTTGGGTCCGTGGTGGAGGACCGAGGCCCGCACCGTGGGCTTTTCGGGCGTTCCGGTCACGGTCCAACGCGAGTCGATCTGGTGACCGCAAATGCAGCCGGGACACCAAAACACGTAGGCGCCATCGCGGCCGTCGAGGGGGACCAGGAGTTCCGAGCCGATCACGCCGCCACCGCCTTGATCTCAGCGTCGGTCAGGGCCCAGAGCCCCAGGCTACCCTTGCGGGGGATAGGAGTCTCCAGTGCGCGCACTTCGGTCAGCTTCCAGCCAAATGGCCCGCTGAACCATGGGTCGTCGTGGTCGTCGCCCTGGATCGCGTCGTCCTCGTGCACGTAGCCAGCCAGCTTGGCGACGCAGAGGATCGCACCAAACACCAGCTGGTCGCGTGGCGGAACCTCGATCCCCAAGTGAGAGCGGATCTGCATGGCATGCGGCGCGTGGTATTTGGCCCCGGCGTGGATCGCCAGGTGGGTGACGCCGGCCCATGGCTTCCACGGGCGGTTCTCAATCCGCTTGTGACCCGCGGCGATGGCCCACGCCATCGGCTGCCAGAGAGTGAGCCCGCGAATGTTCACGCGTCGTCCTGCCTTTCCCTGAGCGCGTCGCCCAGGAAGCTGACCAACAGGATCATGGCGCCGCGGTCAAGTTCGTGGGCGCTCTCAGCCATGCTGAGCAGGTCGGCCACCGTGGAGTCGGAGCCGGGCGGCGTCTGCTGAGCGTCAGCAGCGTCAGTTTCCTCCGACACGCCCGTGACCTCGTAGATACCGTTTTCCTGGTCAGGAGGCACGTCCTGTTCCATCCACAGGCGGCGGTCCCCTGCAGTGAGCACTACGTCATCGGTGTCGCCTGGGCGCACCCAGTCACCTAGCTTCACGGACCAAAGGCCGTTCTCGCTCGGGTCTTTTTGGCCCGTGAGCAGAACCACCTTGTCTGGAGCCACCTGCGGAAGCCCGCGCGGAGCGTGGTCGTTGCTGAAAACGCAGAAGACGATGGTGCGCGACTCCAGTCCCTGGACTTGGTGCTGGAGGCGCAGGATTTCGCCGTCGCCCTCTTCCCGCCGACGAGCCACCCAGGGCCTGTCAGCGGCGCCGGGATCGGTCACGTCGTAGGTGGAGACAGGGAAAAAACGGGAGCCGCCTCGCGCCTTTTCGATGGCGTCTACGTGCATGGTGTGAAAGGCGTCGGCGTGCTCGGTGGATTCGATCAGCTTGTAAGCGTCCGCGAGCCCGTCACACAGGTCGTCGCACAGCATGCGCGTCAGGTCGTGGTCCGACTGGGCTTCTTTGCGGTCCTGCAGGGCCTGGTCGCGCTCCTCCTCGTACCCCTGAATGACGTACTCGTTGGCCTCCTGCTGCAGGCGGGTGACCGCCCGCTGCACCGCGTTGTAGACGGAGGCCGTTTCCTGCGGATAGAAGGGGACGCCGACTATATCGGCCAACTGCTGGTATAGGTCCTCGCCACGCTTGGGCTCCACCGAAGGGAGCACGGTGAACCACGGGCAGTCGTCGCGGGTATCCGCTAAGGCCTGCACCGCGCCGACCACCCTCATGGCCTCGGGCTCGGTGAGTTCATCGCCAAAATGCAGAATCGCGTACTTGTAGAGATCAGCCATCGTCAGCCTCGTCGGGTTGGCCGCAAATATCGCAGACGCCGTCCGTGGAGCCAGGGTGCGTGCAGTAGCACTGGGGATCGCGGGTACAGGCCAAAACGCCGAATCCGTCGTAGTCCACCTGCGGGTGCTCGCATTTGGGGCACAAGAGGACGGGTAGGCCGTTGGCCGCCGCCTTGAGGTCAAGCAGAGCCTGGTGGTAGGCAGGGGTCACGGTCGCCAAAGCGTCGGCTATGGCCTTGTTGGCTTCGTCGCGGACGGCCCGAGCGGCCTCCAGACCGACCGCTTCGTTCACCTTTATGCGCAGGCGGTCGCGTTCTTCTTTCAGCCGCCCGTAGGCGATTTTGCTGTTTTCGTGCGCTTCCTTCAGGCGCTCACCCTCTGCACGGGCCTCGGCCAGCTGATCGCGGCTCGCGTCGAGACGCCCAAGTCTCTCGGCCAGGTCGCCAGCCCAGTCCAGCGGTGAGCGGCCCAACAATATCGCCTGTTGTTCGATTGAAAGCGTGGCAAAGCGCCGCGCAGCGTCGTGGTCAGGGGCGGTCATTCGCTCGGCTCCTCGGTGGGCCCGGCCATCGTTCGACCGCACATCAGACGGGAGCACCGCAAACGCCGTCCCTCCTTGATCTCATCCATGAACGCGCCGCAGTCCGGGCACTTCGGCTCCTGGGGAAGCGCGGCGCGGCATCGCTGGCACTCCGTGTTAGGCGGTATCGCCTCGTTGGTGGTTCGCCCGCATTGCTCACACCCGTTTGGGTCGCGCTCAAACCCTGGGCACCAGCGAGGGCGATGGCTAGGCTCGCTCCAGTAGCGTCTATCCTCGTCGTTTTCACCGGGAGCCTTGGCACAGGCTCCCTTTCGCCACCAGTAGTGGCGGCAGGCGGCACAGTTCTCGCTTGGCAAGGTCTCCGTGAACTCCCGGCCCTGCACCGTGACTTTTTTGACCACACCCTCTTCGGCCACGGTGATCACGTCGATCGTGTCGCCGGCCGTATCGAGCGGCTCGGGCTGCAGATCATGCAGGCGGTCGGTCAGCGACTCTACGTCGCGCTCGCTGACACGCAGGGCGAGTCTCCAGGCGTCGCCCTCTTCGCGGGACAGCTTTAGCTGCCGGTTCAGCATCAGCACGGCGCGGGCAATGTTCGTGTATGGCTTGTAGCTGTGGCCGCCATTCTCGACCTTCTCGATTAGTTCACGGGAGACAACCAGCGCGGCTCCCATATTGACCTCGCGGTCGTTTCGACTAGGGCACCAGTTGCAGCAGCCGGTCTGTCCACAAGTTTCGCAGTATCCGCTCATTTGGGCTCCTCGGTGGGCGCTAATCTTGGTGTCACTTGGCGCGGTCGGTAGTTCCCGGTGAAAGCACCGTGCCGCACCCGATACCAAAGCACGCCGTGCAGATCCTTTTCAGCGCGGATGAAAACGCCGGGCTTTCTAAGCTGGTACTCCTCACGGAGCCAAATGGCATCATCGGGCTTAGGCTCACTCGCCATCCGTGCCCCGCTTGTCGCTGAGCAGCGCGCCCTCGATGATGCCATCGGCCCATTCGGTGGCGCCACGGCGTCTGAGTCGCTCGCAGGCATCGCGCAGCGCCTCCCGTAGGCGCTCGGCCTCGGCCTCTGCTCTCTCAGCCCGTCGTCTGAGCAACTGCACCGACATTGCCACGGCCGCCGCACCGCCAGGTCCCACGCCCGGAGTTACAGCTTCGCAGACGTGCGCGTACGCAGCCCTGCAGGCCGTCAAGTCGTAACCGTTCGCGTCCTCTACATCTGCTAGGGCTTGGGCGTAGGCGTTGCGCAGTTGTCTTTTCTTCGACTCTTCGGAGAGAACGCCAAACCGCTTTACTTCCCACGCCTCCGCTGCTTTGCGGTGTCTTTCTTGTATCTCAGCCATTGGTGCCTCCCGTTTCGCGCGCCCGTCGCCAATACCAATTGAGAAATACCTGGGCGCCACCGCTCCGCGTCTTCTTCTCGCCAGGGATTCGCCACCGCCCGGTGCTCGGATAGAAGTCGACCGCAGGCTTTCCCCCCTCTCGGAACAGCAGGGCCTCCCCTCGGTCGGTGTACGGCAGGCCGCTCGCTCGTATCACTTCGCGGTTCTGATCATGCCATCGCGCGTGCCTGGCCTTGCGCTCAGCGTTCATCACGCGGTAGTCGTCGCCCATATCACCCATTGGGGCCTCCCGTGTCAGGCTCCACGAGCCAGGTCTCCAGCAGGTCGTGAAAACAGCAGACGCAGCGCCAAACCCCTCGCCAGTACACGCGTTCGCGCTTTGCCTTGCAGCACCTTGGCTCACTAGCCATCGGTGCCTCCCGTGTCGGGCCTGCCCCGGATCGTCTTGGTGACGAGGTTGGCTATCCAGGCGAGTAGAAACACGATCATGAAAACCCACCACTCGATGCGTGGGACAAGCCATGCGCCGCCCGCGATGCCAACGCAGAGCACTCCCGTGTCGTTCACGAAATCCGCGGCAGTCTCTCCCAGTGCTTTCCGTCGCTCACCCGCCATCGGTGCCTCCCGTGGCGCTCGCACGTCGGGCTCTCCAAATGTCGCGGAGTTTTTCCACGCAGCACTCCTGGCCTAGTTCATACGTGGTGAGGTCCAGGTATCCGCTAGCCATGCTGAGAAGTGCAAGAACCTCGTCTCGTTCCAGTGGGCGCTTCTCGTACCAGGCTGCACGATAGGCGCTTTCGTACAATCCGCCCAACGCATCAGGGTCGGGAAACGAGTAGCGCTTGCGTTCGTCGGTTTCGCCGTGTGGCAGTTGCAGCCTCATGCGGTGCCTCCCGTGGCCAGTAGCGCGCGGGCGACCGCCTCGCATCTGGCCTGGGCTCGTTCGACGTGCTGATAGTCCCAGGCGTCGTTACCAAGCGCCTCGCCCTCGGCGATGTAAACCGAGCCCTGAGCCAGGTCGTAGTCGTCGGGCCTCTCGATGCTCCAGCCGAAGCACCATTCACACTCGACGTGGACGACCAGAGTGGCGTCACCCAGCGAGGCGGTCCAGGACGGGTCGCCGTCCACGCGCTCGCGTTTCGACCAGGGGAGTGGGCGTCCGGTTGCGGCCGCCCGCCGCAGACTGTCCAGTGCTTCCCGCAGGCGGTTACGCTCCAGTTCCACCACCGCGTCGTCTCGGATTTGAGCGTCAAGAGCGTTTTCGGAGTTTTCAAAGCCGGTCCTGTATCTGTCGCGCTCGGCTCGCATCGTGGCGCGGCCTGCGGCGAAACCCTTGGCCTCGCCTGGGTCACCAAACATGCCGTCTGGGTACGCTCCCTTGGCTGCAAATGCTCGCCCGGCCTCTTTGTCCTCGTCGGTTACTTCAACCATCGCCATCGTCGTAGCCCTCATTCGATTGCAGATGGGTTGGCGTGTCCAACTGTTGAATGCGCTGTTTGGCGGTTTGCAGTTCCGCCTCCAGTTCAGTCACCCGCTCACGGGCCTGGTCGCGCTCGGCGGCTACAGTTTCCCATCGCTCGCCGTTCTTCTTTGCGAGGGTGAGGCGGTGTTCGCTTTCGGTGGCTCGCTCAGCCAGGCGCCTGCGCATGCCCTCTTGGGCTGCCTCCGCTTTGTCCGCCCGCTCTCGCTGTACCGCGTGGCACTCGGCAGCAACATCTAGCGCGTATCCACGCTGCCAAGCGAAGCGGCCCTCGCCGCCCAGTGATTCGGCTTGCTGATCCAGAGCCGCGCGCGCGGCTGATCTGTCCTCGTCGGTTACTTCAGTCGGCATAGTGCCCGTCCTTGTTCGGATAGGTTCCGTCGAGGATTTTGAGAAGCAGGCGCCCAAGCGAGCGCTCCAGGCTCTCTCGGTCGGTCTGTAGGTCGGTTAGGCCGATCACGTCGCTGGAGCCGTCCTCGGGAAAAGCCCAGACCTGCACAAAGTTGTGACCGTCGTGCTCGGTCAGGTTCAACGCGAACAGGTGCGCGTCGGCTTCGACCATCGCCTGCAGTCG
>SDBT01007593.1_pt1 | contig 17816 bp, 7 predicted proteins | sample 2277101 | NCBI WGS metagenome assembly SDBT01 (sample SAMN10404973, study PRJNA504765) | marine sediment metagenome | isolation source: marine sediment core GS10_PC15, 103 cmbsf | place: Arctic Ocean: Southern Knipovich Ridge | collected 2010 | reverse complement strand
CCGACCACGACCTCGGGAATCCCCTACACGGGTCCGATCACAATCAGCGAGACGACCACACTTCGGGCCGTCGCCTATCGGCCGGGTTATATCGAGACGAACGTCGACACACAGACCTATCTGTTTCTCGACGACATCTTGCAGCAGGACGCAACCGGGTTGCCCGACACATGGGGTTATAGCGGCGGGAACATCAAGAGCCCGCCGGGACCTGACTACGCGATGGACGCGGCGGTCGTGGCCGACAACGCGGCGACGATTCGCGACGACCTGAAGTCGATCCCCACCGTCTCGCTAGTAACCGATCTGGACAACTGGTTCGGGACGGGTGGGCAAGGGATTTACGTCTCCGGCGTGGGAGTTCCGACGTCCGTCTCGATGGAGTATTTCACCGGCGACGGTGTCGATTCGTTCCATGTCGACGGCTCGGTCGAGATCCAAGGCGGCGGCTTCGGCGGCACCAGTGCCAACCGCTGGAAGAGCTACAAGCTCTCGATGCAACTGAAGTTCAAGGAAGAATACGGCGACTCGAAGCTCCGCTTTCCGATCTTTGGCGACGAGGGGACCAACCAGTTCGATACGCTCATCCTCGACGCCCATCTCAACCTGACCTGGACGCATCCCAGCTCGAGCCAACAGACCACGGCTCAGTTTATCCAGGACGGGTTTATCTCGGATCTGCAGAACGCCATGGGCGGCTACGCTCCGCACGGCCGTTGGGTGCATTTGTATCTCAACGGGTTGTACTGGGGGATGTACGAGCTGCACGAGCGGCCCGACGAGCACTTCGCGTCCGAGTATCTCGGCGGCGTCGACGACGACTACAATGTGCTAAAACACTCGATGAACAATGTGGCCAACGGCAGCAATACGAGTTACCAGGAACTCCTCGATCGCGTGCGCATGGACATGACGGATCCGGCCAACTACGAGAGTGTCCTCGAGTTGCTCGATGCCGACTCGCTGATCGACTATATGCTGGCCAATTTCTACGGCGGCAACACCGATTGGGCCCATAAGAACTGGTATGCCGGCCAGAACGGCGTCGATCCGGACGGCCGATGGCGATTCCACAGTTGGGACGCCGAGCACGTCTTGAAGAACGTCAACGAGAACGTCACGGGCAAGAGCAACACGGCCGGTCCGACCGAGATCCACACGCAGCTTACCTACAACGCGGAGTATCGCCTGCTCTTCGCCGACCATGTCCACCGGCACCTCCACAACGACGGCCCGTTGTCGCCGACCGGAGCCGCCGCGTTGTATCAGAACCGAGTCAGTGAAGTCGATCGGGCCATCGTCGGCGAGTCGGCCCGATGGGGTGATAATCGACGCGACGGAAACGCCTATACGCGCGACGATTGGCGTGCCACCGTCGACGGCCTCTTCTCGAATTACTTCCCCGATCGTACCGATAACTTAATAGGCTATCTGAAGAACCAAACCGACAATCGCGATCTCTATCCGGCGGTCGATGCGCCCGTCTATCAGGTCAGCGGCGAGCTACTGTTCGGTGGAGCGGTCGAGCCGGCCGAACCGTTGACCATGAGCGGATCGGGAAGGGTCTACTACACGCTCGACGGGTCCGATCCTCGAATGTCCGGCGGAGCGATTGCCACGACGGCAATATGGTATACGAGCGCGATCTACCTGAGCGAAACGACGCTGGTCAAGGCCCGGGCAATGAGCGACGGTGTTTGGTCGGCTCTCAGCGAGGCCCGTTTTTACGTCGGCACCTCCGCAACGGCCGAGAACCTCCTCGTCACCGAGATTAACTATCACCCTCAACCGCCGACCTCTGCGGAACTGATCCTCGACCCGGCCTCGATCGCCTCGAACTTCGAGTTTGTCGAGTTGACGAACATCGGCAACGAGTGGATCGATTTAACGAGCGTCGAGTTTGCCAATGGAATCGCATTCGACTTTACCGACAGCGCGATAACTCGGCTCGACCCGGGCGAGTCGGTCGTCGTGGTCCACGACGCCGGCGCCTTCGCGGCGCGATACAACACGGCCGGGATACTCCTCGCCGGTCCGTACGAAGGCAATCTGGCGAATAACGGCGAGCCGATCAGACTGCTGGATCGGCTGGGCGAGCCGATCTTCAACTTCTCCTACGACGACGACGGCGGTTGGCCCGGTCGAGCCGACGGCAAGGGCGCCACGCTCGAGTTGCGATCTCTCGCCAATATCCCGACGACCGACCCCGAGCGAACCGCCTATCTCGAGAACGACGACCACTGGCAATCGAGTATTCGCTACGGCGGTTCGCCCGGCGACCAGCCGGATGCGGCGCTGGGGATCGTCGTCAACGAAGTGCTCACACACACCGATCTGCCGGACAAGGATACCATCGAACTGCACAACACGACCGGCAGTCTGGTCAACATCGGCGGCTGGTTTCTGAGCGATTCGTGGGGCTGGGACACCACGGGCCTGGGCGGCAACTATCGACAGTTCCGCATCCCGGGCGGCCTCTCGATTCCCGGCGGCGGATACCTGACGTTCGACGAGGACGACTTCAACCCGGGCGGTGGCACCTTGCCGACCGACTTCGCGCTCAGCGGTGTCCGTGGCGACGACGTCTGGCTGATGGCCGCCGAATCCAATGGAACCTTGACCCACTTCGCCGACCATGTCGAGTTCGATGCGGCGGCCAACGGCGAGCCGATCGGGCGATGGCCCAACGCCATCGGCGAGTTCTATCCCATGGATGCTCCGACCCTGGGCGACGTCAACGAGGGACCGCGAGTCGGTCCGGTGATTCTCAGCGAAGTGATGTACAACCCGACCGTTCCGGACGGCGATCCCAATGACTTCGAGTTCATCGAGATCTACAACGGATCGCCCGACCCGATTGATCTGACCGATTGGCGGACTCGCAAGGGGGTCGATTTCGATTTTTCGGCCGGCACGATCCTTCCCTCGGGCGAGATCCTGGTCGTCGTATCGTTCGACGAGGATGACTCGACGAAGATGACGGCCTTCCGCGACCATTACGGCTTGGATGGGTCGGTGACGATCGTCGGCCCCTACGACGGCAAGCTGAACGACGACGGCGAGAAGGTCCAATTGCAGCGACCCGACGACTCGCCGCAAGAAGAGCCGGAGTTTATCCCCCGGCTGCTCGAGGACGAAGTGATCTACGGTGACCTGTCGCCATGGCCCGAGGGACCCGACGGCGGGGGGCCCTCGTTGCATCGCGTGGCGGCCGATGCTTGGGGCAACGACCCGGCAAGTTGGACGGCGGCCACGGCAACCCCCGGCTCGGTCGCCTTTGATCCCGTCGCGAGAGTTACCGATCGTCGTGTTTTCTACAACGGGTCGAAATTCGACGGCGACAACTTCGACGCCAACTTGCAGGACGACAACGCCGTCGCCACCGACAAGACGGCCCTGTTGCCCGGCGAAACTGCCACGGCGGAAAACTACACCAGCTACAGTCGGGGCATCAACGGGATCATGGTCGACCTCGCTGGGCCCGTTCTTTCGGAGAGCATCGGCCCGGCCGATTTCCTCTTTCGCACAGGCAACAACGACGATCCGAGTTCCTGGACACTGATCGCAGCGCCGGACATCTCGGTACACGCCGTCGGCGAGGGACATCGTGTTACGTTGAACTGGCGTGAAACGGGGATCCAGAATAAGTGGCTCCAAGTGACGGTCGTGGCGACCGCAAACACGGGGTTGTTACGCGATGATGTCTTCTACTTCGGCAATGCAATCGGCGAGACGGGCGACTCGAACACGCATGCCATGGTCAATGCCACCGACGAGATCGGCACTCGAAACCATCAGCACGGCCCCTTCAACCCGGCCGAGATCGACGACCGATACGATTTCAACCGCGATCGGCTGGTCAACGCAACCGACCAGATCCATGCCCGAGCCAATCAGACGTCTCCGTTTGCAGCGCTGCGCCTGATCGCGGTTCCCGAGTTTCTGGGCAACCCGCCGCCGCCGATTGGGGCAACGCCGGACTCCGCCTCGTCGGCAAGCGATGCGCTGTTCGCCTCATGGCGGTGGATCGGGCCATGGGAGTCGCTACGGCCGTCAAGTCGGACATCGACCGGCACTCGCTCAGCAACCGACGCCGTCGACAAGCTGCTGGCCAACTATTGGTAGTGATGCTGCAAGCAATCCTGCTTTCCTTCGGGCCCTTGCCCCGAGTAGAGTAAATGTCCCCCCGCCGGGGTGCGCCACGGCACTCTACGAGCACCTCCTCGGGCAACCGCTATTTGCATTTTCTACCATTCTTTGCTAAGTATAATAGATGAGGGTGATTATTTGGAATATAAGGGTAGATACCCCCCGCTTTCCACGAGTCGCCGAGCGGCCCGAATTTCAGAAACCCCGAATTTCAGAAACCCCGAATTTCAGAAACCCCGAATTTCAGAAACAATGTCGTCGAACCAATACGAATGGGAGATGTGCAGTGCAAATCAGTCGAAGAGCGGTCGTCGTGGTCGCCGTGGTCGCCGTGGTTGGCTTATCGGTCCTATGGCAAGGAAAGCCTGCCAGTGCGGACCTCATCAACTGGTGGGCCCTGGATGAACCGGCCGGATCGACCGTGGCGACGGATTCCTCGGGGAATTCGAACGATGGGACGCTGCAGAACTTCGGCTATAACGCCGACTCCGACTTCGTTCCCGACGGCGGGAAGTTCGGCGGGGCGCTCCATTTCGACGAAGGGAGCGGCAACGTCAACAACCAGACCGGTTTTCAGCCGTCTTCCCAATTCACCTACAGTTGGTTCTTCAAGCCGGACGTAACGCTCAATCCGGGCGACGGACGCATCGACTTTATTCGCAGCGATGCCCGGCCCCACTTCAGCCTCGACCGGGACAATGGCGACGGCCGTTTGGGAATGTATCCCGTCATCGGCGGCGGCACGGAGTCGAAGTCCTCGACCGACACCTGGTTGGCCGACACCTGGTATCACGTGGCCTGGACCTACGACGGCGCCGAATTCAAGACGTTCGTCAACGGCGTCGAAGAGGGCTCCGTTGCAGAGACGGGCGATCACACGGTACAGGGTGACGGGCGTTTTAACCTGGGAAGGCAAGAGTTCGACGGCATGATCGACGATCTGGCCATCTGGGACGAAGCTCTTAGTGCCGCCGACATCGGCCTGATCGCCCTGATCGGTGTCGACGCGGCACTGACGGCCACGCCCGCGGTCTATACGTGGGACAACAGTCCGTCGGTCGGAAATTGGGGTACGGCGAACTGGGACAAGGACATTCCCACCATGACGCCCGATTGGCCCGCCTTCATTCCGCCGACGAGCCTGATCGCGGCCGTTATCGACGGCGCGGGAGTCAACGTCCATGTCGAGGGGAACCATTCGGCCCGATCGCTCGATATTCTCCAGGGTGAGATAACCATCGACGCGGGCAAATCGCTGACCCTCTTCGATGGCATCACCGGCTCGAAGGTCACATTACAGGCCAATTCGAGCTTGACGGCGCGCGACGGAAGCCTCGACTCGCTTACGGTCGCTGGAAACGCCACGATCAACACCACCAGCGGCAAGATGACCGTCGGGGCGCTCGATGTGGCCGCCGACGCAACATTCGACAAGACGGGCAAAGGAACCATCGTCCTGAACAACTCCGGCGATTCGGGCATCAACGCCGCTGCCTCGTCGGTCTTTAAGGTCTCCGGCGGCGTGCTGCGGACCACGGGAACCAATCCGCTCGGCGGTGCCCAAAACCTGACGCTGGCCGGCGGTCGTATTGCGATCACCGGCGAATTGGCCGTCGGAGTCGCGCCCATCAATCCCAAGGCGCATTGGGCCTTCGACGAAAACGCCGAGCTGATCGCCGCCGACCAACAAGGAGTCTCCAACGGCTTCCTGTCTGGCTTCGCCGCCGACGACTCGCAGTGGGTGCCCGGCGTCCTCGGCGGGGCACTGCACTTCGACGGGGTGGACGATCAGGTCGACGCCGGTTATGCGCCGTTTCTGAACGACTATACCGTGTCGATGTGGGTGAAGGCCGATAGCGTCGACAACGCAAGTGGAGACGATTCGGTCTTTGCCAGCGGAGACAGTCTCTACGTCGTCGATGCCTTTCAGATCGACGTCGGCCAGGCCAGCGGCGGCACCTACGAGTTTAGCGGCGCCGCGGATATCGCTATGGGGCCGGTCGAGGCCGGCTGGGTCCATCTGGCCGTCTCCTACGATTACAACGCCGGCCAGGTGACCACCTACTACAACGGGCAACCGGCCGGCTCGGGTTCCGATATTACCAATACGCGCATCGACTCCTACTTGTTTGGCGTCAATCGCGCCAAGGACCAGTTCTTTGCCGGTTCGATCGACGACATGCGGATCTATGATCGCGTGCTCGATCCGACCGAGATCCGGACCATGTTCGGCGAGTCGATTCCCGTCAATGCGTCGGGGATCGATGTGCTGGTTACCGAACCTTCTCAGTTGGAGCTGAATGCGGGCGACGTGACCGATTTCGGTACCCTGACGCTGGCCGACGGAGCCACGCTGGAGACACTCGGTTCGGCCCCGGGCGTGACATTCTCCGCGACGACGATTACCGCGGGCGCCACTTGGGTGGGCGTGACCGCTACGATTCCGACCAAGTACGCCGGGCCCGACGGACCGGAAGGCTGGGCCGGAATCGATCTGCAAGGCCGAACGATTACCTTCGCCAAGGCTGGCGCCGGAACCATGGTGATCGACTCGACGGACCAACTGCCGCAGGGTGCGAGCCAGACGACCTACGAGGTGGCCGACGGAGTGCTCGAACTGGCCACTCCGGCCGCTTTGGACAACCGGCCCGTCCGGGTTGTCGGCGGAAGACTCGATGTGCTCAACGATCCGGCCCGACTGGGCGACTCGACGGTGGAACTCGCCGGCGGCACGATCCGATTCACCGGTGCCGGTGGCTTGGCCCCGTTGGCCCATTACTCGTTCGATAACCAGTCGGATATTGAAAACGACGACTCGGGTAACGGGAACACCCTGACCAACGGCGGCTCCGTCGTTTTCGACCCGACGGATGCGCTGGGTGGAGTCGGTGGATCGGCCCTGTTCGCCGGCGAAACCAACGGTTACCTCGAAGTCCCCGGCGCCGTGGCCATGGATAGCACCAGCGGCGCCGCGGCTTTCTGGTTCAAGACGGCTCCGTTTCAGGAGTTCACCGAGGCGGGGCTTATCTTCTACGGAACCGAAGGGGGTGGCGATGGGTTCGGTACCCAAAATGAAATTCACGTCGATTTCCGAGACAACGAACGGCTGGAGTTCTTCGTCCGGGGCGCCCCGAACCGTCGTGAGTACGCAGGCGAGGCATACGCCCACAACGACGGCAATTGGCACCACGTCGTTCTCTCCTGGGACTCGACCGACGGGGCCCAGATGTACGTCGACGGCAACACGACACCGGTCGCGACGGCCGACGCCTCCTGGGACGATTTCGACCTGAATCAGATTCGCCTGGGACGGCCGAGCAGCGACAGGCGGTTCTTCATCGGCCAGATCGACGAAGTCTGGCTCTATCCCCATACGCTCGACGGGGCCGACGCCGCGAACCTCTACGCCACGAACTCGGGCATCGACCCGCCGCCGCTGCTGGACGTTCGGGGTGCCACGATCGAGATGACCGACGATTCGACCCTCGAGGTGCAAGACGCTTATAGCGGCGCTGCCTTCGGAAACATCACACTGAAACGAGGGATCTTGTCGATCGACACGGACTCGGCGGTGACGTTCGACGGGTTCAGTATCCACGCCGATGCGGTGGGCCAGAGCGTGGGACTCAATCCGCAAGGGACCATGACCTCGGAGCAGTTCGGCCGGATCGACGGCAATCAGGTTGCCGCCACCTGGGTTAAGGCCGGCCCCGGTACGCTGGTGATGGACGCCACGAGCCAAGAATTGACCAACGCGACAATCGAAGCCCGCGGCGGAACGCTCGAGATGGTCGGTACGGCCGCTTGGGCCGGCGCCACGAAGACCCGACTCTCCGGCGGCACGATGGTGATCGCCGATGTTCTGGGTGTACAGGGTACGGGAATCACGCCGAACGACTTCTTGGCCCGTTGGGCGATGGACGATGACGACGGTAGCCTGACCGCGGCTGACGAGAAAGGAACCTACGGCGGCACGGTCAACGGAGATGTGACCTTTGTCCCCGATGGCGGTGTGATCGGTGGTGCTGCGTCGTTCGGCGGTGCCGATACCGACTATATCCTCGTCCCGGGACCCGGACTCCCCATTACCCAGACCTCGTTCACCGTGGCCGCCTGGGCATTGCGAGACGGCACCGGGTCCGATTATCTCATGGGTATGGGCGACAACAATGCGGCCCGACAATCGTTCCACTGGGGGTTCCGTGACAATAACACGTTTTCCTTCGCTTTCTATGGCGACGACCTGAACTACGATGGATCCGCCGTCACCGAAACGGGGACATGGCACCAATGGGTGTCGACCTTCGATGCGGAGACTAGAAGGCAAACGCTCTACCTCGACGGCATATTGGTCGACGACCGGACCGCCAACGGGCTGTTCCAAGGTTCCGGCACCAATGACTTTTGGATTGGCCGACGTTGGAACGGGCTCCATCACGACGGCATGGTCGACGACGCATTGATCTACGATCGGGCATTGACCCCCCAAGAAATCCTGCTGATGTACGCCGAACGACTCGAGGCGACCAACGTCTCGGGCGTCGAAGTAACCGTGACCGAGAACTCGACGCTCCGCTCGGCTAGCATGGCCGACCTGACCATGGCCGGTCTGGTGATGGAGAACGGCGTCTTGCGGACCGAGGGAATCGAGGGATTCGGTGGCGTCGTTTTCACCGGCGGAACAACCATCGCCGAGGGGGCCACGCAGATCGGCTTCAATCCGCGTGTCCCGACCGATCTGGGTGTGATCAACGGCAATAGCCAGATCGTGAATATCACCAAGCAGGGCCCCGAGGATTTGGTCCTGGACGAGGCCAACACGGGCTTGGACCTCGCGACGTTCGATGTCCGAGGTGGACGATTGATCGCTGTCCCGACGGCCGGAAACCCGATGGGCGGGGCGACCCTGCAAGTCGAAGACGGCGAGTTGGTGCTTAGCGCGGCCATCGGCGATACCTCGCCCGTGCTCTACGACAACGTGGTTACCGGTGTTGGTACCGGGACGCTGACCGCCGGCATGGGGGGCCAGACGACCGCGGCCGACGGCCCCATGACCGTTCAAGTGTCCGGGGTAACCGTCAGTGATACGCTCAACCTGCGATCTACCGACGACTATACGCTCGAACTGACCGGCGATCTGACCGGCCCTGGCAAGGCGATTGTCACCGAAGGAACCGTTCTCGCATCGGCGGGAATCGACGTGGCCTCGCTGAGCGTCTCGGGTGGCTCGCTCCTAACAGCCGGCGGCGGAACCATCGGCCAATTGAGTACCACCGGCGGCTTGCTAAGCGTGGGCGGCGACCTGAGCGTTACAACGGCCATCCTCAACAGCGGCATCCTGTCGCTCGATGGCAGCACGATGACCGTCAGCGAGACCATGAAACTGGGAACGGTCGATTATGCGATAAGCGACGGCCACACGTTCGCGACCGCGGGAGTCGACGTATTGACCGAGGCCGACATCACGCTCTCCGGCGGCGAACTCTTCATCGGCGCCCCGCCGGTCGAGGATAGCTGGAGTATCCTCATGGTGGTGAAGGACACGAATCTCAGCAACTCGGGCGGTGACCAGGGCGTTTACGACCGGCTGACCAACGTGCTGGGCCATACGGTCACGACCGTCGACGACAACGGCTCCAGCCCCTCGCAAGCCGAGGGCCACGACCTGGTGATCGTCTCCTCGACCGTCAGTTCGGGGAATGTGACGACTAAATTCTCCGATCAGAACGCAACGTTCGCGGCCATGGGAATCCCCACAATCAACTGGGAACAAGCATGCGTCGACGATTTCGCGTTCAGCGACGACGGCGATTCGGTTGCCGACAAGGACACGATCACGATCGTCGCCCCGGAACATCCGATGGCGGCCGGACTCTCGGGCGATGTGCTGGTCTACACGCAGTTAGACAATTTCAGTACGGCCGACATGGATGCTTCCGAAAACCCGGCCCCCGGAGCAGTCATCATTGCCCGCCCGTACGGCGACACGCGGCATGCGACACTACTGGCCGTGGACGAGGGCGGCGAATTGAGCAACGGCAACCTCGCTTCCGCCCGGCGCGTCCAGTTCTTCTTCGACGATTCCGGCTTCGAGTTCGCGACCAACGATGCCTACACGCTGTTCGACGCGGCCGTGAATTACGCGGGCGGCGCCGACTTGGCAAATAGCTCGCTGGACCAAAGCGGATCGAATCTGTTCGTGACCGAGGACACGAAGATTGCATCGGCGGCGAGTTCGCTGCTGTTGGGTGACTTGTCCGTCAGCGAAGGCATCACCGCGACGTTTGAAGGCCCCTCCGTGATCGGCCTTCAGGACGTTGCCGCCGTGGGAAATGCCACGATCGACCTCGGCCCTGGCGGTTCGATGACGATAGGCGGAACGTTGCTGCCGGACATTGCCCCGGCGACGCTGATCGTCACGGCCTCGACGGTGACGTTCGCGAGCGGCTCGACCTATGCGGCCACGATTGCCGAAGGGGGTGGCGACTTCCTCGATGGGCCGATAACCAGCGTGGTCATCAATGGCGTCGGTACCACACTGGAACTCCAAATCGACGGCAAGAAACCCTTCACCGAGGGAACCTACGACGTGATCTTCGCCGGCGGTGAAGACAATCTTACGGGTGAGTTCGAGGCGGTCCACGGCTTGGGCGACTATTTCGCCGGCGTCTCGATCGTCGACCAAACGACCCTGAGGGTGGCCGTCAGCCACGATCTGCATCCGGGCGATGCCGACCTCAATCTGACGACCGATGTCCGCGACTTCAACGCCTGGAACACCAACAAGTTCACCAGTGGCACCACATGGGCCAGCGGCGATTTCGACGGCAACGGCCTGACCGACGTTCGTGACTTCAACGTCTGGAATACGTCGAAATTCACGGCAGTCGGCAACCCGGCCCCGACGGCCGATGGGCAGGTCCCCGAGCCGGGTAGCCTGATCCTGCTGGTGTGTGCCGCTTTGTTGTTGGGTTGTCGACAGCGGAGGAGGATTGCCTGATCAGACTCCGGGATCTCAAGAGACTTCGATCGAGTTGGTGAGCCGAGATCCGCCGGGAACAGCCATCGCGGCGTGTTGCGCTAGCTGTTTGCAGTAGTAGGTCCTGCAACGGCCGCGCAACAGCACGCCGTCACCGTTGATCTCGACGCAGAGTCCCCGCACTCCATGCCCCGTCTCCTGGTCGACGGCCCGCTGAATCGAGGCGGCCAATTCTTCGGCCTCGGCCAACGTTTCGGGCATTCCCGATCCGATAGCTTCCGGCTCGATAGCTTCCGGCTCGATGGTTTCCGGCTCGATAGCTTCCGGCTCGATAGCTTCCGGCTCGATAGCTTCCGATTCGATGATTTTCGAGAGTTTCTCCGTCTCCACGGAGGGTTCTTCCATGGGATTCTCCCTGGCCGTTGTTGGTCGAGCGGCTTCCTTTGCCGCCAACAGCGGGAATCTCTCCGGAACTTCCCTGCTCCGGCTAAGTAATCTGTATGCTCTTGATCGCGTCGAGTGGTGCTACTGAACGAGGATCGAGTTGACCACCTTGAGGCCTTCACAGACAGACCGTACGACCTCTTGGGCCGCTTGCTTGTGGTAGAAACTCGAAACGGTACCCGTTATCAACAAGGCCCCCTCGCGATGTTCCACGCTCAGGTCGCGCAACTCGTAGATCGGGCAGTTGGCCAACGCGCTCTGGGCGCGGGGTTGAGCTTCATCGGTGGATGCAAAATTCATCAAACGCTGACTCACCTTCCTTGAGAGGGCCGGATTCTTCCTTGAACGCGGCTATCGGCCGCAATCCGCTGATTCGCCGCAATTTGCTGACTCGTCGTCCCGACAAAGCCACGTCCTGTGGAGCCAGCGCATCGGGGAGACTTTGGCTCAGTCTTAAATCTAGTCGTCTGTCGACGGAAAAGTCAACCCCGAAACTTGAAAGATCATCCGATCTTTCCAAGCTGCTTCAGATAAGCGACCACTTCGGCTGCTAGCACCTCGGCCGTCTTGCCCGAGGCATCGACAACCATCTCGGGGTCTCGCGGCGGTTCGTAGGGAGCATCGAGCCCCGTGAAATCCTTGATTTCTCCTGCGCGGGCTTTCTTATACAACCCCTTGGGATCCCGGGCTTCGCATACCTCCAGCGAGGCATCCACGAAGATTTCGACAAAATCCTCGTCCGCCAGGGTGTCGCGAATCCGGTCGCGGTCGACTCGATAGGGGCTAATAAACGCCGTCAGCGCGATCAGACTGGCATCGCAGAACAGCTTGGCGACGGCCCCAATACGGCGAATGTTCTCCTCGCGATCACGGGCGGAGAACCCCAATCCGAACCGTCGGGCGAACTCCTCGCCATGGACCGGTTCGAGCGCGCCGGGGCTCGCATTCAGGTTCAGGCCATGGCGCGTGTTGTCTCCGTCGAGTACGAAGCTGTGGATGCCCATCGCGTGGAGTTTGTGGTCGACCAGATTGGCCAACGTGCTCTTTCCCGAGGCACTCAACCCGGTGAACCACACGACACAGCCTCGATGGCCGTAGATCTTTTCCCGCTCTTGCCGGGACACGGCGTGTTCATGCCAATGGATTTCCACACGTTCCTCTTCGTTCGTCATGTTCAGACCCCCTTGCCCATTTCTCCATTCTAGGATATCTTCTCGCCGGCGGCTGCCGGTTGCCGATAATACAGGGTCGCGGCGTTCGCGAGAAGGCCGTTTATGGTGGTCATTATGCATTGGCGCATGTCGGCCAATGGGGGGGTAATGGCCCTGATTGCACTGGGGTCGCCTCGGTTTTGCCGGATCGGTATAATGTCCTGACTGAACTGAGTCATGCGGTTTCCCAGCAGGCGGTTTTCCAGTCACGCGGTTCCTCACGGAGCGAGAGATTCAGATGAGCCAAGTCGAAACGGTTGAAAACGTCGCGCCACAACCCTATTCGGGGATAGGGCTTACGGCCGAAACACTCTACGAGAAGTGCATGACCCTGGCGCGGAATCTGTGGTGGAGTTGGCATCCCGAAGTGATCAATCTCTTTCGAGATCTGGACCCCATCCGCTGGCGCCAGCTGGACCATAGCCCCATTGCCTTGCTCTCGGAGTTCACGCCCGAGCGCCTTGAAATGAGGGCTGCCGAACTGGTTCTTTACAGCCGGATTAACCACGCATTTCGTCGGCTGAAGGAGTATATGTCCGCCACTCAAGTGTGGGGGAAGACGCATGCCGGCGTGCTCGGGTCGAAACCGGTGGCCTATTTCTCGCTGGAATTCGGCGTCCACGAGTCCGTGCCCATCTATTCGGGGGGCCTCGGTGTACTCTCCGGCGATCACATAAAAAGCGCCAGCGGCCTGGGCGTCCCGTTGGTCGCTATCGGACTGTTCTACGACCAGGGTTATTTCAAGCAACACCTGGACATCGAAGGCTGGCAGCAGGAGGAGTATCTCGACACCAAGGTCGAGAATCTGCCGATGGAGCCTGCCCTGGGGCCCGACGGGCAGCCGATTAGCGTCGAAATCGACACGCGAACCGGAAAGTTGCAGGCCAAGGTCTGGCTGATGCACGTTGGCCGGGTCGAACTCTATCTGTTGGACTGCGACGTGCCGGGTAATAGCCCCGAGGACCGCGAGTTGACCTCCCGACTCTACGGCGGCGACACGCGGACGCGAATCCGTCAGGAGTTGGTCTGCGGCGTGGGAGGAGTCCGGGCTCTGAAGGCCCTGGGCATCACGCCGGGTGTGTATCACTTGAACGAGGGACACAACGCGTTCGCTCCCTTGGAAGCGATTCGCGAGCGGATGCAACAAGATGGAAACAGTTTCGACCAGGCGCTGCGCAGTGTGGCCCAGCGAACCGTCTTCACCACACACACTCCCGTGCCGGCCGGGCATGATCGCTTCGACGGCGGACTGATCGAGGAGCATCTTGGCCCGCTGCGCGACGACTTGGGTATCTCCTTCGAGCAATTGATGGGCCTCGGCCGCGTCGAGCCGCAGAACGACCAGGAGTCCTTCTGTATGACCGTGCTGGGTCTGAAGCTCTCGCGCCGGGCCAATGCCGTTAGCAATCTCCACGGCCACGTCAGCCGTCGGATGTGGGCCCACCTTTGGCCCTGGCGGGTCGAAGAGGAAATCCCCATCGGCCACATCACCAACGGCGTCCATGTCCCCAGTTGGCTCGCCTGGCAGATGCAACAGCTCTACGACCGTCACTTCCCCGCCGGTTGGGGTGGCAATATGGGTGAACCCCAAGCATGGCATGGGATCTACGACGTCGACCCGGGGGAGTTGTGGGAAACCCATCATGCCCTGAAAAACCTGTTGTTGGCCTTTGTTCGTCGGCGAGTCAGCCGCCAATGTCGCCGCCGGGGAGAATCCGACGAGGCCGTCGAGGCCGCGCGAAGTATCCTTGACCCCAATATCCTCACGTTGGGGTTCGGCCGGCGATTTGCCACGTACAAACGGGCCGATCTGATCATGGATGACCTCGATTGGCTGGCCGAGACGGTCAACCATTCGGAGCGACCCTTGCAGATCATCTTTGCCGGCAAGGCTCATCCGGCCGACGAACCGGGTAAGCAGTTGATCAAGAGAATCGCCAATTGTCGCCATGACCCGCGTTTCGCCGGTCGAATCGCCTTCGTCGAGGACTACGATATCAACGTCGGCCGCCATCTGATCCAGGGGGTCGATGTCTGGCTGAACAACCCGCGACGCCCCTTGGAGGCCTCGGGAACCAGTGGCCAGAAAGCCGTGCTCAATGGTGCCCTGAACCTGTCGGTCCTCGACGGTTGGTGGGCGGAGGCCTACGACGGATCCAACGGCTTCGCTATCGGTCGGGGGACTCAGCACGTCGACGACGCGATCACCGATGCGCGAGACGCCGCGGACCTGAAACGGGTGCTTATCGAGGAGGTCATCCCCTTGTATTACGATCGCGATATCGACGGTTTGCCGCGGTCCTGGATCCAGCGGATGATGAACTCGATCGGATCGTTGGCTTGGCGGTTCAGTGCGCACCGCATGGTGGCCGACTACGTTCGGACGGCCTACCTGCCGGCGTCCGGCGGACTAAGCTGCGACATGGCTGTTCGGTAGAGACTGGTCGATAAACAACTTCCCAAGGGTGGCTGGTGGCATAGTGCAGCGGTGCCCCCAGATCGCCACAAGCTGGGGCACTGCTGCGCTATGCCGCCAGCCACCCCGACTGCTAAAGTTATTTATCGGCCGCCACCAAAGACTTACGCGACTCACCATGACACCGACTCCATCCGACTCCGATCGCCATGCAACCGGCCCTCCCATTGCCGGGCTGATCGGCTCGGGGCCCGCCATGGAAGCCGTCTATCGGATTACACGGCAGGTTGCCCGATCCCATGCCTCGGTGCTCCTGCTGGGAGAGACAGGCACCGGCAAGGAACTAATCGCCAAGGCGATCCACCAACTCAGCCCTCGCGCCAGCGGCCCGTTCGTTCGGGTTAATTGTGGCGCGCTGGCCGAGAGCCTGCTCGAGAGCGAACTGTTCGGGCACGTCCGCGGCTCGTTTACCGGCGCCGTGGACAATCGCACCGGACGATTCGAGGCGGCCCATACCGGCTCGATCTTCCTCGATGAAATCAACTCGACCACCCCCAAGCTCCAGGTCAAGTTGCTCCGCGTCTTGCAGGAACACGAGTTCGAGCGGGTCGGCGATACCCACACAATCGAAGTGGACACTCGGGTAATCGCCGCGAGTAACCGCGATCTGGCCGAAGAGGCCGACGCCGAGCGATTTCGCGAGGACCTCTACTATCGTTTGAACGTGGTCACGATTTATCTGCCGCCGTTGCGCGAGCGGCGAGAGGATATCCCGGCACTGATCGACCATTTCCTGGCGATCTATAACGAGCGAAACGACTGCCGGATAAGCCATATCGAGCCGGCCGCCATCGAGGCGTTTCAGTCCTACGACTGGCCGGGGAATGTTCGGGAATTACAAAACTACGTCGAGCGGGCCGTCGTCTTGGCAACCGGCAACGAGGTGACCACCGACCTGTTGCCCGAGGAAGTTCTCGGCGGGCGTCCCCGGCGAATTGGCCGCCGCCGCAATGCCGACTTCCCCACGTTGGCCGCCGAACTGGTCGAACAGGGCATCAACGCGGCCGGACCCCAAGCCGAAAACCTGCACTCGGCGATCGTCAATCGGGTCGAGCGGGAACTGATCGCCCAGGTACTGGCCGCCTGCAACAACGTGCAGACCAAGGCCGCCGCGCGACTGGGCATCAATCGCAATACGCTGCACAAGAAGCTGGCCGAGTACGAACTGAATCCGACCGAGCCTAGTCCGTCGGCGGAGTCAGGCCGAAGTCGCGGATCGAAAGAAGGCTGAAGAAGGGATATCCCCGCTCGGCGAAAGCCTCCGAGCCGCCCTCCATACGGTCGATGATGGCGATCACTTGGGTGACCTTCATACCCGCTGCCTCGACTCGTTCGATCGCCTCGAGCGACGAGCCGCCCGTGGTCACGACGTCTTCGACGATCACCACTTCATCGCCCGGCTTAACCGGCCCTTCGATGTATTGGTCGGTCCCATGGCCCTTGGCCTTCTTGCGGACCATAAAGCCGGGGACCGGGGTCTCGCGAACGGCCGACATGGTCACGACCGCGGCGGTAATCGGGTCGGCCCCGATCGACATCCCTCCGACGGCCGACGGCATGGGCCCTTGGGCCAGAATATCGAGGATCCCCTCGGCGATGAGCCGGGATCCGGCCGGGTCGAGCGTTACCTGCTTGCCATCGAGATAGTAGGTGGCCTTCTTGCCCGAGGCGAGCGTGAAATCGCCGAACTTCAGGGCCTTCTCGCGAACCAGTTCGATCAGAGCGTCTTTATCGTACACGGGGGAGATCCTTCCATAGGAGTCGTCAAGGGTCCTCCCCAACGTATACCACGAGCCCCCCGCGAGTGGAAGCCCCCCGATGAGTGGGGGTAGCTGCGTTCGCCAGAACGTGGTCGTCACCCGAGACACACGCCACGTTCTGGCGAACGTAGCTACACCAGGAATCCTATCGCCGGACGGTCACACGAGACTCGTCGAGCGTGAGGATATCGTAGATGTCCCCGATGTCCCGGCTGCCGAGCCGGATCGAACCTCGTCCGTCGGTCCGGCCGACGCTGCTCGGGTCGTTGGTGCCGTGCAGGCTGATCTTGGCCGCTTGTTTCGGTTGATCTGCCAGGCCGATCCAAAGATTGCCATAGGGATTATTGGGATCGCCGCGGCCAATCGTCTCGCCCGGTCCGTAGTAGGGCGGATCGGGCATCTTGCCGGTAACGACGTAGTCGCCCTCCATCTGCGCCTGATCGCGTCCGACGCCAATCTGAAATCGCCCGGCGTAAAGGCTTCCGAGCATCACGGTCAACTCGTGTCGGCCTAAGTGAATCACCACATCGAACGGCCCCGGAATGACCTTCAGGGTCTGGCCGGGTACAAGATTGCGGGGGTCGCGAAGGCCGTTGATCTTGACGAGCAATTCCCAAGGAACGCGATACTGCTTGGCAATCTGCTCGATCGTATCTTCTTGGCGAATCACATAAGCGCCCGCGAGCAAGTGCTCCTGCGAGTAAATGACCGTGCCGGCAAGCTGATCGAGCAGCGCAACGGTCTGCTGGTTCTGCTGGGGTGTCAGGTCGGGGCGGCCGTGCAGAGCACTGAGCGAG
>SDBT01007592.1_pt1 | contig 17816 bp, 15 predicted proteins | sample 2277101 | NCBI WGS metagenome assembly SDBT01 (sample SAMN10404973, study PRJNA504765) | marine sediment metagenome | isolation source: marine sediment core GS10_PC15, 103 cmbsf | place: Arctic Ocean: Southern Knipovich Ridge | collected 2010 | reverse complement strand
GATGTTTTTTAGAAACAGCAAGAGCTGTAGAGTCTTCTATATCAGGTAGTATAACTACATGAAATAAATCTTGTCCATATTGTTCAAAAAATGCTTGAACCGATGTTTGAGCAGAAATAAATGCATTGGCCCTGCAACTTGATAAAGTTAAGAAAGCATCAGCAACACTTGCTAAACGTATAACGTGTAGTCCTTGCATATGTGAAATATATATATCAGCTGTAAATCCTTCATTTACGACAACGGTTTTACCTGTAAGTTCTTGCATAGAATTTATAGGTTTATCTTGTTTGGAAATAAGTAAAAGAGGGTCTCCAGTATAATGTGGCTTAGTAAAAAATACTTGATTAGATCGCTCTTTAGTTGGTGTCATACCTGCAGCGATAACATGGATTCTACCAAGTTGCATTTCCGGAATAAGTGTAGTCCATGACATATCTTTTAATTGTAATTTTTTTCCCATTCTTTGTGCTATTTCTTTTACAATATCAATATCGAATCCAACAACCTGATTATTTTCTATAAAAGAAAAAGGGCGATATTCAGCATTGGTTCCAACAATGAGAATGTTTTCATAGTCAGACTTTACGCGTTTTTTTGTAAAGTACCAAACACCAGATGCTGCAATGATGATAAGAACTATCTTGATTAAAATTGCGTGTTTCATTAAAAATCCTTTGAATTCAAGTTTATTTTTAACGCTAATCGTATAAAACACAGAAGTATAGCTAATTTTGCAATTAATTGTTTCAGTATGTTTTGATTACTTAATTAATTATCGAACTCATGTTACATCAAGATTATTTTATATTATTGTTTGAACAGAAGATAGCCTATCGAAAAAAAAATTGGCTGATGAATGAGGTAGATAAGCAAGGTTTGTGTCCCCAGATAGCACAACGTTGTAATAAAGATATTTTGTGGTTGCAAAGGAAAAGGGTATGTACGTTTTGCTTTAGGATAGAGCATATTGCCTAAGAAGATGCCAATATGAAACATGCGTCCGAGGTATGAGCCGCAAGGCGAATTGACTGGATTATGAGCGAGAACATGATTACGACTTCTTTTCAAGATTAAATTTATCAGATTTAAAATCTTTGTCACTTTCAAGCAGCAACTTACAATCAAAAATCTTTTCTAAAGATAATATACTATTGTATTGAACGTTATTAATATATTCGAAAACAGAAGGGGAAACTGTCAAATATAGCGTTCCTTTTAATTTTTTTGACTGTAGCTTTTCTTTGACATAATTTAATATTGAGTATGCGAATGTTTCAGTGGACTTAATCATGCCAAGGCTTTCACAGGTAGGGCATGTAGTCATAATTTCTTGTAATAATGTTTTGCCAGAACGCTTGCGCGTCATTTGCACAAGACCAAACTCAGAAATACGCAATACAACAGACTGAAATCTGTCTTGTTCTTTTAAAGTTTTTTCAAAAAACAGAAACAACTTTTGTCGATTGGCAGCTATAGCTAAATCGATAAAGTCAATAACAATAAGACCGCCTATATTACGCAAACGCAATTGTCTGACAATTTCTTCTGCTGCTTCTAAATTTGTCTGCAGCAATGTTTTTTCCATATCACTTTTGCCAATATAACGACCTGTATTTACGTCTATAACGGTCATGGCTTGCGTTGTTTCAATGATAATTGAACCACCAGATTTAAGCTCAATCTTTTGATATGAGGCCTGTTCTATTTGTTTTTCAATTTCATATTTTTCAAATAAAGCTTGTGGTCCACGATATAATTTAATAACATGAGCATGTTCTGCCATAAATTGTTTTACAAAAGAATATGCTTCCTTTTGAGTTTGTGGATTATCACAAATCACTGCTTCGACATCATCATCAAGATTATCTCGTATAATCTGCATCACAAGCGGTAAATCTTCATATACTTTTTCACCAACTTTGGCACTAGAATAAGCTTTTAGCAGTTGGTTCCAAGTATCAACTAGATAGCGTAAATCTCGTTTTATATCGCGATCTTTAGCACCATCAGCATTTGTTCTGATAATGGCACCCATACCATCTGGCAATTGTTTGCTTAATAACTCTTTTAGCCGTGCTCGCTCTTGGTGATCTTCAATCTTTTTGGAAATAGCAAGACGAGGAATATTAGGCAATAAAACTAAAAAACGGCCAGGAAGAGTGAAGCACGTTGTAAGCTTTGCTCCCTTTTTATAGACAGGCTCTTTACTTACTTGTATTAAGATGTTTTCACCTTCTTGAAAAATTTTACTAATATCAAGCTCATGTAGTTTCGGAGGATCTTGACCTTCATCATCAAGATCAACACCACTCATGCGCGCTATAGCTAACTCACGGTCAATTTCAGAAATATGTAAAAAACCTGCGCGTTCTTGGCCGATATCAACAAAAGCAGTTTGTATTCCCGGCAATATTTTTGTCACTTTCCCCTTAAAAAATGAACGCTCAAGGCGTTGAACTGTAGGAGAAGAAAAATAAATATTTTGTAATTTGCCATTTCTGGTAATAGCTATACGTGTTTGCCAGGAATTAGCATTCATTAAAATTTTTTTCATGGGCAAAAAATCCCGTTTATCAAACAATATATAATTTTGTATCTCCCGCCCCTTTTTATTTAGTATACCTTACCTTGAAAACAAACGATAGAATCAGCTATTATTTCTTGTGGAAAAATACTAAAAAGTATGTTACAGTGCTTTTGCGATAAAAACCAACCCTATTTCAAAGGAGTTCTTATGAAGTCACCAATTAATCTTCTTTTCTCTGTAGGTTTATTGCTTTGCTTATGTAGCTGTGGTGGTGGTAAACATCAACCAAAGCATATAAAAAGTAAGAAGACAGAAAAGGTAGCACAGATTGATATGTCTATTATTGGCGATAATAAAGAAACTTCAGAAATGCTTGCATTTTCTGATGATACAGATTCCTTTGAAAATATAGAGTCGTTTGTTTTAGAAGAAGATGGTGGTTTTGGTTCATTTTCTTCCTTAGAACTTAATGATGATAATAATGAATTATTGACTTTGAATGATCCTAGCAACATAAACTTTAGCTGGGAAGCTATACAAGAAGAAGCACAAGAAGCATTTCAAACAGTGTACTTTGGATATGATAATTCATGCATATCCCAAGATGAACGTACAAAAGTAGCTAAAAATGTTGAATATGCAAATAAATTGGTTGAAGAAGGTAAAACAATTGTTTGTAAAGGTAAAGCATGTAACTGGGGTGGCACAGAAGTATATAATCTTGCAATTTCAGATCAACGTGCTCAATCAGTTGCTTGTGAATTAAAAGTTGCAGGTATATCCGAAGATTATATCAAAGCATTTGGTGTAGGTACCAAAGAATCACTGATATGCGGCAATGCCAAAGCAGATCATGCAGTAGACCGTTGTGTCGAATTATATACATTGACTATTTAGGGACCTTTTTCATTATTTATATCAAGCGAGGTTTTTAAAACCTCGCTTTGTTTACTTTCCAACACAAAATTCACGGAATACAGCATTCATTCCTTTTTGGCTAATACTTTTTCCGGTTAGTTCTGAAAGAGACCCTAATGCATCTTGCAAATGGTATGATACTAGCTCATAGGCAATATGTTTTTCTTCAAGAAGTTGAAAAATTTTTTTAAATTTAGATTCTACATTTATAAGTAATTGGTAATGGCGTTTGTTTAACAAAAATGGTGATTTGATTGAAGCAAATAACATTGTGACTTTTTTTTGCAAGCTAGAGTGTAAAGCATTGATGCTTTTTTTATTAAAAAAAGAAGTTTTAAGAGATGTTTGATTTTTTAAAATTTGATTAGAGATATACGGCAAATCTGCTTTGTTACACACAAACATGCATTTGTTAGCAAACTCCTTCAACAATTGCGTATATACACTTAGTTCCTCATTCGTCATGCTGCGAGAGCCATCATAGATTAATATAATTATGTCTGCCTTTCGAGCTTCTTGGAATGAACGTTTTATACCTTCTATTTCAACAATATCATCTGTTTGGCGCAAGCCTGCCGTGTCAACTAAGGTCCAGTAGTTGCCATCTACATAAAGACCTGCTTCAATAACATCACGAGTTGTACCCGCAATAGCTGTTACAATTGCTCGTTGTTGTTTTAAAAGCGCATTAAATAATGATGATTTTCCTGTATTGACTGAACCAAGTAGTGCAATGCGAACTCCTTGGCGAATATGTTGTTGTTGGTCAAATATTTTTTTACAAGCATTAATACGCTCAAGAACCAATTGTAAAAGTTTTTGTATTGGTTGGCCAAAAGTTATTTCTTCATCAATAAATTCAAAGCTTGCTTCAGAAAGCGCTAATGCCTTAAGTAGCTGCTCTTCAATGTTTGCAACCCAAGCAGAAAAACTTCCTTCAACTTGCGCTAATGATTGTCGTAGTGACAGTTGATGATTTGCATGAATAAGTTCATTAATTGCTTCTGCTTGCAACAAATCTATCTTACCATTCAAAAAAGCATGCTGTGAAAACTCACCGCCTTGTGCAAGTCGTGCACCAGTTTTAACAGCACGATTAATGATGCGCTCAATAATAAAGGGATTGTTATGACATGAAATTTCTATTGTATCTTGTCCTGTAAAGGTTTTGGGTGCACGCATAATAAAAAATAGGACTGTATCAATAACCGTACCGTCGACCTCAGTTACTGAACCATAATGAATTGTATGTGTCGGGCAATCACGCAATAATGTTTCTGAAGTTAATAAACTTATAGATGTGGCAATAGCAATAGCTTCATCTCCAGAAAGCCTAATAAGCGCTATTGCTCCAGCACCTGAAGGAGTGCATTGTGCAACAATTGTTTCGTGACCTTTATTGCATAGAACTGTCATAACCATCCATTCGTAATTTTATATACTAGAATTACCCACGCGTTAAGACAACCTTAAAACCACGCAATGGCCTTTGCAACTTGGTACGTAAACTCTGCAAAATAAGGTATGAAAAACTTCTAAAAATTTGACGTTCCTTTTCTTCATCCTTATGAAGTGGCTGGGCAAAAGTGATACGCAAGTAATATCTATTGATGTCAGTTTTGAAATTAATACCTGGGTGCTCCATTTTTTCTAAGGTTGATTTTAGCCAATTTCTAACCATCTGTACCATATTTTCAGTCCAAAATATCGGACTGTCTTGTATTGTTTTTTTAACTTTTTCAGGTTTTTCTGACTTTAGAACATGTTGCTTGATAATCTTTTCTGGCTTATGTCTTTTTTCAACTCTTGGCTTTTCAGTTTTTAAAGCTTTTTCAGTATCAAATAAAAAAGATATTTTTGCTGATTTGGTTGTCATACCAAAAAAATTTTTTTGAGGTTCCTCAAGAACCTTTACGGTAAATTCACGTGGATAATCAGCAATTTGCAAAGCCTTTTCAACAGCTTTAGCTACAGATGAACCTTCTTGTAGAATTGATTTCATAATGAAAAAAACCACTTTCGTATTGTATATAATATACATGAACCAACAAGCTATTCTTCAGTTTATCAATAAATTATGGGTTATGTAACAGAAATATGTCTCTGGATAAAATCATATGGAGTGGGAAACGGGATTCGAACCCGCGACCTTTGCCTTGGCAAGGCAACGCTCTACCAACTGAGCTATTCCCACAGTTATTTGAATTTTCATCATAAATGTATCACAAAAGGCTTATTTGTCAATATACTGATGGATCCTTGTTACGTGCGTAAATTCATGATCACTCTTTTTGCTGGCTTTGAGTCATATTATCGTATAATTTTTTGTTCATCACCAAAATTAGAGTATACTTACATGTATGATATACGAGATAATCGGCACTATTGTTGCCACTGATCAGCATACTGTTACTGTTCAGCCACACGGAAGTGGTATTGGCTTTGGTATTTTTGTTCCCCAAAAAGAATTATATGTCGCTGGCAAAGAAATTAAATTGTTTACATATGTTCATTGGAACCAGGAACAAGGTCCAACACTGTATGGTTTTAGACATCTATTAGAGCGAACGCTTTTTTTACTTATTATACGTTGTTCCGGTATTGGCCCTAAAATTGCATTTGCAACGCTTGAAACCGTAACACCCGAAGAATTTATTCAAGCAATATACGAAGAGAATATAAAAACAATAAGTAGTATTCCAGGAATTGGCAAAAAAAAAGCAGAACAAATAATTATTAACTTAAAACACAAAATTAAAGACCTTATGAGTATAAACATTCAGCTAAAAGATGCTTTGTCTAAACATTGGCAACAAATTACCGAAGTTTTAAAATCACTTCATTATTCACGCCAAGAAATTAAGCAAACAATGTATCATTTTAGGCAACAAGACAATATTTCCACCATATCGTTTGATGATCTTTTGCGAAGAGCATTATCATTTCTTTCAAAACTCAGGTAGACTAAGAAATTCGAATACATATGCAAATCCTGTTCCAAAAACAATTGTTTAGTACTCCATGACATGTACTTAAAAGAAAGGAAACTATGGATATTGTATGGTTTTTTACAAGTGTTAGTACATTATTAGCTATTCCCGCAGCTTTTATTTTACTTTTTGGTGCTTTATTTTTTACATTTAACACGGGATTTTTACAATTTCGATCATTTCCACGTTTTTTTCGACTTATTACAGGAACAATTGCTTCAAAAAAACGAGTGGGTAAAAATGCTATTAACCCTTTTTATGCATTATTTACAGCAATGTCTACCTCATTAGGAATGGGGACTATTGTTGGCCCTTCAATTGCTATTGTTATTGGTGGACCCGGTGCATTATGTTGGATGGTTATATATGCAATGTTTGCTTCAGTAACCAAATTTATAGAAGTTACATTTGCATTACATTTTAGAAAAAAAACCACTGAGGGTCTTATTTTGGGTGGACCTATGCAATATCTACGCCACGCACATCCATTGCTTGCTTCTTGGTATACAGGAGCAACAATTTTTCTTTTTACCGCATGGTCTGGATTACAATCAAATGCGCTAGCTGAAACACTCAGTAATGAATCAATACCAGTATGGGTTACAGGTATAGGAATTTTTATTCTTGCATTTTATTTACTCTACGGAGGAGCACAACGAATTGGTGAGTTTAATAGTAAACTTGTCCCAATTATGTTTGTTTTATATGTAAGTTCAGCACTTTTTATATTACTTTCAGATATAACTGCATTAAAAGAAGCAATTTTATTAGCAATAAGTCATAGTTTAGCACCTATGCCTTCAATTGGAGGTTTTGTTGGTGTATCTGTCTATGCTGCATTTCAGGCTGGCATATATAAAGGAGCTTTCACTACAGAATCTGGCATGGGAACATCATCAATTCCACATTCTATGGCCGACGTCGCACATCCAACTGATCAGGGGGTACTTGCAATGATATCGGTTTTTGTTGATATTTTTATCATTTCACTCTCTGGCTTGTGTATTCTCGTTTCAGGTATTTGGCAAAAAGGTATTATCAGTAATACAATGATGTATCATGTTTTCAATATGTACCTTCCAGCATTTGGCAGAATTATTTTAGTGCTTGCAATATCTATGTTTATCATAGGAAGTATTGTTGGCAATAGTTTTAACGGACGCCAAAGTTTTGCAACTATTACTCGTTACCGTTATCTTTTTTGGTATAATCTAAGTGTCTGTAGCTTTCTTTTTTTGAGTACCATTATAGAAGCACCGCTTGCCTGGGCTATAGCTGATACTATTTTACCATTAGTAGCAGTACCAAACATTTGTGGCCTTATATATCTTACGTTAAAATATCCGAAAGTGCTTAAACAAAAGATATAGGTAATTTTATAAGAATGCCTAAAAGCTTGCTTGGATGATAGGTATTATTTTAATTATTTCACCAGTCTCAAAATTAAATACACTGAATGTTTGAATGTAATTCCCCTTTGAAGATACAACATAATATTCTAAAGAAAACTCTTCAAAATCCGGACTAAATGAACACTTAGTGAGATTATGAATGTTTTCTGTGTTAAATTTTAATGTTTTAAATGGTTTTTCATCTATTTTCTTCTGCAATTTTATTGTGTTATTTTCACATATTACATGTATATTTTCGCAACGAATAATGTGAGCTACAGTTTTGACATTTTTTTTAGGTTTTTTTGAATTTTCACCCTCCATTGCAAACATAGAAACAGTTGCAAGAGTTAGCGATAGCAAACTCAATATTGCAAAGTTTTTTCGTAACATTTTATACTCCTAATTTGGTCTAAAATATAATTATAACTATATAATAACTATTATAGATATTATATTATTTATGTCAAGTATTTTTTTGAATATCTGCATTTTTAAGTTCTGTAGCTGTGAAAAGAAGTTTATAGTAATATGTACTAAACCATTCATAAAATATAAAAATGATAAATTTATAAAATAAAGAGACTTTTTTATCACAAGGAGATTTCCTTTGATGTAATATTGTCAGATTTTGTAACAAGATTACATTTCATATCATGTTCTTCAAAGCCGTATTGTACTATAAGATCAATAAATTCCATCGGCTTTATTCCAATTTCTGCTGCTTGATGAAAAATACATGTTGCAGGTGTTAGACCAGGTAAACTGTTAATTTCTAAAATAATAACACGCTCTTTACCCGTAGGACTTTGATTTTTCGTTTGATAAAAACAATCTATACGTACATATCCTTTGCAGTTAAGTGCCTGGTACACATTTTCTAAAGTTTGCTGTACCAGTGTTAACGCTTTATTTGTAAGTAATGCAGGTGTTTGATTTTCTCCTGCACCGGGCAAAAATTTTTCTTCTATTGAAAGAATATCCTGGGCAGCAATTGTTTGACTTGGAGGAAGTGCTTGTGGTTTTTCATTACCTATCACAGCGCCAGTTAATTCCGTGCCAAGAATGTATTCTTCAATTAATGCGACAAACTTTCCTTGCGCCATAAGTAGATCAAGAGCTTTTTCAAGGTTTGTTTTTGTTGTTACCTTTTGCACCATAAAACTACAACCATCATCATGAGGTTTAACAATGCAAGGAAAGCCTATAGTTTTTATAATGTTCGCTAATGTAGCATCGCGATTTATTTTCCATTGTTGTTTGGCTACAAGTAATCCTTGTGGCACATCAAACCCTTGAGCTGCTAAAAATTGACATGTTTTGTACTTATCCATACACAACGCACTTGTAAGAACAGAAGAACCATTGTACGGCAAATTAAGCATTTCTAACGTTCCTTGCACACATCCGTTTTCTCCTGCGCCACCATGCAACGCAATAAAAACGAAATCGGCAATTAACGGAAGATCGTGCCACCTAATTTGCATACTTGGCTCTAAGCGTTCTTCTATTTCGCTTGTTGTATTACATACAAGTATTCGATTATTAATACGAAAGAGTTCTAACTTACTATTTACAAAAATAGGTATAGCCTGATATTTGTAAGGAGAAAGTTTATATATAATATTGCGACCCGACTCTAATGAAATTTCTTTTTCATTTGATGCGCCACCCAATAATACCGCTACACGTATTTTTTTATTAGCACTCACAGTTTTTTCCTTTTTTGATTTTTTAGCAAACTTATTCATACCCATAGTTATAAGTTCAGTTTCAATAAGATGATTAATAAGATTGGTATGATTCATATTTTTTTCAGCTGCTTCTTTGAATAAAAAGCTTGCTGGTGCCATACCAGAAAGGCTGTTAGGATCAACAATAACAATTCGATTATCTTTTGTTAAAAAACCATCAATACGCGAAATGTTTGTAAATTCTAAAACCTGCATAGTTTTGACACAAGTTTTCTGAATCATGCTAATTTGTTTATCAGAACATCGGGCTGGTGTAAATTTTAATGCACGACCAGGCATATATTTTTGATTATAATCAAATAAATATGTTCCTTTTTCTTTAACTACTTCAGTTGGTGGTAATGGCATCGGTTTACCAGTTGTATAATCAGTCAATGTGATACAGGAAAATTCCATACCTTCAATATATTCCTCAATCAACACATCTTGATATGTACTAGGATGTATGGTGCTTGCTTGTATAAGTGCATTAGCTAATTGTTCTTCGTGAAATACTACGGAAATACCTAAGCTAGAGCCTTCTTTGTAGGGTTTTACAATACATGGGAAACTAAATAACTGTGTTTTTATTTTTTTTATAATTATTTCTAAGTGCAGTTTCCGTATTTCATATGATTTAACCCACACATCTTTAGGAACAAAAATACCTGCTGCGCGTAAAAAAACTTTTTGTATAACTTTATCCATGCCAAGAGCGCTACCAAAAACTTTGGAACCAAGATACGGAATTTCCAAAATTTCTAAAAATCCTTGTAATGTACCATCTTCAGCATAACGGCCATGTGTAGCTATATACATAAAATCAATGATTTGTTTTAGATTATCCCAGATAATTCCTTGTGCTTTTTTGGAAAGACGATGTTCAAAATCAGAAATTTTACCACGGTGCAAAAAACGCCACGGTAAAATATATAACTTGTTTGTAACTGTTTGAAATATGGGAATAATCTCATATTTTTCTGTGTCTAAATGATCACAAACAGTTCGTCCAGAATTAAATGATACTTCTCGTTCAATTGACATACCACCCATTAAAACACCAACACGTAGCTTATTCATACTTTCTTTCATCAATAATTACGTTGTAATTTTTTGTAAAATGTACAATAATCTTGTATCATATCTATTTAGAAAATTATGCTTAAATTAATAATTTTAACGATACTAATCATGAAAGTATATCATGCAACGTGATCAAAATTTAGTGTGGATTGATTTAGAAATGACAGGGCTTGATCCTGATACTGATGTTATTTTGGAAATTGCAACAATCATAACAGATTCTCAACTCAATACAATTGCAGAAGGGCCAACGTTTGTCATTCACCAATCAGATACTACTTTAGAAGCTATGGGAATTTGGTGCAAAAAACAACACAAAAAAACTGGACTAACACAAGCAGTACGTGAATCAACTATAACTGAACAAGACGCTGTAAAACAAACACTTTCTTTTATTAAAAAACATTGTGATCCAAATACTGCACTTTTGAGTGGTAGCTCTGTTTGGCAAGATCGTCTTTTTTTGCGCAAATACATGCCGAGCATTGTAAATTTTTTACATTATAAAATCATCGATGTATCAACAATTAAGGAACTTGTTACACGTTGGTACCCAAATAATCCAAATGCTGAAATAATATCTAAAGAAGCACATCGTGCTCTTGATGATATACGTGAATCAATTACCGCCTTGCAACATCTGCGTAAATTTTTTTTTATTCCTGAATAAGCTGATTAACTTAGAGCTTATTCGAAAATTAATAAACCACATTTAAATATTTTCACAGTCATCCTGAGCGAGTATTGAGCGAATTTAATGAGTCGAAATACGAGTCGAAGGACACAAATGTTTCGGACTTTGTTTGAAAATATGCAGACCAGATTAAAGTCCTTCGACTCGCATCTAGGCTCATTACATTCGCTCAATACTCGCTCAGGATGACTGTAGCTTAGCTTTTGATTCTTGAAATAATTATATTAAATCGACAAATTTTTGTAAATAATAAGACTATAAGCCAAATTATTTGTTCAACAAGACTTTTCAGGATGTTGAACATGATCTGATAATTTTTGCAACCATGACTTTGGGAGAATATCAAGATTTTGTGCTATTTTATACTCTAGTTGATCTTTAAAATCACTTATATAATTTCTAGATAACCAAGCACTACCTAAACTTAAAAGCGCAATACGTTTGGCAAACCTTGCAGTAAACATTGCATGTGTTGTTTGAGGAAACATGCCAAAAGTTAGTATAAAAGCAGATAAAATAATTTTTTTCATAAAAAACCTCCATTAGTCATCTAGCAGCCTGGTTAATATAATTTTAAGCATAGCTGTATTTTTTAAAAAAGCAAGTTATAAAAAAATATATAATTACAAATAGATAATTGATCTACTTTTTTTCAAATGTTCATATTTTTCAAGTTTTTATTGTAACTTTTAATATATATGCTACTATTAAATATAGTTTATTATTAATTTATTTTACAATTATGGGGGACTCTCTATGAAGAGATTACTTATTGGTTTATTGTTTATAATTTCCATGGGTTCTTTAGCTATGGAAGAAACTGAAAACAAAGCCCATGAATCATATTATATTCTTGATCCTTTTGATCAAGCAGCGTACAATTTCATTGTAAGAGCATCAAAAAGTGCTATCGGTAGAGAAGGAACTTTGTATTGGCCTCCTAGCAATAATAAAAGTTATCACAACAGAAAATATACAATAGAAGGCATAGCTTTAGCGTTATTAGGAGATATAAACAAAAATTGTAAAGTATATAGTACAAAAAGTGGTAATAATAGCTCTGAAAGGTATAATGCTGAATTTAGATTCAAAAAAAATCTGGAATGCCAGGAGACATTTAAAAGTGTATATGAACTTATAGAATCTTGTAATAGGGTAAAAGAACACCTAAGGTCTTACTCAGGTAGTATCTTAACTAACAGGAAATTATTGAAATTGAAAAAAAAATTAAATAATCCTCTAAAATAAAGCTTTGAACCACGCATGAAGTTTGACGATTACAAAATTTTTGATGAAGAAGAATCAAAATAATACCAATAAAATTGGTCATGCGTCTTTAGTAATAATTAGGCGCATGGCTTTTTTTTATTTTAAATTATGGAGGACTTTCTATGAAGAGATTACTTATTGGTTTATTGTTTACAATTTCCATGGGTTCTTTAGCTATGGAAGAAACTGAAGACAAAGCCTATGAATCAGATGATATTCTTGACCCTTTTGCTCAAGCATCGTACAATTTTTTTAAAAGGGTAGAAAAAGGTGATATCGGTAAAAAAGTAAATTTTTGTCACAACGAACAACATGTAATAAAAAATCAAGCTTCAATGATATTATATTTTATAAATGAAAAATGTAAAACGCGTGATATATTTAAGTTTGGTAAAATTCATAATGGGATGATGTGTTCCACACTTGGAACCCTTCATACTGAATTTAGGGCCAAAGAAGATCCGGAATGTTTGGAGGCATTGGGCAATATGTATGAGTTTCTACAATCTTTCTATAAAAAAAGCGATCGACTAAATTATGGAGATTATAAGTTATTAAATAAAATTGGCTTATTAAAATATAAATCAAAAAATCCCCAAGAAAGCTTTGCGCCAAGCATGAAGTTTGACGATTATAAAATTCTTGATGAAGAAGAATCAAAATAATACCAATAAAATTGGTCATGCGTCTTTAGTAATAATTAGGCGCATGGCTTTTTTTATCTATTTTTCTCAATAGCCTATTTCTCGAATGATTTTTTTCACTTTTCGGATAAGCTCTTAGTTGAAAAAACTTGCTGATGTTAAAAATCTTATTATAAGCTAATGCTTTATGCCACACGTATAGGGCTTTTTAAAAAAGCTTTATTCCTGTTCAAACTTTCTAAATACTTTATCAACACTGTCTTTCAACCAGATTAATGGCATCAAAATTTGATCTATTATAGGCAGCAGTGCCATAGGCATTGGAGGAACAAAATCAAACAACTCCTCTTTTCTTTGTTCCCATACCTCAATAAGCTCTTGATAGAAATTTTGTCTCTTTACCGTTGATAATAGCTGGCTTTTAAGATTAGTATCTGTAATGAATGAACCGTATATTTTTATGCCTTCAAGTGTAGCTTCTAAATCAGAAAATGGTTGTTGTAAAGATATTACTATAGCTTCAAATTTATTTATTATTATAGATAGCTTGTCTTGATCAATTGGTTCTTTAGATTTAGAACTTAATTTTTTTGCTTCATCAAAAACAGTTGATCCTTTATCATAAACTTCTTGTAATCTTTTTTGTTGTTTCTTAATAATTGATATATCATTACGTATTAATTGTTTATTACCTGTTTGGATAAGTGCTGTGATTCGTGGAACGATAATATCTAAAATTGTTGATACGACTCCAAAGCGAACCGTTGAACTATATATAAAATTTTTTACTGATATAGCCGGGTCAAAAAACCCCCGAGCTCGCTCTTGTTCAGAGGCATGAAGTTTTAATTCCCCAATCCGATTGAGGTCTTGTTTTTTTAGCATTTCAGATATTTCTTGCAACTTATTTTTATGTTTTTGTAGCTCAAAAAGAATAGAAATAAATTGTTGTTTGTGTTCTGCTTGAAGTTTTCCTTTTTTAAATAGGCCACCAATTTTTGATAACACAACGAAGGAATGTTCTAATGCCTTATTCCATGTTTGATATTTTTCTTGAGCAGCGCGAGCTTTATTCGAAGCTTGCTCTGCAACTTCATTCAATGGATCTCCAAAAGGAAAATCTAGTTGTACATCTTCTAAACGCATTGCAAATAAATTTTTTATATGCGTGTCTAATTCGTTAGCATTATTTTGCATTGTTTTAATACTTGATTGAAGTTTATTAAAAATCTCATCAACACCAACAGAAATTTCAGTAATTGGTCTTAACTGCTTTGTTAATTGTTGTAATTTAATATTCAATGTTTGCAAAGAAGAAGTAAGATTCATACATTGAATACAATTGCTACTACACAGCAGTGTAAACAAAATAAAAAGATATAATTTTTTTTTCACATATTACCTCTTTTTTATATGTTTAATATTCACAGTATTAGCGTAGTTAGGTCAATGGATTTGGAGTAAAAAATATTTGACTAGTAAAAGGTTGTTGTAAAGCAAATTGATATACAGTATTTATATTACACATAGAGGAAGCTTTGAGATATATTTTACGCATATGTATATTTTTTACTTTTGCCACTGGTGGTTTTGCAGGACCTAACACAAGCACGTTATATTTTTTTGCTTGTTTAGCTAATAATAAAACTAAATATTCTGCATCATCGTCCAGATTTTTTTCATTAGTATTTTTTAATTCAATTTCTGCAAAACGCATGTAGGGAGGGTAATTAAGTTTCTTTCGTTTTTCTAATTCATACTCATAAAATTTTTGATACGAGTGTTCAGCAAGATATTCATAAATAGGGTGATCGATCATCGTTTGCACTATAACTTTACTATGCTCACTTGCACGTCCTGCACGCCCTGCAACTTGAATTAGTTGTTGCAATGTCGTTTCAGCAGCATTGTATAATGGAAAATGTAAATTAAGGTCAGCCCACAATATACCAACTAACGTAACTTTCGGAAAATGATATCCCTTAGTAATTGTTTGCGTACCAACTAGAATATCAATGGTTCCTGTTTGCATTTCATGTATTGTTTGTTGCCATTTTTTTTTATTAACTGTGGTATCCAAATCAGCACGCACAATACATGCTTGTGGAAACCTTTTTTGCAATATGGTAACAACTTGCTGCGTTCCAATTCCTTTTTTTAAAAATGGATTATCACTAGCTTTACACTCAGAACATAAATAAGGTAATGATCTTTGTATGCTACAATAATGGCATGTTAGCATATTACCTTCATGTAGAGTTAGACTCACAGAACAGTTTGAACACATAACAATAAAACTGCATTGTTTACATTGTACAAAAAAACTATAGCCACGTCGGTTCAAAAAAATAATCGTCTGCTCATTGCGCTGTAGCTGATGTTTGATTGCTTGTTCTAGTTTTGTACTAATCCAAAAATTTCTACGCACCTTTTTATCTGCCAAAGATACGACTTCAATTTTCGGAAACGCACCTGCAAACCGTTTAGTTAATCGACCGTAACTCCAGTTTTTACTTGTAACATTATATAGTGAAGCTACAGAAGGCGTACCCGATCCAAGAATTATTGGAATATTTGCTATATGAGCACGCAAGATTGCTGCTTGTTTTGAATTAATTTTCGGATGTTTTTTTTCTTGATAACCAACTTCATGCTCTTCATCAACAATAATACAACCCAGATTTGCTATTGGTAACAATATTGGCAAATGTACACCTATAATGAAAACTGATTTTCCTGCAACAAGCGCTTCCCACAACTGTCGCTTCTGTTTTATACTTGCAGCTGAATGAAAGCCATAGAGAGTTATATCATGCGGCAATTGAGTTCGTAGTAAAGTTTCAAATTGTACTGCTAATGTAACTTCTGGTAATAACAAAATGACAGATCGCTTACTTGTAATCGATTCAATTATAAGTCGTTTATATATTTCTGTTTTTCCTGATCCAGTAACGCCATGTAAAAGCAAAGGTGTATACTGTGGGGTATGAATTTTTGGTAGCAAATCGTTAACAATATATTGTTGTTCTTGAGTAAGTTGAATATCAGTAGAAACATTTTGCTGCTTTTGCGAATATTCTTTTACATGTTGTTTTCTTTTTTCACGTTGTTTTACAAATTGTCGTAATCGTTTGAGTAATATTATATAATCAATTTGATAGTATTCAGCAAGTTGTTTAATAAATTTTATATATTTTGAATCAAGTGGCATTTTCTCAAAGCAAGAAATAGCTCGTAACTCAAAAGGCATAGAAGGGTTTTTTTTTGTTACATATTCAATAACAGCAGGAACAACTCGCTTACGCAGTGGAACTTGTATAATAGTTCCCGTAACACATTGTTCTGTATATGACTGAGGAACGGTATACCATAAAGGTTTTGTAAATCCTTCTAATAATCTGACTTGAACGAACATATTATTTGTTTTTTACCTGCGTAACCAATTAATAAGAAGCAACATCCAGCTTATCATTCTACATACTCCCTTTTTCCTTTTTACTTTATAATCTATATAAAGATAGTACAATATTGCAATATTTAGGCAACGTTACGACTAGAACATGATTAAAGTAGGGCATAAGTTTTTTTTGGAAAAACCCTTGCTTTTAGCCATTTGAATATGAGAAAATGATAAATGAGTACGAGGGTGCTGCTCACTACGTGATAAGCTGTGGAAACACAGAGTATTACGCAAAGCGTGTGTCCTTGTACTCTTTTTTTATAGCAATAAGCTGTTATTTAGAAAAAGCCTTTATATTTCCCTATATTCATACAAAAAATTTAATTAGAAATATTGATTTTCTTCTTCAAAATATGCGAAAATAAAAGTGAGTATTAGAATGATATTATCTGCATAATGCCTTATTGATAAAATAAGAAAGGAAAAAAGAGTATGAAATGGTATATTTTTTTAATAACAATATTAGGTATTTTATCTAGCGAAATGATCAATGCGTTAGATATTGTAAATAGTACTAATTATCCGTTGGAAATAATTTTCATTCGAGAAGGAACATCAAAACCCACTCTAATGAAGTTTACTGCCACAGAGGATAAAAAGAAAAAAATTATTATTTCATCAAATAGTACTTTTCGCATATCAAATAAGGTTCAACCGGTATATGTCGATAAAGGTGAAAAACAAGATGCCGAGTTTGATAAGCTTAGTATTTGGGTTCAATATAGGGGGAACTCTTATAACTTTAATACAGGCTTGATAGAAAAGAATACTTCTAATTATCTTAAAGAAGGTAGAGCTACTCTTGTTTTAAAAATACCGTCAACAATAGAACAGCAAAAAGAGTATTATTTTAATAAAACAGCACCACTGGATCAATTGAATGCTCGATTTGGATTTAAAACAAAATAGTAATAGCTTTGGAATAAAGAATTTTTTGGAAAACCCCTTGCTTTTAGCCTTTTGAATATGAGAAAATGATAATGAGTACGAGGGTGCTGCTCACTACGTGATAAGCTGTGGAAACACAGAGTATTACGCAAAGCGTGCGTCCTTGTACTCTTTTTTATAGCAAAAAGGATTTGTTGTGGGTGACTAAAAGTGTAC
>SDBT01007591.1_pt1 | contig 17817 bp, 16 predicted proteins | sample 2277101 | NCBI WGS metagenome assembly SDBT01 (sample SAMN10404973, study PRJNA504765) | marine sediment metagenome | isolation source: marine sediment core GS10_PC15, 103 cmbsf | place: Arctic Ocean: Southern Knipovich Ridge | collected 2010 | reverse complement strand
ACTTTCCGGACACGGCAACATAGTGCCGTGGCTACAATTACCGGACACGGCAACATTGCCGCTTCGCTCTCGCCTGGCGGCTCGCATAGCGCCTTCGGCGCGTCTGTGCCGTGGCTACACCTTCCACCTTTCACCTTTCACCTTTCACCTTTCACTTTTCATTATTTCCCTTTTTCCTTCAAGCTGGTTATCAGCTTTTGGAGCATACTTGAGACTTGGCGACAATGGCTTAGGTATTCCTTTCCGTGCTCCTTATCAATATAGCCTAATTTTATGGCCAAATACAGTTGAGTGCGAAGTTCGCCTGCGGATCCCTTGGCAATGAACAAGAAACGAATAAATTCTTTCGTTGAGCCACGTTCAAAGCCCTCGGCGATGTTCGATGGAACGGAAACAGCGGCCCGGCACACCTGATCACGAAACCCCCAATCTTTAAGTTCCCGGAACTGTTTGTAGATGTCTACGCAAAGACGGCAAGCGTCCTTCCAGACATCCAATTCTTCAAATGCGCGCGAACCGGTCTTCATTTTCCCTTTTCCGCCTTTCACCTTTCACCTTTCACCTTTCACCTTTCACTTCCCACTTTTCACGTTTCACGTTTCACTTCTGGGTTATGGCGGCGGCGCGTTGGATGTCGTCTTCATCGAGGATACAGTCCTGACGGCGGAGCTCGGCCTGAAGCACTTGTATGTCGAGTTGGCGGGGGCTGACGTGCGCTTTGAGCGAGAGCGCCGAGGCCACGCCGGCCGCCTGGCCCATGACGCCGCATTGGGGCATTACCCGCAGGCTGCCAAGCGCTTCATGGTCGCAACTCACGCACCGGCCCGCCACCAGCAGGTTGTCCACGGCCTGCGGCGCCAGGATGCGATACGGGATCTGGTAGCGGAAATCCTTGGGCGGCCGCCAGACCTTCGTGTCCATGCCGGGGCCGGTCGTGCCGTGAATGTCAATGAAAAAGGAGCCGTAACCGATGCTGTCCGGGAAATGCCGCTGGCTGATAACGTCGTCGCGGGTGAGGGTGTAATCACCCCTAATGCGTCGGCTTTCGCGAATGCCCACGGTGTTGGGGGTGGCGACCATGTAACAGTTTTCCATGCCCGGCACGTATTTGCGAAAGACCTCGATCGCTTCGTAGGCCTGTCTGCGGCCTTCGATGGTCGCCCGGGTAAGGTCGGCGGCGTTCTTGGCGTCAATGAAGTTCACGTGGGTAAAATTTACGCCAACCTGGTCCGGCCGGGTCGGAGTCCACCACCAGCCCATGAGCTGGGTCTGAAACGGGCGCATATCGCCGTTGTCCTGTGCCTGCTTCCAGACATCTGCAAGTTGATAGTCGTTCCCGCGAAATTCCGCCACGCGCGGCCAGTCCACGCCGCCGATGGTGAACATAAGGGTTACCGGCTGGCAGTCCCCGGTCTTCTCGTCTCCCTCAGCGAATTCGCAGCCGGCTGCCGCCGCCCCGTCCCCGTCCCCGGTGCAGTCAATGACTCGTTCGGCGTGGACAAGCTGGCGCCCACCTTTGTTCTGGATAAGCGCGCCCGTGACGGCGCCGCGCTCGACCACGCTGTCGCAAAAGAAGCTATGGTAGAGCAGGTGACAGCCAGCTTCCGCCGCCATCTGTTCGAGGACCAGTTTCATGCCTTCGACCTCGAAGTCGCAGGATGAATTGTCATGCCAGCCATAACCGGCCTCAGCCACCCGCCGGGCAATCTCGAAAGGAATGCCGCCCACAACCCGGGTATCGGTCCCGGAAGCTGAATACAGGCAGATATGGCCGTGCCCACCGGCGGTAGCCACCCCGCCCAGGCAGTTGAACTGTTCGACAATCAAGGTGTTCAAGCCCATGCGCGCGGCCGCGAAAGCGGCGGCCACCCCGGCCGGGCCGCCGCCAACCACCAGCATTTCCGGCTCAGCAGCCACGGGGAAGCCGGCAGCCTCTTTCTCGCTCAGCATTGCTCGGATTCCTTTTGCTTAGAGGCACTTTCTTTGGCGCGGATGACCATGCGGGTTGGGTGGAGTTCCGCTTCCAGACTGAGGGGCATTTCTCCCTTGCCCATTAAGCAAGCCAGATACAGGTCCAGGTAGTCAAGGGAAGCTTCACCGAGGTCAAGCGCACCGCAATCTTTATTGTTCAAGACCAGCCTGGTGCGAGCGCCGCCGTCAACCGCCTCGACAAAGCCTTTGGTCCCGAAAATCCGCAGGGCCTCGTTGCCCCAGGCGCCGAACTCAGGGGAATTGAGGTAGTTCGCGATGACCGCGCCCACCCCGCCGTTATCGAGGCGCAGCGTCATGGCCGCCGCCATTTGCAGCCCGCCTTCTTTGGGATTGCCCAGCCCTGTTTCCACCGCCTCGATTTCGGCGATCCTGGTTCCGGCCACGTGTTCGATAAAACGCAGCGCATGAACCCCGGCCTGGCAGATCAACCCGCCGTCAATATCTTCGTCCTGCGGCCGGTTGTCGTGGTACGGATATGATTTCTGGGCCATGACTTGCACCACGGTGCCAATCTCCCCTGCCTGCACCAGCCGGCGCATCGCGAGGTATGGCTGGGCGAAGGCAGTGCCGGCCATTTCATGGAACTGCCTGCCCGTCCGCTCGACCGCCGCAAAGATTGCGTCCAGGTCCGCCTCTGTCGTGGCGCAGGGCTTTTCGGCATATACGTGCTTGCCGGCCTCGAGACAACGGATCGCTTCGCGGGCCTGGGCGCACCGGCGAGGCGAGCAGAGCGAGATCACCTCGACCCGGTCATCCGCCAGCAACTCCTCGAGACTGTCATAGTGGCGAATCCCGGCCCGGTCACGCAGAGCTTCAGGCAGTTGTGAACGGTTGAAAGCGGCTGTGGCAGCCAGTTCCGCCAGTGGATGATCCGTCAAAGCCTGCTGAATCTGATGACCGTTGCCGCCGTAAAGACCAATCTGGACTTTAGCCAATTTCCGGCTCCTCTTCTTAGTGCTTAGTACCAAGCGCTAAGCGCTTAGTTTCCGTTCATTCGGCTTATTAAGCCAGTGGGAGGGGGACGCCGCCCTGAGCGGCGGAACGTTCGGCCGTGCAGAGCACGTTGATTACCTTGGCGGCGCTTTCACCCGAGACCATCAGCGGCTTATGGTCACAGAGCTGGTCGGCAAGGTTGTTGTAGAAGTCCTGGGTATCGGTTTTGCGGTAGGCGACTTGAATCTCGGCCGGATCGCCGGAGCCCAGCCTGGTTTGCACTTTCAACTTGCTCTTTTCATCCCACTCCCACTTATCGAGCAACGTGCCGCGTTCGCCGACAAGGCGATAGCGGTCCGGCTGGATGGTCGCCTTGCCCGAACTGGTGATGTGCGCTTCCACGCCCGAGGCAAAGTGGACGTGAACCACGGCGTGATCCTCCACCCGGTCAGCCGGGGTGTCCGGCGAGCGGTAGAGAGAACCAGCGACAGCCTTTACCTCACTGGGGTCAAAATGCAGGCAATAATCAACCAGGTGGGCGCCCCAGTCAAACATCAGGCCGCCGCTTGGTTCCTTATAGCCGCGCCAGGTTTGCGGTCCCGGGCCATAGTTGATGCCGATGTTGATCTCGATCAGCCGTCCGAGCAGACCCTCGTCGAGCACGGCTTTCGCGGCCAGGAACCACGGGTCGAGGCGCCGGTTATGGAACACGGTCACGAAGCGTTGATTACGTTCGGCGGCCGCGAGCATGGCCCGGGCGTCTTCGTAAGTGGTGGCCATCGGCTTTTCGGTCACCACGTTTATCCCCGCGTCCAGCGCCTGAATCGTCATCGGCGCGTGCAGGTTATGAGGCGTAACGATGGAAACCAATCCGAGCTTTTCCTGGGCGAACATTTCCTCGTAGCCGGCATAGAACTTTGCTTCCGGGAACTCTTCCTGCGCCCAGTCTTTCAAGGATTCGTTGGAGTCGCACAGGGCCGTCACTTTCATCCGGCCGGTGTCCCGCTGCATGGCGGCGTGCCATTTGCCAATCCCGCCGATGCCGATTACCGCGCTGCGAATAGGGTCCATCATTTGTCCTCCGTATTCAGTGTTCAGTTCTTGTAGCCGCGGCACAGACGCGCCGAAGGCGCTATGCGAGCCGCCAGGCGAGAGCGAAGCGGCAATGTTGCCGCGTCCTACTCCGTGTTCCGTGTTCCGTGTTCAGTGTTCAGTGTTCAGTGCTTGCTTCCTGAGTTTTTCATTTTCCGGGTATTATAGCCCGGTTGCGAACCGAGTCAATTTCGGGCTAAATATTCAGGAGAGGGTTCCCGTCAAGCGCCAGCCGGAATCAGCCCCCGCTTGTGAAAAGCTATTTCCTGCCGATAAACATAAAACTTCGAGAGAGAATGTGCATCATGAGCGATTTTCTCGACAGGAATAACGAGAGCGCACCCCGCCAAGAAAGCCGCTCAAGATTCAACTCGCAAGCAACAAGGTGACATTTTTTCGGTTGTACGTAATCAGGAACCGGATGGAAGATGTCAAGCCTTCGAAAGCCGATCTTCTTGAGCATCCGGATGTACCCAAGCAAGGAGTAGGTGTAAACCCTATAATCCTGATTTGAAGTGAGGATGGAATATATTCTCGCCAATCGTCTCGGCAAAATCGAGACAAGAGATTGATTTGTATGTAGATCATTTGCGCCCAAGAAGTACAACCACCAAAATCGGTTTTCGATTGCCAGGTAGAAAGTCCCTTCTTGCTTCAGGGTGGCGTGACAGTTCTGCAGGAACTTCATTTGAATATCCAAGGGATTGCCTGCGGCCGAAGCCGGGAGCCACTCCAGGACGCCACTGACCATCACCACGTCGAACGATTCATGACGGAAAGGGAACGCCTTATTGACATCAAGTTCCATCCCAACAAAACGCTCTTGCATAGCCTGCTGCGAGAAACGAGAGGTGCAGAACTGGAGCCTTCTATTTGCTGTTTCCACTCCTACGACTCTAGCGCCCTTTTCAAGGCACCGTTGACTGGCAAAGCCCCAGCCACACCCGACGTCAAGAACCGTAGTTGCGGCGTCAACCCCCAACGATTCAACGAAGTCCGACCGATAGCGGGCAAAAAAGTAGTCGCGCGTATATTTTGCGACCCAGGGAGCCAGCAAAGGCAAGGCGGTCTCCACGGCTTTCTGCCAGCCAAGCTCATCAGCTTTCTCCAGTTCCTTCAAGAATTCCTTCGACAAATAGTCCGATGAAAAGTCATCCTGATCGCTTCGATGAAAACGGAAGATGCCGTTTTCGATGACGGGATGCACATCAGATATCAGGTAATCCGAAATCCAATGACCGGTAGCGCCCATTTCACCCATCCTCCCATTCAGGCGAAGCTTCGATCATTGCAGGTTCCTCCGTCGTTTTCCAGTTGCGGTTTCCCTCAAAATATGCCTTGAAAATCTTCAACGCGTCGGACACTTCGAAGTAGCCTTTTCGAACGGCACACCAACGCCTGCATTGTTTTTCGTGGACGGCATGAGAAAAGAATGGTTGGTATGCGAACACACTTCGATGCCCGAGTGCAGACAACGCACTAATGCGATGGTTCCCGTTTTCTACCAGAAACCTTGTTTCGCCATTTTCTGCAACAAGGGGTCGTACCGCGATATAGGACCCGTGTTCTTCAGGCTTATAACCATAATGTCTCATCCGGTATAATGCCCCTTCCAGCCAAGAAAATTCTCCCTCGATGCGGTAAAACGGCACCCCTTGATAGGCGAAATGGGTTAAAATATCCGGCGAGCTCTCAATATCTGAAGACCAACCTGAATTTAAGTTGAAATTCTTCTTTCTAAAGGAATCCCAGGGAAACCGCCAAAGAGGATATTCTTTAGACAAATCGCTCACTCCTAATGCCTCCCCAAAATTCCGGGGCCGGTAGTACCGAATGAATTCGACAAATCGTTTGCGAACCTCATGCACGGGGCATCCTTGTTCAAGGTCAATCAGATAGGATTCGTATGGGTTATATTCACCCCTTCCATATCGAAAGCCACCGTAAGTAAAACAATCTTTAATGGGGACCTCAAGAAAGCGACCGGGGTTGAACGCCCGCTCCAATCGCCTTATCAACAAGAATACCTTTTTGGCTTCAAAAACCAGCATTCTCCGCAAACCCATGTTCAATTCATTCCTTAGCTTGCCGCGGACATTTCAAAGCTCGCGTTCTTTCAGGATAAGTACAGATGCTTGGCGACATCTGGACAGTCAGGCGGAGGGAAGCAGTATCGAATTTGCTTGTCGTACAGTTTCTTGGGAACAGAGGTCCTGACGTTCATGTCAAGGTCACAGCCAACCATATACACGCCCTCGGAATTCTTGGACTTATGGAAATACAGACACTTGTGGCAGATATTGACTCGCCGTCTAATCTCAGGGCGCTTGGTCATGCGGTTTTTTCCGGCAATTTCATAGGGACATTCAATCGGCACTGGCCAGTCCCGGCATTCTGCATCGTACGCATCTTGGCCGGTACAGCCGGCATCGTCAAAGTAGCAGCCGACCTTAGTCGGGTTGCCGTCAGCATCATAGAACTGGTGGAAATAACCGCAGTCATGGCAAATCTCGGCTATTCGGCCAGTCTCGCGCTCGCCCATCAGAACGTTCCTCCCGGCTTAGACCTGAGCATTCCCATAAAATCTCCCCCTTGAGATTTCACTCCGCGAACCGCCGTACAGTCCAGGATGCGTCCCCCAGTCCGGGCCGACATTTGCGAAAAAAAAGGACACATCCTGCATTGTACCCCAGTTAAGGCACGCACATGCCCGAAGAAGAATACAAGAGGATGCGCCCAAATAACGAGCGCATTCCCCCGCATAGCTTCTTCTTGGGTAAAATGTGCGTTTTTAACTGAGAGCTTGGCGAAGGAAAGCGACTACTTTCCAGAATGAATTAAAGAACTGTTTTGCCCGGCAATGACCTCCTCTACGAATTCAAAATAATAGTTGCTCGCGATTCTTCACAGTATACGCCCGGCATGATGCAGATTCAAGTTGTCGCGGAAAATCGAAACGAAAATCAGCGCCGTTTTATCAGAATCCAGAATTTGGAGGACGAATGGCCTCGGCGAAGGCGGGTTCAGTTCCTTGTCATGAGTTCCGAATACCGAATCCTGAGTACTGAATACCCAATACTGATCTTCAACCGCCCGGTGGCCCGGCGGCAATTTCGTCAAAAATATCGTCAAGTGATTTTGTTATGGACCATTCCGGGAAATGGCGCTGGAGCTTGGACAAGTCCGAGATATAACAGATATGATCGCCGGCGCGGGGCTGGTCCACGTAACTGTACGAGAGTTTCTTGCCGGTGACGGCCTCGGCCTTGGCGATGGCCTCGAGGATTGACACGCTGTTGCCGCGGCCGCCGCCGAGATTATACACTTCGCCGGCGCGCGGTTGGCGGTAGAATTCCTCGAACACCCGGCAGACGTCGCAGGCGTGGATATTGTCCCGCACCTGCTTGCCCTTGTACCCAAGAATCCGGTAAGGCCGGCCGTCCCGGACACATTTTATCAGGTAGGCCAGAAAGCCGTGCAACTCGACGGCGGCATGGGCCGGGCCGGTCAGGCAGCCGCCGCGGAAAGCCGCGGTTTTCATGCCGAAATAGCGGCCGTATTCCTGAACCATGATGTCCGCGGCGACTTTGCTGGCGCCGAACAGACTGTGCTTGGAGCGGTCGATCCGCATTGATTCGTCAATGCCGTTCCGGTATGCCGCGTCGGCATAATCCCAGCGCGTCTCGAGTTCGACCAGCTCGAGTTCATTGGGCGCGTCGCCGTAGACCTTGTTCGTGCTCATAAAGCAGAACACCGCCTCGGGCGCCGTGCGCCGGACAGCCTCGAGGAGATTCAGCGTGCCCACGGCGTTGACGTCAAAATCATCGAACGGCCGTTTGGCGGCCAGGTCATGGCTTGGCTGGGCGGCACAGTGGATAATGAAGTCCGCCTTATTTTCCGCAAAAAAATCCAGGACCTGCTGCCGGTCCCGAATATCAATCGAGTAATGGTGGAAGTTCTTGGTTGAGTTTTTCAAGCGGGCCAGGTTCCACAGCGTGTCGCCCTCGGGGCCGAAGAACTCCCGGCGCAGATTGTTGTCGAGGCCATAGACCAGCCAGCCGCGCGACTCGAAATAAGTCACGCATTCGGAACCGATCAGGCCGTTACTGCCGGTAACCACAAGCGTTGTCACTGGGCTGCCGCTGCTCCTTTCGTTCTATGCGAATCTGCGGGCGCGGCAAATTCGTGGCGCAAATCATCCGCGGCTCTTAGTCAAAGTTGAAGTTAACCGAGTTGGATTGTAATGCAAAGCCTGCGGCGTATCTTATCGTTCGATTCTGTGACCGCATTGCGAGGCTGTGCTACGGTGGAGGCGCCGAAAGGGAAAGCCATGTCAGCACGAGAAAATGATGATAAGCCCGGCAAGAAGAAAACCAGCCAGGGCGTAGGCCGGGAAAAAGCCATATATGCAAAGCGCTTCACGGAGAAAGAGGACAAGCGGCGGCGGAGAACTTGGAAGGCCTTATGCCGTCACTTCTTCCAAAAGTATATTGCGCCGGAAGACACCGTCCTGGATATTGGGGCTGGTGATGGCCTGTTTATCCGCAATATCATTGCCAAGAGACGGATTGTTGCCGACCTTAATCCGCAGGTAGAATCATTGCGGGCAGAAGATATTGAAGTGCTTAACGTGCCGGCCGCCGAGATCGCCGAACATCTGGACGGCCAGGTAGATGTGGTTTTCATGAGCAACTTTCTGGAGCATTTGCCCTCCAAGATCCTCGTGTTGGATGTCTTGCAGGAATGTTTCAGCGTGCTCAAAGCGGGTGGCAAAATTCTGATCCTGCAACCTAATATTCGTTATGTCGGCGCCGCTTACTGGGATTATATCGATCACCACATTGCGCTGACGGAGCATAGCCTGGCAGAGGCATTGCAGACAACCGGTTTCCAAATTAAGCAGATAGTTCCCCGGTTCTTTCCCTACACAGCGAAGTCGCGTCTGGGTATCTTGGCGCCGTTTACGGCTTTGTATCTCAAGCTGCCGATACTGTGGCGTTTCTTCGGCAAGCAAACCTTTGTTCTGGCCGAAAAGCCGACCGGCTAAAGCAGACGTTCACGGGCTGGGGGGCACGCGCCGATAATCCTTGCTTGCAAACAGACGTTCCAGGAAGCAATAGAAGATTATAAACAGGTAGCGTGAACCCATTTCTCTGATCCTGAGCTTCGAGATGCCGGTCTTACGATTCTCCCAGGAGATCGGGATGATTTCGTATTTGTAGCCGCGGATTATCGCTTTTAAGGGGAGTTCCACCGTCAGATTGAAGTGTACGGCGAGCAATGGCCGGCAAGCGTCAATCACCTCACGCCGGTAACATTTGAAGGCGTTGGTCGTATCGTTGTACCCGTGCCAGAACAGGATGCGGATAACCAGGTTCGCCAGGCGGTTGAGGATGAGCTTGTGCAGCGGGTACCCGCGCACCGCGCTGCCGCGGATGAAGCGGGAACCGAACACGCATTCGGCGCCCTCGTCTATTCTATGAAAATATGCGCCCAAGTCTTCCGGACTGTCGCTGGCGTCGGCCATGTAAACGGCCACTGCGTCCCCCGTGTAGTGGTCCAGCCCGCAACGCACGGCCATGCCGAACCCGCGGGCATTCGGATTCGGCAGGTAGCCGATGCGCGGGTTCCGCGAAGCAACTTCGTTCACCACCGCCTCGGTGTCATCCTGGCAGTGATCGGCGATTACCAGGATTTCATAATCGAAGTTCTCCGCTTCCAGGCGTTCGACAACGGCTTCAAGCGTGCCCGCAATACAGCCTCTTTCGTTATGCGCCGGGATGATAACCGAAAACTTCACAAGGTTGACTCTTGGCTTTTGGCTTTTCGCTTGACTTCCTGTACTATACTCCGTGAACCTTTTCAGACAAAAGAAGTTTCTCGCTCTTTTCCGGCCGGGCGCACACTGTGCAGTTCCTGGACACCTTGTCAGTCAGCCGAACGTGAAGGGGCCGCGGAGTCAACGTCGGCTTTCAGGCAAAGACGGTAGAACTTGACGGTAAGTTCGGGTTTATATTGGCCCTGACCCGTTGGAATGTCGCGGCCGGGGCGCCGTATCGAAAACGACCGCACTTGGTTTAATCCCGGAGCCAACTGCGCAGGAGAACGATAGAATGCCGCGAACGACGAAATATCGGGCAAGTAGGGCAAGAGCAAGAAGCCATTAGCTGCCAGTCGGGGAAATATCCGATGGATGATCGGCTTGCCTTCCCTGATTATACACAGATATAACACCGGGGATTTGAAGGCCTTGGCCAACGTCCATTCCCACATCGTCGACTGATATTCGATCGTCACCCAGACCGGCCCGCCATCGGCGGGCGGCACCGCCACATCTTCTCCCAACCTCAGCTTCCTTGTTGCGAGTGGCTCAAGTCGCCATGTGCCCCGGCTTGAGCATTTCTGGAAGAGAAGATAGCCCGCCGGGGCAATATCTGCAAGCTGGTAGTGCGTCGCCAGCGTCAGGAATGATAGACTGTCGCAAATTGTCGGATAGTTGCCGTCAATTGCCGGAGGCGCAAACAGCACGGCCGAAGGCGCCCGCGGCCCTTCCAGGTAGTCCCGGTTGCGTCTGATGAGATAGGGAGTGTAAGCGGAATACGAGACCAAAGTCGGCCGCGGCCTGAAGCGTAACCCGTTCGCCGCGGCAATCCCGGCGTCCCCTGCCGGCACATCAACCTCACCGCTGATCGCCGGCAGAGGAGCCGCCGTTCTCAAGCCATCAAGGTGCCGTCGTCGCCGGCCACTGGAAGACTCAGAACTGTCCATAAGCGCCAATAACGGCCTGCTGACCGTCTCCATGAAGCGTTCGGTCGCCTTCCTGAACAATAATGCCCCCGCCGGGAAATGCCACAGTGTCACGCCCGCGGCTGACAGCACCAACACTGCCACCAAAATCCGCGGCCACAGTCGCAAGCTCCGACGCTTGACCGCCAAGACCGGCCAGATTAGCGCAGCTATGGCGAATAGCCTGAAACATGCCACCATGATATGCGTCGCGTCAGCACGAATGAATCCGTGAAGAAAGACTATGTACAGGGACATACCGAGAACCGCCCCGGGACACCAAGATCGCCACCGCAGCCGCGGCCAGACTGCCAGCAAAAACTTCAGCCACACACAGAAGGCGGCAACAGCAAAAAGGAGGGTTGGACCAAGAGTTGGACCAGGGGCGCTCCTGGGGCAATAACCCATGACTTCCCGATAACCCGTGGATATTTCTGCCCAGCCTCGAAGGAACGGTATCACATTATTCAGGCCCTGGCCGCCCAGAAACCAGAAGAGGATGGTGCTCACAGCTAAAGTCAGCAGGCAGAAAGGCCATTTGCGATGCCGGACGGCGATGTCTGCGGCGATCACCGTGCATGTCGCCACAACCAGAAGCGGGAAAACCGCCTTCATTAGAACCAGCGGTCCCAGACTCGCAAAGATCAGATGTTTGACGGGCTCGCGCCACCCGCCATCCGCGAGAAAATGCACGAGCACCAGACTGTTCAGCAAGATGACCGGGAAGAACAGCACCATTCCCCAACGCACTGCCAGAGAGAAGGCAGGCACAACCAGGAGGACCACGAACCAGACAAAGGGCGGAAGCCCCACGCCGACCAGCTTGCGCCAGTGTTGCCGGACCACGAACACGCACAGCAGAAAGTAGAAAACGTTAAACAGGAGAAAGACCACGAAGGTGTCGGGATGATAGTACGGCAGGCCGATGAACCCCCAAGGCCCGTAGGTCATTATGATCTCCGTCCCGTGCTGCCAGCCTTCAGCAAAAGCCAGATGAAGCTGATACTCCATCGGCCCAGTCTCTGCTGAAGGCTGCCAAGGTATACATACGAGCAACGCCACCATTACGGCAACCAGGACGAGAATCCTATTGCAGTTGCACTTGATTTGCGCGATCTTACCCGCGTGAAACTTATCGAGAAGAAACGATAGTGGAGGCTGGCGGTGATCGTCACGATGCTGCTTGGTCATCTGATAATCCGCAAGTTTGGCGTCCTCCCACCCCAATCCTGGCTCATGCTCGCAACTGACAAGGGCAACAGTTTACTCATTTCACCGTACAACCCAAGCTATCCCGGCAAGCCGGAAGTGGCAAGGCGCCCCATTATTGGCCCGCATACATAGTACCCGCATTCATCCGAAGATCAATTCGCGAAAACTTGCGCATCCGTGGGCGTTTTCTGGCGAAAACGAACGTAGTGCTGGATCGAGCAGTGGTCGGCGATTACCAGGATTTCATAATCGAAGTTCTCCGTTTCCAGGTGCTTGGCGAGGGTGTCAAGCGTGCTGGCAATACAGTCTCTTTCGTTATGCGCCGGGATGATAACCGAAAACTTCACAAGGTTGACTCTTGGCTTTTGGCTTTTCGCTTGAATTCCTGTACTATACTCCGTGAACCTTTTCAGACAAAAGAAGTTTCTCGCTCTTTTCCTCCCGGCAGGGATCCTCCTGAGCACGCTGCTGCTTGTCTGGCTGCATCTTTATCGGCTTGGCAGTCATCCCGCCGGTCAATTCCTCGACGAATCTTCCATCGGTTATAATGCCTGGAGTATGGCCTTGACCGGCCGTGATGAGTACGGCGTGCGCTGCCCGCTATTTTTCCGCGGCTTCAACAACTACCAGGATCCCGTGATGGTCTACACCCTGGTTCCTCTGCTAAAGATTTTCGGCCTGAAAACCTGGGTCATCCGGCTGCCGAGCGCCTTGTTTCACCTGCTGGCGGCGGCGGCGTTCGCGTTATTGGCGTATGAATACCTGCGGAATCGCTGGTGGGCGTGGATCGGCGGTTTCATCTTTGCCGTTCTGCCCTGGATATTTCCCGTAAGCCGTTCGGTCATGGCCGGCTATACGCCCATGCTCCTGGGTATGATCCTCGGCTGGTATTGCCTGCTCAGAGCCTTCCGAACCCGCTCGAACTTATTTGCCGTCCTGGCCGGGGCCGCCTGGGCCTTTACCATGTACGCCCATAATATCGGCCGGCCAATGTCAGCGGCGCTTCTGGTGCTTTTCGTGTTGTGTTTCAACCGGGCATTGCTGCGGCGCTGGCGTATCGGCGCGGTGTTCTCCGCCAGCTATCTCGGCTTCTTGGTCCCGATGATTGCGAGCGTGCTGCGGCATCCCGGGACGCTGACCAGCCGGTTCAAGACCATCTCCATCTGGCATGATAACCCGGGGCTTGGCGACCTGGTCAAGCGCCTGGCACTCCGTTACATAGACTACTTCAACCCCCGCTTCCTGTTCTTTGCCGGCGACATTAATCTGCGTCATAACACCGGATTTGGCGGTGGGTTGTTTCTGTTTATGATCCCCTTCATCGCGGTCGGCCTGTACTGGCTGGGCCGCTACGGCTGGCGCCGGGCCTACTATCGCTTCCTGATCGCCGGCATCCTGGTTTATCCGCTGGCGGCGATTCTGACCTTCGACCGTATGCACAGCACCCGCTGTCTTAATGGCGCGCCGTTCTGGTGTCTCCTGGCCCTGGTCGGGATGCGCTATTTGTGGAGAAGTCGAAGAGCCGAAGAGCCGCTGAGTCGCAAAATCAAAGGGTCATTTTTTCGCGGGCGCTTGCAGGTGGGCCGGGCGCTGGTCATGATTCTTGCCCTTGGCGGCGTATTTGAAATTACGGAGTACTTTCGGGATTATTTTGGACCTTACCGGCAGCGCAGCCTGGGCTTTTACGAGACGGAATTCAATCAGCTCCTGCGCCAGGGCTTCGGTTTGCTCGGCGCTGGGGAAACGCTCTACATCTCCGCCTCGGCATTGCCCGCGAAATGCGACCGGGATTTCAAGCCACATCTGTACGCGCATATTCTGTTTCAGGGCCGGATAGACCCGGCCTACTATCAGACCAAGGGGATGCCGCGCGACCGGGTCCGAGCCTACACCGGCAAGATTGAGCGGCGGGGCATCCTGCTGCGCTGCGACTCGCTCCTGGACTATGACGGCAAGAGAACTGTGACGGTAGCGCCGAGCCCGGAGGCAATACCGCCAAATGCAGTGCTCCTCGCCCGCATTCCCATCAGCTTTGAAACCATCAAATACATCCCGAACGACCGCCGCATCAATATGCTGCTTTTTGAAGACGAGAATCAGCAGGGCGTACACTATGAAATTTATACGGTCGTTCCGCCTGTCGAGATAAGAAAAGCCAACGGCGAAAGCCGCCAGCCACCCCCCGTCATCCCCTTGCCCTCAACCCCAAAATAAGCGCCTGCTCGAGCTCAAGACAAATAATGAATGCGGTGGGCGTTTTCGGCCAGGAGCCGGGCATTGTGTTCGTCGCCCCCGTCAACGTTGGCGCTCATGAACACCGGCGGGGTCACGCCCTTGGCCACCAGCAAGTTCACCACCTCGGCCACGAGTGCGTTCACCACCGCGCAGCCCGTGACCGTTGACAGCGGGCTGACCTTGTCTGGGAATCCCGGCACTGTCACCGCCGCATCCCCATAAGGCGCGCAGTTGTCAATGACCACGTCGCACAGCTCGGCCAGTTTTTTGCCCGAGGGATGCCGGCTGCTGACCCCGGCGGTATAGGCCAGCGAAGTAATGGCGATGGTCTTGAGGCCCTGTTCCCGTGCATGCAGCGCCATATCAATCACAATGGCATTGCGCCCGGAAGTAGACGCAATAATCAGCAGGTCGCCGGCCGCGGCGTCGGAGGCGTCCAGCAGTTCCTGCCCGAGCCCCGGAACCCGCTCGAGTTGCGAGGTCAACGTCATGGGCCGCACAAAGAGGTTCATGCCGTGCGGGTAAATAGGGTTCACCAGCATCAGCCCGCCCGTTCGATACACCATTTCCTCGGTGAGAATAAATGAGTGCGTCGCGCCAAAGGAGAAGATGCTGTGGTTGCTTTCGATGGCCGCCGCCATGAGAGTGGCGGCCGCCTGAATCTTTTCGCCCTGCGTTTCGCCCACGCGCTCGAGCGCGGCGATGGCTTCGGAGAGATATGCCTCGGCAGACATGCTTAATACCCCCTTTCCTCAAATTGCCTGATGCTTTTCTGGTTATATTCAGGGCCGCCCTCGCGATTCCCGCTCATCAGTACGCTGGGTGGATCACCCGCGGCGGTCATCAGCTCCATCACCCGGCCCCAGATCAGCCAGGCACTGGTGGCCATGGCCACGCCGGAGATCGGCATCACCTCGACCTCGATTCCCGGAATCGTGATCGCGGCATCGCCGTAGGGCGCGCCAATGTCAACCGTTACGTCGCAAGCCTCGAACAGATTCTTGCCGGACGGGTGCAAGGACTTGACCTTCGCGGTATAGGCCATCGCGGTGAACCCGATAACTTTCATCCCGAGGGCCCGGCAACTGAGCGCCAGTTCAACCGCGGGGCGATTCTTGCCCGAGACCGACGCCAGCAGCATCACGTCTCCGGCCCGCAGATTGCTGGATTTAACCGCAAAACGGATTCTTTCGAGGTCCCTGTCCGCCGCTTCCCGGCGCCGTTCTTCTGCCCGGCACTTGGGCACTTTGTCCTGCAGGTGAAAGCTGAAGGCAAAACGCTGCACGCCAACCAAACCGCCGGCCCGGTGCAGCGAGTCGCCCTCGACGCCGTGACCCAGCGTCCAGCAATAGACCGCGCCGCGGTTCTGAAACGCGTGAACCACCATCGCCGCCGCCTGGTCAACCGCCGGCAACTGGCTCGACTCGAGGTGATCCAGAATGCCGCGGACCTTGTTCAGATATTCTTTGGGAACCATAAGCAAACAGACCTTTTGCAGGGTTAGGGTAAGAACAGTAGTGACCACCGATTATGTAGCATTCGCCTGTTCCTGGAAAGGGGCCATCGTCTCCAGAAGCCGGGCCCGTCGTTCGGAATAATCCTCGGGGTTCAGATGCTTCAGCGCCGTCAGGGCCACCCCCGCTACCGATGGCTGGGTCAGGCGCACAGGTTGCAGATTCGGCGCGAACTCCCGCACATGCTCGCACAGTTTCGCCCAGTAAATGTCCGAATGCCGGATCACGCCGCCCACGCCGATGAGCGGATAGTCCGACTCGGCCAGACCCAGCGTATCAACCGCGTCAGAGATGGTTTCGGCCAGCGCCTTGGCCGCCCCATCAAGAATTCCCCGGCTCACTTCATCCCCGGCGGCAGCCTGGGCGTTAGCCAGCGTGGCCAGCGAGGCGATGGTCGAGCGGTCTCCGTAATGCAGGTCGAACGTTTCCACCTCGAGCCATTTATCTCTGCCGAGGGTCTGCAGCACCAGCGGCGCCAGCGAGGTCTTATGCCGGGGATGGCAGTGGGCCCGGGTAGCGGCCTGCAACACCTTCTGGCCAATATAGAACCCGCTGCCGAAGTCGCCCATCAGCGGCCCGCGCCCGTCCAGGCGCAAGTGTCTGTGTCCGCCCCTCTCCATCTTCACATGCACGAACGCGCCGGTCCCGGCCAGGGCCACAATCCCGTGGCCTTTCTCCGCCAGACAGAACGCGGCCTGGTCCTCGGCAATCGGCTCGAGCTCGATTTTTGTTCCCCTGAAAGCGCTGAACAGCCCGCCGGGCAGGCCGGAACTCACAAAAGCCACATGCACGTGTTGCGGGCGGAAATCACCTAATGCTTTCCTGGCCGCCTTGATGATCGGCCAATGGCTGCGTCCGCTGACGCCGAGGTGTGAATACTTGCCCCAGCCAATCACCCGGCCGTTCTCCTCGAGCAGCATGGCCGTGCATTTGCTGCCACCCGCGTCCAAGGCAAAAATATGGCGCATTAAGCTCGCCCTCCTGGTGTTAAACGCTTAGCCCTTAACGCGTAGCGTCTAGCGTTCGGCGCTCAGTGCTTGGCGCTTAGTTTCTGAACCCTGAACACTAATACCGAATACTCCGAATACAATACTGAACCCTGAGACGGCCCGAAGGGCCTATGCGAGCCCCGCACCTAAATGCCCGCCGGGCATTTAGGTGCGGGGCGAGAGCGAAGCGGCAACCCCGGCCAAGGCTTTGTCAATCAGATTTCTTCTTCGATTAAGTTCCGGATTAAGCTCCAGATTAAGTTCCTTTCTGTCCGGCCCCGTCAGCGCCGATAACGTTTTTCATTCCGATCCTGGTAGGTCCCGTCCGCCGGGCGGGACCTCCGAGCTTCCGAGCGCCGCCCAGCGGTCGGCGCCTACTGTCCGCCCCGTCAGCGCCGATAACGTTTTTCATTCCGATCCTGGTAGGTCCCGTCCGCCGGGCGGGACCTCCGCCGACCCCAACGGGGTCGAATAATACAGCCCAGGGCAACGCCCTGGGTAAAATGCCGCCCCTATAATCCAAAGCCCTGAAAGGGCGACATAACGGGCTCTCGAACAATCTCTTATTTCGCCCTTACAGGGCTTGATTGTTGTGGTTGACTTGGTTCCCAGGGCGTTGCCCTGGGCTGTATTATGACCGCACTTTCAGCGCTCCGGATACTTCTTCATGGTTCCAGAACCCCAGACTCGGAAGCGCCGCCGGGCCGTCGGCGCCTACTGTCCGCCCCGTCAGCGCTCCGGACACTCCGTCGTGGTTCCAGAACCCCAGCGGGGTGAATTCCGCTAGCGCGGGGCGAAGCCCCGGGAATTCACGCCCAAAGAAAAACTCCGCAGCCCCGGCGCGGCGTTTTCCGGCCTCCGCAATCCCGCAGGGATTGAACGTGAATAGTCCCGGCAAGCCGGGATGGAGCGAGCTTCAGCGAGCGCAACCCGTGGTAAATCGCCAAATAATCCCAACCCTGGAGGACTCAGTATGTCAAGCTGATCTTGGGATTTTTTTGGTTTTGAGTGTGAGGGGACCTCCGTGGGTTTGGCGATTGTGTTGGTGGATTGCTTCATTGTAC
>SDBT01007590.1_pt1 | contig 17818 bp, 11 predicted proteins | sample 2277101 | NCBI WGS metagenome assembly SDBT01 (sample SAMN10404973, study PRJNA504765) | marine sediment metagenome | isolation source: marine sediment core GS10_PC15, 103 cmbsf | place: Arctic Ocean: Southern Knipovich Ridge | collected 2010 | reverse complement strand
GGCAAGCGGCACGTTCACCAATTGCACGGGCGGCGGCAGCAGCTTCGAGCTAGGTTCAGCAGCAGTCTACACCAACTGTACAAGGGACGGCGTATTCCTACATAACGGCACGCTGGCAAGAGTTACGCTTGTAGATACTACCAACGTGAATACGGACACAGCCGCCTGGTACAGCGGTATCACGTCGCTGGCATCATGGCTTGGCTTAATGGCAGGCAAGCAGGCAGCCGACGCCACCGCACGGACGGAAATGCGGGTTACTGGGGCTGGAAGTGGCACGTTCGACGAGACGACGGATTCCCTGGAGGCTAATGCGGAAGCAGTGGATGCCCTGAGTCCAGCGACACCAGTTACCTCAAGTATAGAAGGCCGGAATATAACAATAGGGTAATATTATGGCAACAAGAATAGTAGAAATCATACACAAGGTAGAAGATGTTCTGACGGACTTCGACGCCCTACCTACACTAGAAGACGAAGCCGCAGTGTACGGTGTGAAGCGGGATGATACCGATGCTATAATTGTGGCTGCTGGCACGGTAATGACAAAGGAATCCACGGGCGTTTACACCTATCCGTTCGAGGACGTTGTGGGCACGACCTATACCGCGTGGGTGAGGTCTGTCTACAGTGGACTTATCCGGTACACGGAAAGGGACTTCGTTGCCCGGTCCGTCACAGGCACGATGGTAGCCAGCTATTCGAGCCTGAAGAAAAGGGTGGGGCATTTCCTGTACGGAATCCGCTCGGGCTATTCGAGCGACCAGATAAGCGACATCGAAGAGTGCATCACAGACGGGCTCCACGACGTTTACCAAGCTCATACCTGGAGTTTCTTCCGACCGATTAAACCGATCACGACCACGGCACCCTACGCCACGGGCACCGTAACGGTAGTCGACGGCGTGGTCACCCTGGCCGGTGGTACATTCCCGTCCTGGTCTGCGATTGGAGTCCTGAAGGTCGACAGCGGGTATTACGAAGTAAACACCCGAGACAGTGACACGCAAATCACCCTGGAAAACACTTCAGTAGACGTGGACGCCCTGACAACCTTTGAGCTATGCAGGCCGGTTTACGACCTACCGGTGAACTTCGAGTCGATAGAAGGCGACCTGACTTACGAACCTGGCCAGAACAGTTATTACCGGCCAGTCAAGGTGAGAGACGACAGTGAGATTCGCAGGCTGAGCCAATACACCCCATACACCACCCGCCCATTTTACTACGGGCTTCGGAACGTGGAGTTCGACCCGACCGTTGGAAGCCGCCGAAGGCTTTCGCTGTACCCGTTACCTGATGCGGTTTATGTGTTGAAGGTCAGAATGAAGCTTCGGGCCACGATGATCGACGCGGTGAACCAGTTCCCAGTGGGTGCCGAGACTCTGACGCAGGTGATTACGGAAGCGTGCTTAGCCGCCGCCGAACGGAACTACGACGAGCAAGGCAGTGTGCATACGGAACGATTCCAGACGATGCTGCCCTTAGCGATAACGGCAGACCTGGACATGACGAGCCCACGGCTGCTGGGGCCGGACGCCCCGGCAGACGAAACCAAACGAACCATTTTCAAACCAATTGGCGACCTAACTCTCAACGGGGACATATTATGATTAAATCAATAACCGGAACGATCCTGATACCCACCGCCGCAACGGCTGTCGACCTCTACATTGGGACGACGGTTCTCGGTAGGATTCATGCGATTGTAATTGACATCGGTGACCTGACGACTCCTTCGATAGTAATTACCGGAGAGACTACTGGGGTTGCGATCCTGACGGAAGTAGCCTCGGGCTGGTATTACCCGCGAGCGTTTGCGAATCAAGTAGCTGACGGCACGGCTGAGACCGTCGCACGAGAAGACATTCACGTCTTGAACGAACGAATTAAGGTTGCTGTCACGTCGGCTATTGCTGCCGAGACGGGGACCGTGACGGTGTATTTCGATACGCCGGACCCATTTTAGCGTTTAACCTTTAGGAATCGGGAGTTCCCCGAACAACACTTTCACAAGGGAGTAGAGTAATGTCTGCACACAGAGTATTAAAAGATGTCTTTAGGGCTTTCGAGCCTACTGGCTCTGGAATCCTAAACGATCCCGGCGGTGGTTAAACAATCAAGGTGTACCAGTATGGCCAGCAGTGCCTCATTACCACGGCAACGGCAGAAGCCAGGACAATGGCGCGACCCACGAAGCCGGGCATCCTCTGCTCCGTGGTTCTCGACACGGACGCGGGCGACCTGACGCTCACTGTCACTGGAGGCTACAACTTCGACGGCGATACGTCGATTACGTTCGACGACGCCGGAGATATGGTAGTCTTCATGTCGGTGAAGACCGGCACGACTTACCAATGGCAGGTGATTGCCCAAGAGGGTACGAACGTAGCTGTGGAAGAGGGCGTATTCGATACGCTGACAGTTGGCGCGTTGACCGTGTCCACTACGTCTATCCTCCGGGGCGATGCGTTCGCCGCGCAGGACGCACCTACCGCAGAAGCCGCTGGCAACCAAGTGATTGCTGCTGCTGATTTCGTGAACGGAATCGTTGTTCACACCGTCACGGCGGCTGCCACCCTGACTACTCCGACCGGAGCGCAGATTACGGCAGTGCTTCCGGCTGGTGTTGCTACTGGAGATTCCTTCAAGTTGCATGTAATCACCCTGGGAGCGGGTGCTGACGACATCAGCACGCTGACGGCTGGCGACGGCGACGTTACCTTCGTTGGTGACGTAACGGTTGGCCCTGCTGCTGCTGGAACTACGTCCGGGGCGACCTTCCTCTTCCGGATAGCTGACCTTGCAGCCGACGAATACGTTGGCTACAGAATAGGGTAAACCATGCCACGCAAGAACATGCAAATGGATTTCCCAAATCTGGGAGTCGTGAGGCGATTCGGTAATCGGATCAATACAGAGCGTGGGCGGCATTCCGCTCCCTACGCTTGGAATGTCCGATTAGAGGATACCCTTACCGACCGTTTGCGTGGTGGCAGTTTTGTCGGAATATCTGCCGGAACAAAGTCATCGCCCGTCTACCGAGACCGGGCGGTGACGTTTTCCGGCAACGCTATTACCTTAGCGCGGCAGGGAGATGCCAGCGACACGTCGATTGCTACCGATGTTTCGGACACCCGACGCGCGATAATCATCCAGCTTTCCGAAGCAGCTGAGGTCGGAAGCACGGTAATAGCCGTGATTCCCCACAAGGATTCGAGTCTACTGTGTTTCACTGCGACCGAAACCTGGGTGCTTTCCGGCGATCCTGCAACTGGAGCCCTGAGAAGGGTTTCGGACGAAGTGGGTATCATCGGTGCGAGTGCCTGGGCCGTGGCTCACGACACAGTGTACTTCATGTCCTCATCGGGGTTGTACATGATGGGCGCGGACGGAGGTGGATTAAAGCCCGTTTCCGAAGACAAAGTGCCCGTGGAACTCACGGGGATTTCTGACTCGGCTTGTGTGCTGAATTACCACCACGCGGATCGAGGGTGCTATATTCACTTGACAGCAAGCCCTTCCTGGTTCTATGATACCGCCAGGGACCAATTCTGGCCGTTCGATACGGGTGGAACCGACAGCCATGTGCTGCTGGGGCCGTTCCAGATAGGCCAGGGTCATTCGTTCGGAAGAGTGCTGAATATACACGGAAACATGGCTTCGGGCTCCGCAAACGTGACGTGGCGACTTGTGACGGGCGACACAGCAGAGGACGCGGCGGCGAACGGGAAGCTGGCGATTGAAGCTTCCCTTGCGGCTGGTGATTTCTCCAGCTACGTTTCCGCTTCGGGAACATGGGGGGCTGGTTTGTCGCACATGGCTTACCCGAGAACGCGAGCGATATGGTGTGTGATATGGCTTTCCTCTGCGGGCACTTGGGCCTATGAGGCAGCCAGTTTGAATACAACTGTCAGTGGGAGGTGGAAGTAATGGCCTGCGAAATAGTACCGGAACAAGTGCCGTTTCAGAGTCAGATAGTCGTGCAAGAAATGTCCACGCCTATCGTGTCATCGTGGTATCTTCCGAAGACGATAACGGACATCCCGGAAGATTCCGTGGGATGGCTTGTTGCTCAGGGGTGGCAGATCACAGGTATCAGTTACCAACAAAACACACAGCCCCCTACGGCTCGCTACGCGATGACGCGCGGTGAATTGCAGACTGAACTGATTCTACAATACATGCTTGGTGAGTATGTTTTTGCCTACAACAACGCACTGACTATTAACAACCTTCGCTACAACGAAGTGATTGCGGACTGGCGGGTGCTTATCGCCACGTCACACGACTACTTTGACGACATGGGCCAATTGACATCTGATTACAACGCAGCGTTTGCAGCGGCCCTTGAAGAGTACATGACAGACGTGGAGGGCGTGATTGCTGAACACAACACGGCACTTGGGATAGCGGAAACAACAGGTATCAGTGCAGCGGAAGCCCTGAACGATAAACTGCCTGAACTGGAAGCGAACTACAATGCTCACGCTGATTTAACGCGAGGATACCTTACCAGCCTGGGCGCGACTGAACTAGCTAGGATCAATGAGCAGTTCGCCTCAACTCTCTCGGGTCAGCTTCAGGGTCTAACCGACCGGGGGCTGTATTCGAGTACCCGTGCCACGGATGTGACTGAACGCAACCATCGGGACCGTGACGAACAGATTCAGGCTCTAAATGACAGGCTCAATCGTGAGAACGTGGACAACGAACACCGATTGTTCCCGCAGTTGCAAGATGCCGTCAGGGGATTCATTGCAGGCAAAGCACAGTACGCAGCCATTACTTCCAGTAACATGGTAGCCGTAGGTGGACAGAGAAGTGCGGTGATTTCCGAGAAGATGGGCACTTACGAAACCCGCCTGAATGGGCTGGTGAGAGAGTTTGAAACATGCCTGAAACTGATGCAGTACATGCTTGAGGAGCGAAACAAACTGACTGTCGGTATGTTTGGATTCGTTGAGAGACGCGAAGACATCGGGCCCAGCGTGGCTGATATAACCCAGGTTGCCGTAGGTTTGGGCGACTCGGGAGGGGGCTGGATAGCTCCATAGCGGGGTTAAGGATTATGACAATGAGAATTACATACCTGATCTGCCGGCTTGGTAAGGGCCTTTTCGAGGGACCATCCTCGCTTGAGCCTTTGCCCAAGGGTTCTGTGATTGAGTCCCATCCTACGCGCCCACTCCCTAAGGCAGTGAGTTTCGCCATTGTATGTCAACATGCGTGCTTTGCGACTATTTTGGCCCTGCTCCAGTTTTGTCGCCCACCTACAATTGCCTTTTTCGTAGTTTCCGTCGTTGTCGATTCGATCAATGGTTGCCTCGGGGAACGGTTTATGTCCCATGTCCTCAAGAAAGTTAACGAAAGACGTGCGCCAGCGGTCGCAAATGACGATTCCCCGGCCACCGTAGTTGTGGTATTCGCGATAGCTGGCGTTGTAGCATCGGCGTTTCATCTCTTTCCAAGACGTGTATTCCGTGGTTTTGTAACCGCCGCCCTGGCTACTTCGAAGGCATCCGCACGACTTAATGCCGCCTTTGCGGAGGTCGCTTCCGGCTACAGTTGTGGTGTTTCCACACTCACAGCGACATTTCCAGTGAACTTCGGACTTGACGTGCGAGAACTCAACGACAGTCAGGCGTCCGTAGATATTCCCCGTTTCGTCTGTGGCCCATGGGGAAAGCGTGTTAGAATTGCTCTTAGCCATCTGAATCTCCTTCAAGATTTGGTGGTTAGAGCCGACCGGAAGCTACATACTTCCGGCTCGGCTTGCTGTATTATACCAGAACCGTGTCCAATAGTCTAGGAGATTAAGAATTATGGCCAATGCAACCACCCTCCCAGGGGATCTCGTAGTCCCTGGAGTAGCGAGACTTACAGAAGGAATATCGCCACTGTTGGCACCGAATAAGGTACTGGCAGTCTCGGCCTTGCAATCGGTGGCTGTTCCTATGACCGCGTGGCGGAAATGGGATGCTTACGCTACACCTTTGACTGCAAGCCCGGCGACGGATGATCTGGGGCTGATTGGAGGCACGTTCGGAACGAGTGCGCCGACGCTTCAGACAGACGACCTAGCAGCCAACGGAGCCCCCGTAAGCTACTACGCCCGAGCAGAGATTGAGATTCCGCACAACTACATAGCGGCTGGGTCGGCTAAGATACGTGTTCATGCAGGAATGCTGACTACGATTGCCGATCAGGATGCTACTGTGGACGTGGTGGCGTACCTGTCAGACAAAGACGAGACGGTCACTGGCGACTTGGTTACAGATGCGCCTGTCGCAAACAACATGAACAGCATTGCATCGCCATTCGCTGTGATTGATTTTGCACTGACCGCGACCTCGCTCACTCCAGGTGCTATCCTCGACGTGCGTATTCACGTATCTGGTGACGACAACGGGGCCGCCGGCGTAATTAAGGGCTGCGTTGCGGCCGTTGAACTACTTGTCGATGTCCGCTAACGGAGGTTTGCCATGACTATAAGGAAAAGAAGAAACCCCACCCACGGGTTTAAGCTCCCGCCCATGTTTAATCCGATGTCTGGACAACAGGCATCGCTTCAGATAGACGGGGACTTCCCATACTGCGCGTTGATGCAAGTTGCAGCGGAAGATACGCATGACAACTACGTCATTTGCCGTGGGTATGATCCTCGGAACAAGAAGTTCTATCCTTACGTCGAGGGCGATGAGGATAAGATTGGCATCTCCGTAGCGAAGCCTTATCCGAAACGCACGCCGGGAATGTATCAAGTCGGTGATGTGCTTCCGGCCTTCATCCCACTGACGAGACTTGGGCATAACCCAGGACAATCGACAGGCGATGACGGCGGGCAACCCGACGACCTCGAAGACGACGTTGAGCTTATGAAGGACGCCAACGACGTGTATGTCAACTGGCTGATAGTTGATGGCGGCGCAGCGATGGCGAGGGTTGAGGTTACTGGTGAGTTGACGGCAGGTCTACCAGTAGATAGCACAGATGCGTTAATAGTAGCCGACTGGGATGGCGTAGGGTACGACGAAGTGGAAGTCACTGTATGGAACACCCAGCATGGTGCGTTCTCCAAGATGGCAACAGTTCTTGGAGACGGCGGTGCTGATGGTTGGGCGATATATGTCCCAGACAGAAACCGCTGGGAACTTGTGTGGATGGACATACCGGGTATGATCTACGGCACGCTGAAGAGCGCCCTTTCGCATGGCTCTGCTGGGCCATTCTTCATCGACGTTGTCAACGTGATTACAGGTTACAATGTCTGGGGAACAAACTGGGATACCGCCAACCCTGCCGGCCAGGCGGTTTTCAATCCATCGGCGGCGAGCAATGGTCCCGGCGCGATAAGCTATTGGTTCGCAGGATTTAGTGGCGATCAGGTTATCTGCCAGTGGTCCACAGAGCAAGCCCTTCTCGGAATCATAGCCGTTGAACCGAACTCGAAAGACTGGGTGGGGCAGACGGTGATGGCGGACGCCGCACACAACCCAGTAACGATATACTCCCCGCCGTGGGCACCAGCGACATAAGGAAACATTCCAATGGCAATTAGAGTAGTACATGCACCGATTGGCGCTGCTGGCCTGGCGGGTTTCGCTACGGGTGTTGGAAGAGCCCAGGAGCGGAAGAACAAGTTCGCCTTGGCTCTGAATGCGCGAGCAAACAGGTTCCGAACGGGGTCACGGGTAGGAGCGGCCAAGCCCGTGGGTGGGAAGTTTGCCGATCCCCTGGCTGGAGCCACAGGGCAGCAAGCGATTATGATTCGGTCCCAGCAGCGGAGGAATGCGCAGGATCGAGCGGCAGGCCGTGCGCCGAAGTTTCCAGGCGCTGACCCAGTATTCACCTCCCAGGAAGACATTGACGCCGCCGCAAAGAAGAAGGCTGCTGATGATAAGTTCGACCGAGGTGTCGAAAACGAAGAACGAATCAACGATAGGGAACGGCAAGAGGCCGAAGATAGAGCAGACTTTGATCGCCGGATTAAGGGCATAGAAGGTAGGCTTCCAGTAATCCCGCCACACCTCGTAGGTTCAGAACACGAAAGGGAACTCAGGAAGCTCCAGCAAGCCGAGAGGGACTTGCGAAACAAGAGGAAGTTCAACCTGGACGACCCTGAAACCCAGGAAGGGCTTGCTGATATACGTGAGGATTGGGAAGAGATCATAGAGGGCGCGGGGCCAGCGAAAGACCCGCTGGACCAACTAAACGAGGATACTGTCTCTTTCGACCCGGTCACCAAAAAGTGGGTGCGAGGCGGGGGAACGCACAGACTCGTGGACGGCGAGCCAGTGTTGATTGAACAACCGAAGCCAGAGAAGGAAGCGAAACCCGAGGATTCATTCGACGTGAAACGATCCGCTGACATCAAGCGACAGAAGCAGATCATGGAAGACTACTACTTCGAGAATGGCATCGACATAAAAGACCCCCTCATGACCACCACTGACAGAGATAAACACATTAAGGCCGCTAAGGCTGAAGCGGATCGCCTCGCACCGATTACCAAGGAAGACGCAGAGCCGGAAGAAGTTATAAGGGACAAGGACGAGTTGCCTGTCGTGGACAAGGCACCCGAGGCACCAGCGGTGCCTGCCCTGTCACCCGAGGACCAAGAGGAAGCGGACGCGAATGCGATAGTTGACCTCGGTGACATAGGCGAAGACGAGGCACCAGCGTTAGTCGATCCTGGGGGTTCCGTAATGGCGGGGTTTGAACCGCTTCCAGGGCTACCGGGGTTCTTTAGGAAGGGGGATAAGCTAATTCACGATGGCGTTAGTAGACTCAACCGCGACCACAAAGCTGACGAGGCGGCGGCACTGAAGCAAATGCGTGAAGGCGGCGCGGCACCCGGAGCAGCACCAACAGAAGCTACGTCGCGCAGTGAACGGATTGCGAAAACCGCAGCCAACAGGAAAGCTGATGCGTTACGCAGAAAGAAGCTGCCGAAAGGTGTGCCCGAGGGTTCGGAGTGGGTTGACGTAGACAAGATTCGGTTGCCTGATGGAACCATAGTTAGGAAGAAATAATGCCAGCGATAGCAATACCCGAGGGTTGGGAAGTAGTTCCGGGTGAGATTGCAAGCGAGCCGGAAGCAGTCGCGGAACCGAAGATTCCTGATGGATGGGAAGTAGTCCCCGAGGCGGAAGCGGTTCCAGAACCCGTTGCGCCAGTACAAGCCCCTGTACCGCAAGCAGAAGCACCCGTTGCGGAACCTCAAGCCCCGGCCCCTGCTGCGCCGGAACCGGAACCCATTCAGGAACCGGCAAAGCCCCGCCGAGTCAAGATGGGGAACAAGATATTCGTCTACGCCCCAGACCGAACAGACGAAAGCATTAACAATGACCTTCAGCTAATGACCTCGGACGAACGCGATATGAGTCCAGAGAAAGCTGGAGGACGTTCTTCGGTCACAGATGGCGCGAAGCACAAAACTATGCGTGGGAAAGCTGATATGTCACAGGCGGGCCTGAAGGAATACTCCGACCTGCTTTCTACTGAGGGTAACACCGTCAAACCGAAAGACGTGACGAAGGAATACCTATCAGAGGTGATTGAGGAACGGGAGGCAAAGGCTAAGGAATCCAAAGGGAAGGTTCCTACGTGGGAATGGAATGACTTCAATAACGGCACTGAGGCGATGAAGCGGGACTTGAAGCGGTACTGGAAGCCTGATCCTCTCGTTGTAAGTGCTAATCTAAGCGACAGCGCTCGTTCTGCGTACAAGCGATTGAAGGCTGAAGAACAAGCAGGGACTCTGACTGAAGCCCGGAAGAAAAACTTAAAGGCACTCGAAAGCGCAGCCTTAGAGAGAGCCAGTCAACCGCCACGCACTACCTCGCGGGAAATGGATAATGCGCGAAGGAAAGGCGCAAGTCCAGCGGAAATGAAGAAGTTATATGAGATACTTCCAGAGGGAACCGTCCAAGAGGAAGATGGTAGGCGGACGGCGAACGTACCCCCAGGAGCCCTCTACTGGAAAGACGGCAAGCGATGGGCGAAAATGCCCAGCCAGGACGGTGTGGAGGCAACTGACGATCAAGGATACGGGGCTAATGACATCCAAGTACCGCTAAGGAAGGATCAAGAGAAGGCCCTTGAGTTTATTCGTGATAAGACTTCCGAGTTGGCTGACAGGTTATCGCTTGTTCAACCACCAACCACACCAGAGGAGCGAACCAAAGGGAAGGCAGATAGGGCGCAGTACATATCGGATGTATTGGCAGACCTCACCAAAAAGCATCCACTGATTGCGAGAAGCATTGACGCGGAGACCATTGACCAGATGGCATCTGATATGCAGACAGCGAGGCTGATAGTTGGCGGGTTTGGTATCGGGGAAGGTGTGGGAACGGCTTGGACTACAACCCCAGAGAGTCGAGCGGGCGTGTTGGCTGCTGTTAGGTACTTGTCAGCTAGGGAACGGCCAAGGCAAGAGCGAGGCTGGGCAGCAAGGACTGCTGAGAACTTCCTGCGAGGTGGCGTGGACTTCTTGCGTCCATTTATGAACGCATTAACGAGACAACCCGACTTAGAGGAAGACCAGGAGATATTCCGCAGGCAGCTTGCTGCGGCGTTGGACGGCACCGACGCCCTTGTACACGAGGATGATCCGTTCTACGCGCGATGGACAACCCAGGCGGCGGGGATGACTTTACCGATGGTGTATTCGGTAACGGCTGGGCGTTTGCTTGGCCCGGTCGGCAGGGTTATTGGTGGACGGCCAGTCACAGGTGCCAAGATTTTTGCTGGTATCGGTGCTGGTGGTGCGTTTGTTCCGCAGATATACGACGACACCTATTTCCAACTGCGAGAGGAAGGAATCCCCGTAGGAACAGCCCAGGTAACGGCAGCGGTAAGTGCCGTCGTCCAGGGAGTTATCGAAACCCTTGAAGTCAATCCGCTATTTGGCAAGACAATCGGTAAATTTACAAACACATATATACGAAGGTTCAAGGCTGCGATTCTTAGATACGGAAAAGAGACCGCCGAAGAGTTCGGGCAGGCAATTTGGGACGAGGGGGTTAAAGAAACGGCGAGGGTGTATGAGGATCAGCCAGGGCGAAAGGGCTTCGGCGCGGCGTTTGTTAGTGCCATGGAGCAAGGCTGGGACTCGATGGGTCCACTGCTTATTATGATGGGTCCAGGCATGGTTCGTGATGTGGTACTCTCCGACGTAGAGGAGAGCATAGACAAGGTAAAAGCCCCCACTGCCCCTCAAGGCAGGGCACTCGATATGCCCCCGGAAGCCCAAAAGAACCGCAAAACACGTCGAGAATGGTTCGAGGCGAACAAGGAACGGCTCCGGAAAGAGGCTGAAACCGCCCCAGTGGCCGAGGTAGAGCCGGAAGCAGCCCAACCCGAAGCGGAAGCCGTGAAACCGGCGGAGGCCCCGGAAACGGCTCCTGTGGCTTCCCAGGCATTACGCGAAGCAGGGCTGTCAGCGTTCGAGGAAGAGCCCCCTACGACAAAGCGATTCCCGTCTGCGGTGGAGGCCGCGAAAGCCGGTAAGTCGTGGGCACAATGGCAGCAGCCCATTTCCGATGCGTTCGTTGCGGAAGAAATCGACGAAACAGACCCAGAGTACCAAACCATCACTGACAGCAGTTTCAGCCACAAGGAATTCAACGCCGCGCGAGACGTACACGGCAAGCAAGTGCGGGTAACTATGGCCCACAAGCGTGAGCCTCTGTTTGGCACGGTAACGGACATTTCCGACGACTTCCGCAGCGTGACAGTAACGGCAGAGGACGGCAGTACGTCACTCCACAGCCCTGTCAACATCGACATCCTGACGGACTACATTCAGCATCGTGAGTCACGCGGTAAGGATGCAACGGCGGAGCGGGAATTCATAGCTCGCCAAGGGGAGTCGGGCATTAGCCCGGTCGGCGTTGGGGCGACAACCCCTGTCGATAGCGGTACAGCGAAAGCCAAGGCCGCTGCTTCTCCACCCGTTCCGAAGACAAAGGCCGAACAGGTGAAAGCCAGGGTTAAGGCTAAGAGGGAAGCCAAGGCTTCCAAACCCCTTCCCCCCAAGGCAGCAGCAGCGGTGGAGAAGGCAAAGGCTAAGGAAGCAGCCGTCAAGCCGAAACGGGACGCAAACACGAGAGTCGAGGAATTAGCCCGCGTATGGGACGCACAAGCCCGCAAGACCGAAGGAGGCAGGGGGTTGGCTGTTGGCTCAGGGAACATTGAGTTCAGGTGGAGAGCCGACGCCATGCGAATGGTTGCCCAGGGGGTTCGCGAAGGAAAGACGCCTCAGCAGGCAGGGAAGGAAGCCAAAGTAGCGGCCCGCGTATGGATTGCTAAGCATAACGCGCGGCGTCCGAAGGATATAAACTGGAAACGATCCGATGGTTCCGTAGACACGAACATCGACACCGCCGTTCGTATGTTCCTACAAGAGGCCCCCCAACCCGTTTCCGAACCCAAGGCTAAGAAGGTGGAGACGGAAGCCGTCGAGCAACCGTTGCCCAAAACGAAAGCCGGGCTTATTGGCGAGCTAACCGGGGGAATACCAATTCACACAGCCAGCGATGTAAAAGCTCGCAATAAGCTCAAGAAGATGAAAAAGGCTGAACTTGAAGAACTGGTTCGCAAGCAACGGAAAGACATAGCACCCGAAGACACCGCGCGAGAGCAGATTGTCGCCAAACGAGACGCCGCGCTGAAGAAGGTGAGAGACGCGGGTAAAACCGCCTTCAATGTTGGTGTACCAAGTGAGTTCATTAACGCATCCCTCAACCTTGCGTCTGCCCAGATTCAGCTTGGCGCCCACGACTTCAAGGCGTTCATTAAGAAGCTCTCCGCCCAGGTTGGAGAGGCAGACGTTCAGAAGTACATGCCTCAATTACAGAAGATGTGGGGGAATATGCTTGCTGTGAACGAGAAGGAAGCTGCCCCGCTTCCGAAGAAGGCCGTCGAGAAGAAACCAGCCAAGCCGAAGAAGGCTGAAGCAGAAGCCCCAGGTCACCCAGAAGACATGACGGGTGTGAAGGTTGCAAAGCTCGACGAACAAGCCGCCGCACTAGGCCAAGCACCGCCGAATCCTTTCGAGGCTGTTAAGGCTATTGATCTGCTGAACCAAGCCATTGCGGACCTGACACCGGAATCAGACTTAGCTATCCAAGGTCGTGCCGCCGAGGTCGTGGCGAACCCCTTGAAACCGATTTCACTGGAGGAAGCGATTGACTTCGCTGCCAGTCTGGATTTCAACTTCCGCAAAGCAGAGGACGCCACTAAGCGATACAACGACCACAAAGCTAAGGGTGAAGATGCCGCTGCGGAAAGAGCGGAAATGCAGGCGAACGAAGCCAATGCCGCTGTTTACGTCTTACAGCAAGCCGCAAGGAATGTGGGCCGTCAGTGGGCGTACATGGGCCACATCTACCAACTGCTGGTGGATAAGGACGGTAAGGCTCACATCGATAACATACTTCGCCGGGCGAACGCCGGGCTTCCCATAGACGAGGCATGGGTGGATTCACACGTTAAGAAGGTGGATAAATCTAAGAAGGATCAAGCTGAACGCGGCAAGGAGATAGACGAGAGTGGTGCCCTGGAAGCGGCGAACGCCAGAGTTCAGCAACTTGAAGAGGAACTAGAAACGGAACGCAAGACGGCTAAAGTTAAGCCGAAGCGAGGGAAGCGTAACAAGGTGTTCACCGAAACAGCTAAAGACGCAGCCATTGCCCGGATACGAGCCCGAGCGCCTGGTATAGCGGGTGGCGTACCTATCAGGTCGATGGCGGCCTATCTCGCGGACGCTGCTGTTGTGGCTGGTTATCACGTCGAAGCTGGCGTGAGGTCGTTAGCAGACTTCTCTAAGGCTATGGTAAAAGACCTGGGTGACGGGGTGAAACCTCATCTGGAAGAGCTGTACCGCAAGGCCCGAGCGGAAGTGGCCGTCGAGCGAAAGAAGGTACTGCACGCCCGGATCGAAAAGGCCGACGACGTGCAAAGCGCACAGTCTTCCGTGGAGGCGTTGGCAAAGGAGATTCTCGCGGAAACCCGCAAGGATGATGGATCGTTCATCACAACCGACGAGCTTGTTGACCTCTTACACGAAGAGCTAAAGACGCGTGATGAGAACATTACGCGACGAGAGACAAACGACTTGTTTGCTGGGTACGGACAGAGCCAGAAACTCTCAAAGGACGACCTGGACGTAGCCTATCGTGAGCGAAGAGGCGAAGGACTTCAGTTAAGCAAACTGGCTACGCTGATAAAGGACAAGCTGGCTCCGCTTTTCACTGGACGTGAACGGCAGGAGCCGACCCGCCAGGAAAGCGAGTACATCAAGCAGATTAACGAGCTAAAGAGGGTTGGCGAGGCTGAGGGGTGGTATAAGTCTGGTGAAGGGAGACTCAGGAGTACCCTGGACGCCGATAAGAAGCGGATGTGGAACGAGATCATTGACATCAACGCACAGATCGAGAGCGGTAAGAAGACGGTGCGTAAGAAGCGTGAGCCACTAACGACTAATGAGCGGGAATGGTTACGGTCCCTCTTGGAGGCGAAGAGGAAGCGATACAACGAGGTTTTTAAGACGCCCGGACTGACAGACAAGCAACGGGCTGAGTTGTACGAGAAATCGCTACAGCGTGACGCTGACAGGTTACAGAAGCAACTCGATGAGGGTGATGTATTTCCAAAGGCCGCGAAAGCACTCGACCTCACAGCCAAAGCCAAGGCGATTAAGGCGGAAATAGCCGCCCTCAACGCCGAGAAAGAGTTGATGCGTCAGTTGCTTGATCCACAATTCAGGGCCAACAAGGCACTTGCCGCGAAAGAGCGTGCTGCCGAACGGCAAATAGCCAAGCTGGAGGCAGAGCGGGATGCTGGTTTCAAGATGAAAGAGAAGCCGGAACCCGGTAAGGTTAGCCCCAAACTCATAGCCGCCCAAGTCAAACTGGACGCCCTCCGAAAACAGAGGCGGTTGGCGTTAGAAGACGCATACGCATTGAAGGCCGCAATTGCCCAAAGCCTGCGCAACGCTGCGAACATCAAGGACCGGATAGCCCGTGGCGACTTCGCACCCAGGACGAAGAAGGCCCCGACTGTGTGGGACGATCCTACGTGGCTGGCTGCCAAGAAGGTGGAAACGCAACTGGGGGCGGAGCTAAGCGAGAAAATAGCGGGATACGAGTGGGATAATCTAGGGGGCTGGGAGACGGCGGGTATCCGTGTCAGAAGAGGAGTCAACGTATGGAAAGGTGTCTTTGCAGGATTTGACGCAACGCATCTAGGGCTTCAGGGTGGCGTGGCTATGGTCACCCATCCCGCGGCTTGGGTTAAGTCGCTGATGCCGATGGCGGAATCCATGCGAAGCCAAGAGAATCGTGACTTACTGGACGCAAAACGTGAAGCGGACGAGCGCTACGCCGATTACATTAAATGGGGTTTGGCTGTAAGCCACCCCGGCGAACCAGGTTCTATTGCTAACTCAGAGCAGTTCTCCACTGATCGGTTTATGGACAGGATTCCAGGTGTGGCTATCAGTAGCAGGTCGTTCCACACGTTCTTAAATGAACTGCGAATGAACGTGATGAAGACAATGGAGTGGCTGTACAGTGCTACCGGCGGTGGTCCCCTAAACGATACCACTGGGCCAGCTATGGTGCGAGTGGTCAACGCATTCACGATGTCGTGGAATCCACAAGGTTGGAAGTCGAAGGGGATACTCAGGGTGGCATCAGAAATCTTCTGGGCTCCCTCGATGTACGCTGCTCGATTCCAGTCACTAGCAGGAACTCCCATCTGGTGGAACAAGGGCGCAGACACCCGTATTCGCGCATTGGCGGCGTTGGAGTGGACAAAGATGGTGGCTGGGCTGTATCTACTTAGTACGCTGGCATCGCTCTTCTGGGGCGGTGACGACGAAGAAGATGAAAAGCTCGCACCGACCGAACCGGACTTTTGGAAGGTAAAGAACGGCGACGTGCGAGTGTCTATGGGTTCCGGAATCGGCCAGACGGCAATGTATATCGCTCGCGGTGCCGATTCAGTCTACGAGGCATGGACTGGCGAACAGTTGTTTACCTCGGAAAAACAGACGCGATCCCTTCGGGAGATCACCGCTGGGTATACCGGGTTCAAGTTGCAACCGTACTGGACGTTCCTGTTGGACATAACGAGCAAGAAGGACGCCATTGGACGACCGACCACTGTGGCGAACACGATAGTGTCATCCATGATCCCACTATCCGCACAAACGGCCATCGAATCTGTCGAGGAGTTGGGGTTGAAGAAGGGCCTGCCACTGTCGGTCCCCGGTGGATCGGGCAAGAACGTGAACATCTACGACAGGACCGCTCCGAAGTCAACGGAGACGTTCCTGGCAACTCTCGGGAAGCTAAAGAACACGATAACAGGCAGCGACCCAAGCGGTTTAAGTAAGGACGAGATGAAGAACTGGCTCACTTCCAAGGTCAAGTGGGATTACGACATATCTAAAGCGACTAAGTTCCTTAGCCCAGAACAGCTTGAAGAAGCCAAAGTACACATCGAGAAGAAGAAGGCCGACACGCTCAAAGACGGGATCATGGCCGATCCCGATCCAATCAAACGCAAGCGTGGCTGGTCTGACCTGCATTTCGAGAACCTGAAGATAGGACGGTTGGAAAAGATTGCAGCGAGGAATGATGATCGTGCCGAGGCGAAGAAGATGAAGGAGCAATTGAACCTCACTTACGAAGAGGCAATGACGCTTAGGTTGGAACTCTTCCGCCGAAAGGATTCCTTACGCTTGAAGACTGATGACACATACCGGAAGGAAATGGCCGAGATCGACAAACTATTCAAAAAGAAGGAAGAATCCTGGAAGACGTGGTTCCTTAATAACAAGTTCAACAAAGCCTATAGGGACGCCAAGAAGCGGGCAGACGCCGCCAACAAGTAGCTCACGGTTCAACGTAAACAGCCCCAACAAAGCCCCGCTTTATCTTCATCTTGAACTTGGTGATAGGGACACGGCCCGCTGCTTCCTTCTCACCTTCGGAAGCAGTGAAGGCGAAGTGACGGCAGTATTCGCCATCGCAAAGGCCCTGCTGCCTTCCTTGACATCGTTCACATTCAGCGAATGCTTCCTCTGTAAGCTGCGCGTATGGCTTCCTGGTGATCTGTTCGATCTGTTCTCTTAACCAGAGGTCAGGCATTTGAATAGCTCCCTGAAAGCTGGATCGTTGTCTATGTCGTGTACTATTCGTTCGGAAGACCGCAGTTCCGTGTAATCACCGTGCATTTTGCAAGCCTCTCCGTATTCGCAGGTGCAAATCCCCCAGTTCTGGGTTCCATCCTCGGGCCATTCGTTGATGGAACACTCCCAGTCGTGCGCTGTCTTATCTGCGTCGTGTGAAGCAAGGGACTGCGCGACGGAACGGGTGTTGCACGCAACTTCCGGGCGGCGGTGGTTTGGGCGGTATTTTATGCGAACTCCCCCTCGGGCTGTCCGAAGTCCTGGGTATCCTTGGGCTTCTCTAGCTCGTCAAGCCGCCCCTTTATCTTGTGAATCGTTTCGCTGGCATTCAGTAAGCTGTCTCTCTGCTTGTCAAGCCGTCCCTTTAACTCGTCTACACGGGAACTATGCACGAAATCCTTGTGCCGTTTCGCTATCCGTAATTCCAAGTCGTTGAAGTCTCTTCTCAACAAGGTAACCGACAGGCTCCGTTCGTTCTTACAAACAGCGCGTAACTCAGCAGGCTCCAGCAACTTCTGCTCCAAGCGGTCTATCTCGGCGAGTAATTCGTCTATGTGTGGCTCATGTAGCTCTTGTAGCTCAGCCTTCCGTGTCGCTTCCATGCTCTGTGTC